>FRDC01003401.1_pt1 | contig 42398 bp, 43 predicted proteins | sample 1106171 | NCBI WGS metagenome assembly FRDC01 (sample SAMEA3930566, study PRJEB13176) | freshwater metagenome | biome: Drinking water system; feature: drinking water; material: water | place: Singapore | collected 2014-12-20 | reverse complement strand
GTCATTCTTGATGTTAGCTGCCTAGAGCGTCGCCGGGGCCGCGCTCTCGTTTTTCCACCAGTGCAGGATCCCCTTGACCTCTTTCGAGATGTCACCCGATTTGTGCGTGATCCCGACAGCGCAATCACTGCGGAATTCGGTGATTTCTCCGTCCGCGATCATGATGAGCGCAGGACGATCGGTGTGATCGTGCCAGGGAACGACGCCGCCCGGTTGAACGACGAGTTTGCGATAACGCAGTCGGCGTCCGTCGAGGCCGGCAATCTCGGCGCCGAGGTCTATCGACTGAAGCTCCGTGTCTGTCACATCCTTGGGCTGCATCTCTCCGGTCGTGCGCGCGCCGGGCTTCATCTTGCCGGCGGGGCACTCTCCGGCGTGGGCCGGGGCGGCGATGAATACCGCCGCAAGCGATGCCGCCAGCACGGCGAAGCGGGGTTTTGGTTTGTTCATAAAAGTCTCCACATCCGTTCATTTTGCATTGGGCCTCGCGGCCCCTGATGCCTTCATGATCTATCAACGCCAGATCCCATGGAATTCGCATTTGCGCATCGGCGCCATAAGGCGCGCGCATGATGTCTCCAATCGCGTGAACCCTTGGCGGCGGATTTCCATGCCGGCGCGGCATCGCAATAAGACCCCTCTGGCATTTCAGCGCGGTCCCGCGCCGGAATAGAAGCGGACTCACGCAGAAAGCGCATGCCCGGAACCTCGAATGAAAAGCGTCCTCAAAAACACGAGCCTTGCCCTTTTCTCGCTCGTCGCTCTGTTTCTGATCTGGTTCGGCGTCACCTATATGCGGGCGGAGTCGATGCTGTGGTTTCACGCTGCGGCCGTTCCCGAGCGGGCGCGCCAGGATGTTTTGCCGCTTTATCGGGCGCTGATGACTCTGATCGGCGGTTCGTCCGTGGGGGTCGGAGTCTTCGGCCTCTATATGATCTGCTCGCCGCTGCGACGTGGCGCGCGCTTCGCGGGCGGCCTGCTGCTCGCGGTGTTCGCTGGCGTGTTCCTCACCGCCGCAATTACGGCGGAGCGACTGCATGCCGAAACCGGGGCGCCGACCTCCTGGCATATTATGGGCGTGCTCATTGCGATAACGACGAGCGCCTATATCGCGCACGCCGCGTCAGCGAGACGCTCCGTTGGCGGCCCTGACGAAGAATAGCGCGCAAGTCCGATGAAGTAACCGCAATGCGCGCCCTCCGACACGGGAGCGGGTCGGAACAGGTCGATCAAACCGATCGTTGCGACGACAGCCTCGCCGTCGCTCCGGTTCGATCAACGACGTCCTTCGAGATAATCGTTGAGGATTTCATGAAAGAAGCGCACGCGCGTTTCCTGACCTGACAGGAACGCGTCCGAATAGCCGCGTGAGTGCATGCCGCGCTGCTGGTTCTCCGCGAGCATCATGTCCTGATAGACGATCTGCCCTTCGATTTCCGGCACGCCCTTGCCGTTGTCGAAGACGCGCCGGACGAGATCGGCCTCGCGCAGCGGCTGCGGACCAGCCATGACGGAATCGACCGTTGTCTTCCCTTTGACCGGAAAAGCCATGCACCAAAGGTCGAAGGTGCATTTGTTCGGGTCTTCGGGATGCGGCTCGGTTCTGAAGAAGATGAGGTTGTCCGGAAGGAAAGAAATCGTCACATTCGGAAAAATGACCGTGTGGGGAGAATCGGTCAGCTCCTCGTCATTCATGCGCTCGTAGTGGAGATACCCCTTCTCTTTCCACAATCGCCGCTTAGCCGCCTTCCAATCGAGCCAGCCTTGCATCGTTTTCGTCTCGTAATCCGGATACTGATGGGGATCGACGCCCCATTCCGGCAGTACGAGATCGTAGAAATGCGGGCTGCCCGGCGGCGGGCGGTCGGACAGCGACGGGCGCATCGGCTGCACGGTCCGCCCGTGGCCGTTTGGAAACATTTCGTGGCGGGCGGTATCGACGTCCTGATCGATCCACGGCGGCACCTGCGGATGCGCGGTGCGCGTGTGATAGGACTCGCTGAAATTGTCGGTCGCGAATTTCCAGTTCGTATTGAGATCGACCTTCAGCCAGTATACCCGGACTGCGGTCTCCATCGGGTAGTTCTTGTAAATCTCAGGTATCGGCTCGAGATAGTCGAGCAGCGCGGGCGCCGTGTCGCTCATGGTGTACCAGACCATGCCGCCCCAAACATCGCAGCGCAGTTCTTTGAGCTTCAGCTTGCCGCAAGGATTCCCTTGCGGAAAATCATGGCTGTCCTGCGCATGGCGCAAGACGCCGTCGGTCCCCCAGATCCAGCCATGATATGGGCAGACGAATTTATCTGTAGACGAAGTGTCATTGACAAGGCGCTGGCCGCGGTGCTGGCAGACATTATAGAAGGCCTTAATCGACCCGTCGTCCTGCCGGACGCAGATCACTGATTCATGCATGAAGTCGTGGACAAGATAGTCGCCGGCTTCGGGGATTTCAGCGATGCGGCCGGCGACATGCCATATCTTCGTCCACATCATCTCCCATTCGCGGCGAGCGAAATCCTTCGACGTGTAGCGCGCTCCGCTTATTGGATCGCCGCGGAGGCGCTGGGGGTCGCGGCCGTCTATCGTGAGGGGATGAATGACCGGCTTCGCCATCCTTCAGAACTGCACGCGCTTGGTGTAACCGCCATCGACAATTAGGTTTGTACCCGTGGTATAGGCGGAAGCAGGGCTTGCGATGAAGACGACGGCCTTCGCGACCTCCTCGGCGGAACCGAAGCGGCCAAGAGCGAACTGGGCCATCGTCGCCTTGTAAAGATCGGGCATGGCGTCCTTGATCGCCTGCCAGTTGCCGCCTTCGAATTCGATCGGCCCCGGCGAGACGCAATTGACGCGGATGCCTTTTGGTCCCCACGCTTGGCCGAGCTGCTTGGCGTAGACCAGCAGCGCCCCCTTCATGGCGTTGTAGCCTTGCGGCACGATGAAGGTTTCAACGCCCGCCGTGCTTGAAAGAATCACGACCGAGGCGGATTTCGATTTTTCGAGATAGGGCTGAAGCGCTTCGCATCCTTTGACGGCGCCCATCACATCGTAGTCAAAGCTTTTCTGCCAGTCGCCCGTCGCGCCGGCGCCCGATGTCGACACCATCGGCACGAATATATCGCAGCCGCCAAGCCGGTCCGCCGCCGATTTCAGCCACGCCTGATAGGAGCCGTGTCCCTGTTCGATGTCGAAGGCGTCGCCGATAACCTTTCCGCCGTGTTTCTGAAGGCTTTTCACCGCCTCGCGCACCTGATCGGCGTTGCGCGAGAAAAAGGCGACGTCGGCGCCCTCGGCGGCGAAGAGCTCCAGGGCGGCGCGACCGATTCCGCGGCTGCCGCCCGTCAGGATGACTTTCCTGCCCCTTAGCCCAAGGTCCATGATCGTCTCCCTCGCTTGTGCTCTTATGTCGGGCAGTAGTGCGGCGGGGCCTTAACCGCCGCCACTCCCCAATAGGAGAGGACCTAGCCTTGACGCCAGTTGTTGCGCGGCGGCGTCAAATCCGAGACATGTCGGATAACTATAAGGAAGGGAATCGCCATGGGTCGCCTTGAAGGAAAAGCCGCCGTCATCATCGGCGCCGCCGGTAAGGACAACATGGGACAGGTGATGGCGCGACGCTTCCGCAAGGAAGGCGCGCAGGTCGCGGTCGCCGGACGCAACATGGACGCCTTGAAGTCCTTCGCGGATGAGATCGACGGCCACGCCTTTCAGTGCGACATCACAGACCGCGCGCAGGTGATGGCGCTGGGGCGCGACGCCAAGAAGGCGATGGGATCGGTCTCGATCGGCGTCAACGCGACGGGCTGGGGCTTACTGAAGCCGTTCCTCCAGACTACGCCGGAGGAGCTGGGCGCGATGACGGACCTTCAGTTCAAGGGGCCGTTCTATTTCTTCCAGTCGATGATCGAGGCGATGGATAAGGGCGGCTCTATCATCACCATCAGCTCGGCGACCGCCGTCATCATGCTGAATGACCACGCCGCCTATATGGGCTGCAAGGCGGGCATTGATCACATCGTGCGCGTCGTCGCGCATGAATTCGGCGAGCGCGGGATCCGCTGCAATTCGATTTCGCCGGGCATCACCGAAACCCCGATGACCGCCGGCGCGAAGAATGTGCCGGGCCTCTTCGAAGCATTCCTGCCCGGCTATCCGTTGGGGCGTATCGGCACGTCGGAAGACGTCGCCGCCGCCGCCGTGTTTCTGGCGAGCGACGAATGTTTCATGACGGGTGAGAACCTGCAGGTCAACGGCGGCCTGACGCTGCGGCGCAATCCGACGGCGAAGGAAATGCAGGCGGTGATCGCGAAAGCGTCGGCGCGTTAGGGCCCGCCTCAGCCGCCCTCCAGCGCGGCTTTAATGCGCGACCTAAGAACGTCCTTGCGGATCTTTCCGGAAGCTGTTCGCGGAAAATCATCGACGAACTCAAAACGCTCCGGGATTTTCTGCTTGGCGAGACCGCTGGCGCCGACATGAGCGGCCAGCGCGCTCGCGTCTTCAGTTTCGCCAGGCTTCAGTATCACATAGGCGCAGATCCCTTCGCCAAGGCGCGCATGAGGCATGGCGACGACGGTCGCTTCGCGCACGGCGGCATGGGCGTGCAAAACGTCCTCGATTTCCTTGGCGCTAATGTTCTCGCCCCCGCGAATGATAAGGTCTTTCTTGCGGCCGGTGATGAGGATCGCCCCTTCCGGCGTCAGCCGGCCGATGTCGCCGGTCCGGAAAAATCCGTCGGCGGTGATCGCCTCGTTCGTCTGCATCTTGTCTGCGTAGCCAAGGAACATCGCAGGGCCGCGCGCCAGAATTTCCCCTTCCTCCCCGAGGGGCAGGTCGCGATCCTCGGCGTCTACGACGCGCACGTCATAGTCGATTACAGCCCCGTCCGTCGTCGCGGCGAGATGCTCATCCTCAGCCTTGGGAAAACCAAGCGTCACAAGCGGGACCTCTGACGCTCCGAATACACGGAAGGCGCGGCAGTTTTCAAAGGCGGCGTTCGCCGCCGGAATGACGTCGGGCGGCACGGCCGCGCCGCCGCAAGCGAAGAAGCGCAGGCTCGGAAGTCGTTTGCCCGCCGCCTTCGCCTCGTGTGCGAGTTCGATCAGAAACGGGGTCGCCGCTACCGTCCCGGTGACGTTGTGCCTTTCGATGATCGCCAGCGCTTCTTTTGCGTTCCAGCTTTCCATGAGCGCCGTGCGCGTTCCGGCGAGAAACGGCAGTTCGAGTCCGTTTGAATACCCGCTGATGTGCGTCACCGGCGAGGGCATGATAATCGCATCGCCCGGATCGACGCCCCAATGCGCGACGCAGCGCTCGACCGCGCGCGAGATGGTGTTGTGGCTATGGAGGACGCCTTTGGGCCTCCCCGTCGTCCCGGAGGTATAGAGCAGCATCTTCACCGCGCCGGCATCGACTTTCGGCCTCGCGAAACTGCGCCCGCGTCCCGCCGTCACCAGATCGTCAAAGGCGAGAAACCCTTCATTTGACGACCGCACGAGAATGATGTGGCGAAGGTTTGGAAGAGTGGGCCTCAACCGCTCGATCATCGCCGCGTAGTCGTAATTGCGAAAGGTCGCCGGCAGGAAAAGCGCCTTGGCCCGGCAGTCTGCGAGCATCATCCCGACTTCCGCGTCGCGATAGATCGGCACGATCGGGTTGACGATCAGCCCTGAAAGCGCCGCCGCAAGATTGATGACCGCCGCTTCGAGCCAGTTCGGCGTCTGGAAGCTGATGACTTCGCCTGCTCTGAGGCCAAGCTCCGCGAGCGAGGCCGACAGCGCTTCAGCATCCTCAAGGACGCCCGCGCGCGTTGCGCGGGGACCAGAGTCAATAAACAGCGGCGCAGCGGGATCGCGCGCTGCGAGGTCAAACGCGAGATCGGCGATGGTGCGGCCGCCCCAGAAATCTCCGTGCGCATACCGGCGGTGATGCGGCGCGGGAAGTTCGAGCCAGGACCACGGGACATCTGGGTTATGCCGCATGAACGGGAGACTTGCCCGAGCGCGCTGCCGCCTTCAACCGGCCAAAGGACGAGGCCCCGGCCTCTCCTTCCTTTCAGGTTGCCGCCGCCGCCAGGCTTTGGTCGAATGTCGTAGCTGCGAAAGGAACCGCGCATGAGCAAGGAAATCGTCGGCAAGGTCGTCGAGGCGATGCTCGATTATGTCGAGAACGACCGGACCTTCATGACTGACAAGTCGATGACCGTGCCGGTTCGCTCTTACGTCGATCCCGATCAATGGGGCGCGGAGATGGAGCTCATTTTCAAGCGCGTGCCGCTGATGTTGGCGCTTTCCTGCGAAATGGCCAATCCCGGGGACTACAAGGCGATGGAGGCGGTCGGACTTCCGATCCTCATCGCGCGCGACCGGGCGGGGACCGTGCGCGCATTTCTCAACGTGTGCTCGCATCGCGGCGCGCCGGTGGCCAAGGCGGGGCATGGAAATTGCGCGCGCTTTTCCTGTATCTATCACGGCTGGACCTTCGGCGCGGACGGCCGCCTTGTCGGCGTCGCCGACCAGCACAAATTTGGTGAAATAGACAAGTCGCAGCGCGGCTTGAAACAGCTTCCCTGCGAAGAAAGGCACGGCATGATTTTCGTCGTGCTGACGCCCGGGGCGCCGATCGATCTCGACGCCTTTTATGCGGGCTATCTCGACGACTACAAGGAAGTCGGCCTCAAGGACTGGACCTTCCTGGGCTCACGGGTCATCGAAGGGGCGAACTGGAAAATCGCCTTTGACGGCTACCTCGAAGGTTATCACTTCGCGCAGCTTCATCCGGAAACCATTCATCCGCGGACGCCTTCCAACGTCACCCATTACGAGGCGTTCGGTCCGCATATCCGTATTGGTTTCCCGCAGCGATCGATTGGGAAGCTGCGCGAGGTGCCGCGCGAGACGTGGGGCGAGCAAGAGAATAACGGCTTCGACTTTGTGCGCATTTTCTTCCCAAACGTATCGGCATTTCTCGCTCCAGAACTCGCGCAAATCGCCCAGCTTTTCCCTGGTCCAACCCCCGACAAGAACCGCACGGTTCTTCTCTATGCGCGACGCGATCCGCCAAAGGACGACGCTGACCGCGCAGCGATCGAGGGCATGATCAATTTTCTGCGCGACGTGACGTACAACGAAGACTATCTGATGGGGCTCGACATCCAGAAGGGCCTCGAATCCGGCGCGCATGACAAGCTCGTCTTCGGCCGTAACGAACGCGGCAACCAGTACTTCCACGAATGGGTGAACTGGTACCTGCAAGACGATCCGACGCTGCCGAAACCCACGCTTTGAGCCGTCCGGTGAACCAAATCGGCCTCGCGTCGGGCGTCCTGCCCGAGTTTGACGCCGAGACAGTCATCCGCTGCGCCGGGGAAGCAGGCTTCGAGGCTGCAGGACTTTGGATTGAGCCGCAGGAATGGACGCCCGCGCGCATCCGCGGCGCGCGCGGCCTTGCGTCGACGGCCGGCGTCGCCATCCTCGATGTCGAGGTGATCTGGATCAAGCCGGAAAGCGTGATGGACGACCACCGCAGAACAATCGAGATCGGCGCCGCTCTGGGCGCGAGGAACGCGCTCTGCGTCATTTCCGACTGCGACCTCTCGCGCGCAAGGGAGCGATTCGCGTCGCTTTGCGCCGATGCGGAGAGCGCCGGTCTTCGTCTGGCGCTGGAGTTCGGCGTCTTCACGTCGGTGAAATCGCTCTCGATGGCGCGCGCGATCGTCGATGCGGCGCGCAGCAGCGCGGCCGCGATCCTCGTCGATCCCATACACGTCGATCGCTCCGGCGCGACCGTCAGCGAGATCGCCGCGGTCCCGCGCGCGCTGCTGCCCTATGCGCAGTTCTGCGACGCCCCCTCCAAACGCCCGGACCTCGAAGACTTCGACGCCGTAATTGAAGACGCGATTGATCTTCGAGCGCAGCTTGGGCAGGGCGAATTGCCTCTTGCCGACCTCCTCAAGGCGCTGCCGGAGAACATTCCGCTCAGCATCGAATTGCGTTCGAAGGCCTTGCGCGACACCTACGCCGACCCGTTGGGCCGCGCTCGCGCGGTTGCGGGCGCTACGCGCCGATGGCTGAAGGAGAACGCATGCTGAAGCTCGTCACCCTGCTCACGAGGCGGCCCGGCATGTCGAAGAAGGCGTTCGTCGATTATTACGAGACGCATCACCGTGTCATCGGCGAAAAATATCTTGCTGGCCGCGCTGTTCGCTATTTTCGCCGACACTTGACGCCGCTCGACGGCGCGCCTCGCGACGACGATCCCGATGTTGTCATGGAAATCTGGTTCCGTGACCGCGCCGACCTCGATACGTGCTTCGCGGCGCTGGCGGCGGTTGAGGCGGCCGCCGAAATCGCCGCCGACGAAGAAAGACTCTTCGATCGAGCGCGCATTCGCAGCTTCGTCGTCGAGGAATGCGAGTCCGAGCTGCCCGCGCTGCAATAGAGACGAATTCAGGGCCGCCTGTTTGCCCAAACCAACGGCAAATCGAGGACGGCGCCGACAATGCCGCTGGCGAACCGGATTTCAGCGCCCTTCTCGACCGAGAAGTCCGGAATGCGTTTCAGCCACTCCTCAATCGTAATCCTGACCTCGGCGCGCGCGAGCTGCGCGCCCGGGCAGCGGTGGACGCCCCCGCCGAAGGTCGAATGCGTGCGATCGGCGCGCGCCAGATCGACCCTTAACGGATCAACATGGACGCCGGCGTCCGTACCATGGAGCGCCGTCGGCAGCGCGATCATGTCGCCGCGCTTGAGCGCCGCGCCTTCATAGTTGATGTCAGCGGTCAACTCGCGGGCGACGGTGACGATGGGATATCGGCGGAAGAGTTCATCGACCGCCGCCGGAACAAGGGACGGGTCAGCCGCGAGGCGGCGACGCATTTCCGGCTCGCCCGCGAGAAGCAACATGGCGAAACCCAGAAAATTGACGACCGTATCGAGGCCGGCGATCATCACCTGCGTTGTGAAGTTGACGGCTTCCTCAGGCGTGAGCGGTCGCCCCTCGACTTCGCCATTGACGATGCGCGACAGCATATCGTCTCCGGGAGCGCCGCGACGCGCCTCGACATGGCGCGTCATATACCGGCTGATTTCAGTCAGCGCGTCGATGAAACTCATCGAGCCGTCAGGGCGCGTCACTTGATCGGTCAAATACTTCAGGCGCGGCGCATCGGCGAGCGGCAAGCCGGCGAGCTCCATGAACACCTGGATTGGCAGCGCGGCCGCAAAGTCGTCCGTAAATTTGCAGCGCCCCCGCGGCGCGATCCCGGCGACCAACGTCTCGGCCAGTTTGCGCACGCGCGCCTCCATCGCATGGACCGCGCGCGGCGAAAAGCTCGAGTTGAGAAGGCTGCGATAGCCACGGTGGGCAGGCGGATCGATCGTCGTCGGAATGAGACCTGAATGCTGTTCGCCGTGCGATTTCGGCAGCACGATCACGCGACTTGAGAAGCGTTCGTGGTCGGCGAAGATCGCGGCGATCAACGGGCCTCGGGTCGCGATCCAGTGACCGCCGTTGCGCGGCGTCCAGACGATCGAGGGGACGCCCGGCGCCTGCAACCGGCTCCATGCCGCGTGATAATCCGCCTCGACTCCCGGCGGCCGGTAAATGTCGAAATCGACGACGCGGTCGGCCGATATGGTGGCGGGGGGGTCGGCTGACGACGGGGCGCCCATAGGCTATTTCGTCACTCCGCGTGGACTTGCTTGATGACGTTCAACGTCAACTCCTGCAGCAGCCTCATCCGTTCGCCGTTTCGGAAAACCGGTTTCATCAGCAGCATGCCCATATGGATCGTTATCGCGAAGTCGCTGGCGAGGAGAAGCTGAGGCAAACGGTCCTTCCAGCGCGGAAATGCGATGATCATCTCTTCGCGCCAGACTTTGTCGAAGCGGCGCGATGCCGGAAGGAAGTGGGAATTCAGTTCCTCGTCGGTGCGCGCCGCGACGGCGAGTTCAAGGTAAGCAGCGTATTCGCGGGTCTGGACGCTTCGCCAGTGAAGGTCTGTGGCATTGCCGATAAAGTCGGGCGCCTCGACCGTCACTTTCGCGATCTGCGCAAGAAAGTGCTCCATGCGACGGTAGAAGGTGTATTCGATCACTGCTGCGACAAGCTGCGTCCTGGTCGCGAAATGGTGGTGCATCGCGCCCTTTGAAACGCCTGCTGCATCGGTCACCCCTTGGATCGACAGATTCGCGTAACCCTCGCGGACCAGGCAATCTATCGTCGCCTCAAGAATCTGCTCCCGGGTGTTGGCGCTTTTACGGCGCTGCCAGGTCGCATGATCCTCCTCAAAGGCGTCCGGACGCACACGCGCCAGCACCCGCGAGGTCATATCATCCATTTTCGGCTCCTTTGCCGCAGCGCAGCATCACACGCGCGAACATCGGTATCACGCGCCGGAAATTTCGCGCCGCAAACTATCCTATCGCCCAGTTCAACCCGCTCACGCCGGCGAATTAGAAAACAGGACAAGCGTCCTGTAATCGACGTTGGCGCATGCGGACGAGGGAAATTTGTCGAGATCGCAAAGGAAGCAGGTCCTTCTGATCTTACTTCCCGGAGGCTCTCCCTTGTCGAGTCGTCCGCGCTGCGGGCTTCCGGGCCCCATGATGGAGATTTGCGCGTAATGACCGCGACGACAGCCGACCTTGTCGCCGTCTACGGCGTGCTTAACACGCTCGCTCTTCATAGCCGCGGCGTCGATCGGGCCGACGCCAATCTGCTCGCCGCAGCTTATCATTCTGATGCGACTGTCGATTACGGATTCTTCGCTGGACCTGCCGCGAGCCTCGTCGCCATTCTTGCCGGCGCGCAAAAGTCCTCTGGCCCGACGCTTCATCGGACCTCGAATTGTTGGATCAAGACGAAGGGCGACCGGGCGATCTCCGAATCCTACGTCATCGCTTACGTCGAGGAACCGGCGCATCAGCGCCTGGTTTTTGGTCGCTATCTCGACCGGCATGCGCTGCGAGGCGGCGAATGGCGCCTCGCCCACCGCACCTACATTCTTGACGGCAACACCAATCGGCAGAACGCCGCCGTACGGCCTGATCCGCCAGTCAATCAAGAGAATTTCCTTCCCTACGGCGCGAAAGGCGCCGCCGACCCCGGGCGCGCGCTGATGGCCGCCGCCGCCGCGGCCAACAGCCGCCTGAAAGGATACAAAGCAATGACTCCGTCACCCGCCGATCTCGACGCCGCGCTGTCGCGCCTCCAGATCCACAACCTGTCCATGGCTTACTGTCGAGGCGTCGATCGCGCGGACGCAGCGCTTCTGAAGTCACTATTTCTTGACGACGCAATTGTCATCTCTGGCGTCGTCAATGGTACGGGCGCGGAATTCGCGGACGGCGTCACGGCCTATGTGCGCGACAATCTCGATTACTGCTTTCACTCGGTCGCCAACGAATGGGTCGAGATCGACGGCGATACCGCCATCGGCGAGCTTTATGTGATTGCGCACATGACGGCTGCCGGAAACGATGTGATGACCGGCGGACGCTATCTCGACAGCTACGAACGCCGGGACGGCGCCTGGAAGATAAAGCACCGTACGTTCGTTATGGACTGGAACACGGTTCACCCCACAACTTTCGAGAAGGCCGGCTTCTACGAAGCGCTCAAGAACCGCGGCCGCTGGGGCCGCACCGATCCCGTTTACGCCCATTGGGAGAGCCTCTGATGACTTTTTCAGGGCCGGTCGAGGCTCGCCTCGCCGATCCTGATCTCGTCATGACCGGCGTGGCGTTTTTGATTGTCAACGGAGAACCCGTAAGATGTCGAAATCGTTTGATTTTGAGGCCGAGGTAAGGGACCTCGCCGCGCGGCGCGACATCCATGACGCCATCTGCCGCTATATGCGCGGGCAGGACCGGCTCGACGCCAGGCTCCACCGCAGCGCTTTCCACGACGACGCCTTCGTCGATTGCGGCCTGATGAAGGGAACCGCCGACGAATTCGTCGCCTTTGCGCAAGGCTTTCTCGCCGATCTTGAGGGCAGTCAGCACATCATCGGCCAGGCGCAAATTTCCGTAAGCGGAGATCGCGCATCGGGCGAGGTCTATTTTTACGCCTGGCATCGCATTCGTGAAAACGGCGAGCCGAAAGACCTCATCGTCTGTGGCCGCTACATCGACGAATATCTTTGCCGCGACGGCGAATGGCGCATCTGGAAGCGCCGGGAACTGGTCGACTGGGCGCGTACAGACCCGGCCGCTGACGACTTCCTCGCGGCAAACCCTTCCGTCCTGCGCGCAGGGCGGCGCGGGAAGGATTTTAGCGAAACGCGAAGTTGGGAGGCGTGAGCGATGCCGCTCACCGGTCTCATCGGCCATTTCGGCATTGAAGACTCAAGGCTCCGAACCCCGAAAGCATGTCGCCCGCAGCGCACCGTGAGCGCGCAAAACGCCGCGCTGAAATTTGCTCGAAATCGCACAATCCCTGACTGACCGAAGGAGGCCATGCATGCCCGCAAAATCCGCCCTCAGCCGACGCCAGATGATCGCCGCATCGGGCTGCGCGGCGGCCGTTTCGGTCGCCGGGTCCGGCGCATCCGCGAAGGTCGCCGGCAAGTGGGATTATGACACCGACGTCGTCTGCGTCGGATCGGGAGCGGCCGCCTGCGCCGCCGCCATTGCGGCGATCGACAACGGCGCCCGGGCGATGATCGTCGAAAAAATGCCTGTCCTCGGCGGCACGACGGGCAAGTCGGGCGGAGTCGCGTGGATTCCGAACCATCATATCCTGCGCGCCGAGGGCATCGAGGACAAAAAGGAAGACGCGCTGCGTTACATGGCGCGCTATTCCTATCCGCTCGCTTACAACGCCGACAGCCCGACGCTCGGACTCGACGAGGGCGAATTCAAGCTCATCGATGCATTCTACGACCAAGGCGCGGCGACGATCGACCGCCTCGCCGAGCTTGGCGCAACGAGGTTCAAGGAGTTCCGGCTTTTCCAGGTCAATCGTCCGGCCCCGGACTATGCCGACCATTTCCCAGAGAACAAGACGCCGACGCGGCGCGCGCTCGATCCCGAAGTCGGCTCTGGCTCGAGCGGAGGCGGCGCAAGCCTTGCCTTGCAGCTTGAAGAGTGGCTGCGCGCCAACAATGCGCCGATCCTTACCGATACCCGCGTGACGGACGTCGTCATGGAAGGCGGTCGCGTCGTCGGCGTCGTCGCCGAATTAGAAGGACGCACCATTCGCATCCGCGCGCGAAAAGGCGTCGTGTTCGGCACGGGCGGCTTTGCCCACAACGAAGACCTGATCCGCAAGCACCAGATTGCGCTCTATGGCGCCTGCGCCATGCCGGGATCGACCGGTGACTTCATTCCGATCGCGCAGGCCGCGGGCGCGCGGATGGGGCCGCTTAACACCGCATGGCGGACGCAGGTGCTGCTCGAAGAAGCGCTCGACAACCGCGCGATCGGCCTCGGCGCTTTCGTGCTGCCCGGCGACTCGATGATCGTCGTCAACAAATACGGAAAGCGCTGCGTCAATGAAAAGCGCGGTTACAACGACCGGACGCTTGCGCATTTCGACTACGATCCGACGCGCGAGGAGTATCCCAATCATCTGATGTTCATGTTGTTTGACCACCGGTCAATCGACACGTTCGGCGGCGATTTCCCCTTCCCCCTCGACCCGCGCGAACAGCCCTGGCTCATCAGCGGCGCCTCATGGGATGACGTGTTCGCCGAAATCGGCGCTCGGCTTGAATCGGTCAAGGGAAAAACCGGCGGCGTCGTCCTCGACGCTGCATTCACCGGCAACGCCAAGGCCGCGATCAGGTCCTACAATGGCTACGCGAAGAAAGGGGTCGATCCGGAATTCGAGCGCGGCAAGCACCTCTACGACCGCGAATGGCATCTTCTCTTCTCGGCGCGTCGGCAAGGCACGACGCAGCCCGAGAATCCCTATCCGAACATCACCATGCACCCGATCGCCAAGGAAGGGCCGTTCTACGCCTTCATCCTGGCGCCGGGCGCGCTCGATACAAACGGCGGACCGTCGATCAACGAGAAGGCGCAGGTTCTCTCTGCAAAAGGCGACCCGATTCCGGGCCTCTATGGCGCGGGGAACTGCATCGCGAGCCCCACCAAGAACGCCTATTACGGCGCCGGCGGGACAATCGGCCCGGCGCTCACCTTCGGCTTCATCGCAGGACGTAACGCCGCCAAGGAGAAAGTCGCGTGATCGCCCTTCTCATTGCAATGGCGTCAGAAGCGGTTTCTCCGCCGCCGGTGAGTTTTGCGGCGGACATCGTTCCGCTGCTGCGCGCCCGATGTGCGACCTGCCATTTGACCGGAAATGAAGCGGGCAAGATCGCGCTTTATCCCAAAGCCGCTTACGCCAATCTCGTCGGGGTGAAGGCGACGGCGTCGGACTATCTTCGGGTGAAGGCGGGCGCGCCCGATGAGAGTTACATGGTCATGAAGCTCGAAGGCACGCATCTCGACAGGGGCGGCGCCGGGGCGCGAATGCCATTCGCTGCGCCGCCGCTCGATGCGGAAAAGGTCGCGACGATCCGGCGCTGGATTGCGGAGGGCGCAGCAAACAATTAGCGCGCCAGATAACCGGCATCGACCGCGAGCGCGTGGCCTGTCACATAGGACGCCGCGTCGGAGCACAGCCACGCGCTTGCTTCCGCGACTTCAGCCGGTTCTCCAAAGCGGCCGAACAGCGAGAGCGCCGGAGCGAAGTCCTTCTCCTGCAGGCTGTGTTCAGCCATCGAAGATTCGAGCATCGGCGTGCGGATGGCGCCCGGCAACACGGCGTTCACCCGCACGCCATGTCGCGCGTAGTCGATCGCTGTGGCTTTCGTCATGCCGACGACTGCATGCTTGGCCGCCGTGTAGACGGTGGAATTCGGCTGCGGGCGCTGTGAATTGACCGAACCGATATTGACAATGGCGCCGCCCCCGCCCTGCTTCACCATCTGGGCGAGCTCATGCTTCATCGAGGCGAGCACGCCGCGGAGATTGACGCCCAGAATGCTGTCCGCCTGCGCGAGATCGAGCAAGTGAATCGGCGCCGTCTCAGGCGAGACGCCAGCATTGTTGACTGCACAGTCGAGCCGCCCGAAAGCGCTGACGGCCGCCGCAACCATCGCCGCGGCGGAGGATTCGTCAGCAACGTTCGTCAGAGCGAATTCCGCTTCGCCTCCAGCTTTAAGGATACGATCGACCGTCTCTTTTCCTGCATTCTCATTCCAATCAGCGACGAGGATGCGCGCGCCGCGTTCGGCGAACAGGCGCGCGGTCGCCGCGCCCATGCCGAGCCCGCCGCCCGTGATAAGCGCCACTCTGCCCTTGAGCGAAAGCTTGTCCATGTCAGATCGCCGTGAAGCCGCCATCGATGACGAATTCGGAGCCCGTCACGAAGCTTGCCGCATCCGAGCAAAGATAGACGATGCCGCCGCCGATTTCCTCGGGCGTGCCGAAGCGGCCGATCGGGTGGCGCGCGACGACGCCCGAATGCGCGGCTTCATAGGAAGGCATCAGGCCGAGATCGACATAGCGTTGAAGAATGGAGCCCATCATTGCGGTTTCGATAGCGCCCGGATGCACGCTGTTGCAGCGGATGTTGTACTGGAGCGCGCCGAACTCCGCCGCCATCGATTTCGAAAGGAGTTTGACCGCGCCTTTGCTGGTGCAATAGGCCGCGTTGAGCGCCGCGCCGCGCTGGCCGCCGACCGACGAGATATTGACGATCGAGGCGCCGGACTTGCGCGCTTGCCCGCCTTTCTTCAGCAGCGGCAAAGCGGTCTGCACGCCGATGACGATGGCCTCGACATTGATCGCGTAAACGCGGCGCCATTCCTCGATCGGCGTGTCTTCGATCCGGCCGACGACCGAAACGCCAGCGTTGTTCACGAGCGCGTCGAGACGACCATAAGTCTCCCCGACATGGGCGGCGATGCGGGCCCAGTCCGCCGTTGAAGTCACATCATGCCTGAAGTAGGCGTCCGCCTCGAGGCCCTTCGCGGAATCCGGCATATCGGTGGCGACGACGCTTGCGCCAGCTTCCTTAAGCGCAGCGCATGTGGCGCGGCCGATGCCGCCCGCGGCGCCGGTCACGACGGCGACGACATTCTTCAAGTTGTTTGACAAGGGGGCCTCCTATTGCGCGGTCCAGCCGCCGTCGACGACGAGTTCCGCGCCAGTGACGTAGCTTGCGTCATCGGACGCGAGGAACAGCGCCGGCCCGGCGATTTCTTCCGGGCGCGCAATCCGGCCGAGCGGAGTAGCAGCGTCGAGTCCGTCGATCAGCGCCTGCGCCGAAGGGGCGAGGCCCTTGTCCGCCCAGCGCTGCATGCCGAAGTCGAGCAGCGGCGTTCTGACGAATCCAGGATGAATCGAGTTGGCGCGTATGCCCATGCGCTTTTGCGCGAACTCGATGGCGATCGCCTTCGTAAAGAGGCGGATGGCGCCCTTCGAGGCGTTGTAGGCGGACGTTTCAGAATAGCCGACGAGCCCCATGATGGAACTGATGTTGATGATGGAGGCGCCGCCCGGCGTTTTCCTTCCCGATGCGCTCATCAGCGTCGTCAGGTGTTTGACGCCGAGAAAAGCGCCGTCGATGTTGACGCTCATGACGCGCCGCCAAAGCTCAAGCGAAATCGTTTCTACGGGCCCGACGCCGTCGACGCCGGCATTGTTGACAAGTATGTCGAGGCGCTTGTGATCGCGCGATATCGCCGCCGCCGCGCGCTCCCACTGCGCTTCGTCGGCGACGTTCAGCTGAAGGTAGTGCGCGCGCCGGCCCCATTCCTTGATCGCCTTCACGGCTTCGGGATCGTCCGGGGCTTTCAGATCGGCGCAAAGTACGACGGCGCCTTCAGCGAGAAAACGCTCGACAATCGCTGCGCCGATGCCGCGCAGTCCGCCGGTGACGAGCGCGACGCGCCCTTCAAGCTTCGTCATACGCCCATCATCCCCGCGGTCGAGCCGCCGTCGATTCCATATTCTGAACCGGTGATAAACGCAGCTTCATCGGACGCTAAAAACGCGACCAACGACGCGACTTCATCGACCTGCGCCATCCGGCCCATCGGCGCCATGCCCTCGAATGCGGCGCGGGCGGCCTTGGGATCAGGTGAACGGTCGATGACGCCGCGGATCATGTCCGTTTCGACGACGCCAGGATGGATGGAGTTGCAGCGGATTTTCGTCTTCTGATTCGCGCAATGGATGGCGACCGATTTTGTCAGATTGACGAGCGCGCCCTTCGTCACCGAATAGGCGATGAAGTTTCCCATCGGCTTGTAGGCGCTCATCGAGGAGTTGACGATGATCGAGCCGGTCGCGCCGGCGTTCTTTCGCATCGCCGTGACGGCGTGGCGGGCCGTAAGCATGACGCCGGTGAGATTGACGGCGATGATGCGGTCCCAACCATCCAGCGCAATGTCTTCTACATTGCCATCACCCGCCTCGATGCCGGCGTTAGCGAAAGCGATGTCGAGCCGACCGAAGCGAGCATGGATTTTCTCCATAAGGCCGGGCCAGCTCGCCCAGTCCTCGACACGATGCGCGAAGAAGCTGGCCCCGGTATCGTCGGAGAGTTTTAGCGCCGCCGCCGCGTTCGAGCCCGTAAAGGCGACCTGCGCGCCTTCCTCGACAAGACGGCGCACGGTCCCGGCGCCGATGCCCGAGGTGCCGCCGGTCACCAGCGCGACCTTGCCTTCGAGGCGCTTGCCCATTTTCATGACCTCGTTTTGACCTGCCTCAATTCCATAAAGGAAACCCCGCCGAATTTGACTATGACTCTGGCAAGGTGACGGGCCCGCCCAAACCCGCCACTCTCGCGCCAAAAGTACCGGCCCCGGGAGGCGACGCGATGAATGTTCACCCGACTTTCCTCGGCGAAAAGCGCGTCGAGCTGGACCCGCCGGTTCGCGGCGACCCGATCACCGCCGACCGTTATATAAGCGCCGATTTCATGAAGCTCGAGTTTGAGCGACTGTGGAGCCGCATCTGGCACATTGGCGCGATGGAAGCCGAAATCCCGGAAGCTGGCGATTTCGCCCGGCACGATTTCGGCAAAGAGTCGGTTGTCATGGTCCGCCAGGAGAACGGCGGGGTAAAGGCGTTCTACAATTCCTGCCGCCACCGGGGAAACCGGCTTGTCCTCACAGAGATCGGCGGCGGCGACGGCCTGCGCTGTTCTTATCACGGCTGGAAATACGGCCTTGATGGCGTGTTGAAGTCAGCGCAGGACGCCGATGACGTTGTCGGCGGAAACCCCTGCGGCAAGCTGAAGCTCGTTGAAATTCGGTGCGAAAGCTGGGGCGGCTTCGTCTGGTTCAGCTTCGACCCGAACGCGATGCCGCTTAAGGAATGGCTGTCGCCCCTTCCGCAGGAAATGGCGAATTACGGTATGGAGGGCTGGACGCGCGTCATGTACCTGACCGCGGAAGTCCATTGCAATTGGAAGATCGTCCGCGACAATTTCAATGAGTCCTATCACCTGCCGACGCTCCACCCGGAGCTGGCGACATTCATCAATGACGATTTCAAAGACACGATCTTCGAGATGTATCCGTCAGGCCATAACCGCATGGTGATGAAGGGCGGCGAGGCGACTGGACGAAATCCGTCGCTATTTAAAGGCGAAGTGCCCGCCCCGCTCGACGACATCATCCGCGCATGGGATATCGACCCCAAGGCCTACAAGGGCCGCGGGCGCGAAATCCGCGAGGCGATGATCAAGGCCAAGCGCGCACTGGGTCCCCAGCGAGGCTATACGCATTACGACCGCATGACCGACAGCGAACTGGTCGACTATTACCACTACACGCTTTTCCCGAACGTAACGCTGACCATGAGCGCGGATGGTTTCCAGATGCTTCGCACCGAGCCGCATCCGACCGATCCTGAGAAATGCGTCTTCGATCACTGGTTCATCATGCCGCCGGTCCAGGGCATGACCGAGGTGATGACGCCAATCGGCGCGCTGCCCTTCAAATGGGCCGAACGACGGCGCCTCCGGCATGGCGACGGGACATTGGGGGCTGTCGCCGATCAAGACCTTTCCATCGTTGAGACGCAGCAGATCGGCCTCAACTCGAAGGGCTATACCGGCTGCACGCTGACCGGGCAGGAAAAGCGCATCCAGCGCTTCCACGAACTTCTGAATGATCGCCTGAACGGCAAGCTTTGAGCGAGGACGCGAGGATGGCGAAGAGAGATCCAGAATTCCGGCCGGGCGGCGGCGTCGCGCGCGACAAAGGGATCCCGTGGACGGATCTGATGAAGATCGACGCCCGCAAGGCGCCCGATTTTCTCATGCAGGAAAGCTATCAGTATCGCGGCTCGGCGCCGCTTGACGCGAGCCGTTACACGAGCGCGGAATTCGCTGCGCTCGAAGACGAAAAGATGTGGCCGAATGTCTGGCAGTTCGCCGCGCGCGACGAGGATATGCCGGAGCCCGGCGATTTCGTCATTTATGAAAACGCGGGGCGCTCCTATGTTGTCATTCGGCAGGACGACCGGTCCGTGCGCGCCTTCCACAATGTTTGCCTGCATCGCGGCCGCAAGCTGAAAACGGAAAGCGGCAGCGCCGACGTGCTGCAGTGCCCGTTCCATGGCTTCACATGGAATAAAAACGGATCAATCGCGAAAATTCCCTGTCAGTGGGATTTCGGACATCTGTCAAACGAGAAAATGCAGCTGCCAGAAGCGGAGGTCGGCCGTTGGGGCGGCTACATTTTCGTGCGCGAGAACAAGGGCGGTCCTTCTATCGAGGACTATCTGAAGCCGCTTCCCGAGCATTTCAAACGCTGGCGCCACGAGGAATGCACGACGGCGATCTGGGTCGCCAAGGTCGTTCCCGCGAATTGGAAGGTGACAATGGAGGCCTTCATGGAGGCCTGGCACACGATCGTCACGCACCCTCAGCTCCTGCCGTTCACGGGCGACTGCAACTCCGCCTACTGGACGTGGGGCGACAATGTGAACGTGAACCTTGTTCCGTTCGGCGTGATGTCGCCCCATCTCGATCCCGCAGGCAAGGAGGAGCAGTGGATCGTCGATGAGTTCATCAAATATAATGGCCGATCATCAGACAATTATGATCCCAACAACGCTTATAATGTGAAAGTGCCGAAGGGTTCGACCGCGCGTCTCGCGCTTGGCGAAGCGATGCGCGAGAATTACACCAAGATGACGGGCCACGACCATCAGGACGCGACCGATTCTGAGCTTCTGGACGCCCTTGTCTACAATGTGTTCCCGCATTTCGCGCCGTGGGGCGGCTTTATGCCGAACATCGTTTATCGCTGGCGGCCGTGGAAGGACCAGCACCACTGCCTGATGGAAGTCCGGATTCTCGTGCGGCAGCCGCCGGGCAAGCCGATGCCGCCGGGCGCGCCCATGAAATTCCTGACCGACGACCAGAAATGGACCGACGCGCCGGAGCTCGGCATCCTCGGCGACGTCTTCGAGCAGGACATGGCGAACCTTCCCTATGTGCAGGATGGCCTGCGCGCCTCGAAGACCGGCAAGGTGCAGCTCGGAGACTATCAGGAAATCCGCATCCGCCAGTTCCATGACACGCTCGACAAGTATATCTACGGCGCATGAGCGAAAAGCGGCCCAAGCGCATCAACTGCGTCCTCATCGCCGGCGGTCAGTGGCATGATTTCGACTTCGCGCGCCTCGAGCTCTTAAAGCTGCTTGGCGAAGACGAGCGCGTCAGGACGCGCGTCTTCGAGGATTACGAGAACATCGCCGCGATCGAGGCGGCCGATCTTCTCATCACTTACACCTGCGACGTAACGCCGTCCTTGCGCGCGCAGGAAGCGCTGCGCCGATGGCTGAAATCGGGCGGTCGTTGGTTTGCGCTCCACGGCACGAATTCGCTGCTGAGGCTCCTGGACAACGGCCTCTGGGACGCGCCGCGCTGGGCGCCTATGTTCAACGAGATGCTCGGCTCGCAGTTCATCTCGCATCCGCCGATCGCGCCCTATCGCGTGACCGTAGCGGATCCAAGCCACCCCCTGGTCGCGGGAGTCGAACCTTTCGACACGACAGACGAGCTATATCATCTCGAAATTCATGGCGCGCTCAAGGTGCTGCTCGAAACGCAATGCGCGCAGAGCGGAGCCGGCTTCGTCGAGGGCGCGAATGCGCCGGGAGTGCATCCGGTTTTCTACATCAAGGAGCATGGGCCAGGGGCGGTCCTTTATCTGACGCTCGGCCATTGCCGCGGGCATTACGATTTGCAGCCGCTCGCCGACTGGTGGCCGACGGTCGATCGCTGCGCCTGGGACCTGCCGGTCTTCGACACGCTTCTTCGCCGCGGCGTCGACTGGGCGAAGAATGCGGAGCGCGCGTGAAGCCGCGCGTCAATCACATTTCAACGCCTTCCATCGCGGCGGTGATCGTTTGAAAAACTTGCGGCGACAGGCGCGCGATGCGCGTGTATTCGTTGATGATCTTGCGGCTTTGAGCGGACATCGCCGGCATATGCGCGCCGACGATCGCGCCCTTGGCGCCCGCTTGCGGATCGTCGTTCAGCTTTAACCGCTCCGTCCTGAGCGCTTTCAGCCTTTGACCGCTCTTTTTCAGTAGAGGGACCGCCCTGTCGGCGCTCGCCTGATCGGTGACAGTCGCAAGCGTATCGGCGATCGCGCGCGTCTCGGCCACAAGCGCGCATCCGTGCCCGGCGGGCGATAGTTTCTCCGCCGGCGTTTCGCGGCAGGCATCCGCTTTCTCTCCGGCAGCAGCGCCGGTCTCCGATCCGCCGCCGCACGCCGTAAGGAGAACGCCAGTTGTCAGAGCGAGAGCGATTGTTGATCGCGGACGAATACGCATTCCGGCCCCCTCTTTGGAAGAGCGGATCATTCATGGGCCGAGTTAATAAGGTTTGAAAAGGCGTCGTCCGGCCAGCGGGATCAGCGCGCTACGCCAGCAAAGCGGTCAAGCGACGTTGCGGCGTCGATCGGGTAGCGAGAAAATTTAACGAGGCGCTTGTGCGCAGCGCCAATCATCAGCTCGTCCGATACGCCCATGCCGCCGTGCAGCTGGATCGCCTCATGCCCGAGCGCGAGCGCGGCTTCGGCGATGAACGCGCGGGCTCCAGCGATTGTCTTCATACGCTGCGCCGCATCGCCAGCGTCCGCCATGACTGCGGCGAGCAGCAGCGAGCGCGATTGCTCGAGCTTGGCGTATTGCGCCACCATGCGATGCTGCAACGCCTGGAAGGAGCCGAGCGGCTGACCGAACTGCTTGCGGGTCTTGAGATAGTCGAGCGTCGCCGTGAAGAGCGCGTCCATGACGCCGACAGCTTCGGCGGTCTCGGCGATCGAGGCGCGCGCTTCGACCTCGTCGAGATCCACGAGCGAGCCGCCGAGGCGCGCTTCATCCGCGAGCTTGGCGTTCGTGAAGGTAAGCGCCGCCGCCGCCGATCCGTCGATCAGCCGATAGGGAACCAATTCGAGCCCCCGGGCGTCGGGGGGAACAAGAAACCACTCAACGCCAGCATGGTCGCGCGCACGTCCTTCCAGACGCGCACTGACGATATAGCCGTCGGCCCCCGGCGCCGCCGGCGCGACTGACTTCGCGCCGTTCAGGATCCAGCCGACGCCGTTCTGGCCCGCTGTCGTTTCAACAAAGCGGCCGGTCTTGCGCGCGTTCTTCTCGCGATGGGCGAGCGCGAGGCGACGTTTTCCCCCGACAAGGTCGCCCATCCACAGCGCCGCGACTGCATTGGGCGCCACGCGCTCGAACAGCGCGCCGGCGACGAAGGCCGAATCAATCAGAGGTTCGGCGACAACGCCCTTCCCGAGCGCTTCGAAAATCACGGCGATCTCCTGCGGTCCGGCGCCGAGCCCGCCGTTTTCCTCCGAGAACGCCGCGCCGATCAGACCAAGCTCGCCGAGAAGGCGCCAGTTGTCAGCGCTGAAGCCGGCGTCTTCGAGAAGATAGGCGCGCCGCTCGTCGGACCCATAGCGATCGGCGACGAAACGCTCGACGGTCGCCTTGAGGAGTTCTTCTTCCTGGGTCAGATCGAAATTCAAAACATCCCCTTGGGGTCGGAACGGTCAGGCGAAGCGGACCTCGCCATTGTCGGAACCCGCAGCCTTTGGCATTCTAGAGACCAAAGGGGGCCCGTGCGAGGCTCCCAAAAGGGCTAGGGCCTGCCTGTGATCCGGTCGCAGCGCGGCGCCTTGGCGGAAGACGAGAAGACTAAACGGGACGGGAACGGAGGCGACACCTCCCTTGGGCGCGATGAGCATAATCGACAACGTCAGGGCCGTGCGCGTGGCCAACCCGCAAGACGTGCGGCGGGCCGCCGAGGCGCTCCACAACATCGCGATCGAGCGGGCGAACATGCGCGTCGCCCCCAGCCACAATATCGCGGACAAGCGCACGCCGGTCGATGCCGACGGCGCGATCCTCGCCCGCGACGTATTCGGCTGGCCTGAAAGCGATCAGGTTTGGTGGAAGAATACCCGCATCGCGCTCGACAGCCCGCTGACCGCCGCCTGTCGATACGAAAGCGAACCGTTCTGGGTCAACGCCGAGGGCTTTCGCACGACAACGCCGAACGCCTATCTCGCCGCGATTGATCTTTCGAATTTCGAGCAGCGCGCGATGACCCGCGCGGCGATCGTCGTCCCGGTGCACCTTCCTTTCGGCCAGATCGGGGCGGTCAGTTTTAATCCCATCGACCAATCGCGCACTGACCTTTCCGCCGAGTTCGACAAATTCGGCGACGAGTTTGGTCTCTACGCCCGAACCTTCATCGGCGCCTATGTGCATGCGATGGGACAGGCGCAGCGCCTGCCGGCTGGATCGCGCCTCAGCAAGCGCGAGGTCGAATGCCTTCGCTGGGCGGCGATCGGCAAAACCGATCTTGAAATCGGCACGATCATGTCGCGATCCCGCGCAACGATCCGCTTCCACATTCACAACGCGTCAGTGAAGCTAGACGCCGTCAACCGTAGCCAGACCGTCTACAAGGCCGCGCAGCTTGGCTACATCGCCCAGCCTGGCTAGGCGGCCCTGCCGGCGAGAATGATGTTCGAAGCGACGAGGCCCCCATCGATTAGGATGAAGCCGAAGGCGTTATCCATCCTGCGACATTCGCGCCTTTGTCGCAGCCGCGAAGCTCCCTCTCTCGGCAGAAGCGCTGCTTTCCTAGCTGTTTGAAGAGTCTGCGGTCGCCCGGAATTGCGGCTTAACTCGCGATCATGCAGCCGATCGCCGAAGGCCTTTTCACACTGGAGACGCCGCCCCGCCTGATCGGCGGGCGCGAGCGCGCGACGGGGCGCATTGTGTTTCCCGTCCCCCCGGGCGACGGATACGAGCCCTACCCCTTGCAGCGCGAAGGGCATGTCTGGTCCTATACGATCCAGCGCTTCCGCCCGAAATCGCCGCCCTATGCCGGGCCGGAAAACTTCGAGCCCTATGCCGTCGCCTATATCGAGTTGCCGGGCGAGCTGATCGTTGAGGGAAGGCTCGTGAATGTCGGGTTTGAGGCGATCGACGTCGGCATGAAGGTGCGACTCATTCTGATGCCGCTCGACCCGTCGAAAGGCGATGACAGCGTTCTCATCCACGCCTTTGAGCCGGCGGAGCGCGCGCGATGAGCGAGGTCTATATCGTCGGGGCCGGCATTCACCCGTTCGGACGGACGGATGGCGTCTCCGGCGTCGATCAGGGCGTCTTCGCGGTGCGGCGGGCGCTTGCCGACGCGGGCGTCGAGTGGAAGGACGTCCAGTTCGCCTACGGCGCATCGGACGCCGCGGGAAATCCCGATACAATGGTTGACAGGCTCGGCTTCACCGGCCTGCAGTTTATCAATGTCAGGAACGGATGCGCCGCTGGCGGATCGGCGCTGTTTTCCGCCGCGACGACGATCAAGGCTGGCGAGTTCGGTCTTGGCCTCGCCGTCGGTTTTGACAAGCATCCGCGCGGCGCCTTCAACGCATTGCCCGCTGAATATAACTTGCCCGACTGGTATGGCGAAGCGGGCTACATGCTGACGACCCAGTTCTTCGCGATGAAAATCCGCCGTTACATGCATGAGCACGGAATTACATCGGCGGCGCTCGGTCGCGTCGCGGAGAAAGCCTATCGCAACGGAGCGCTTGCGCCGCACGCTTGGCGACGCGATCCCGTTGATTTCGAGACGATCATGAATTCGGGGCTGATCAGCGATCCTTATACCAAGTTCATGTTCTGCTCGCCGGCGGAGGGCGGCGTCGCGCTGCTCCTCGCCGATGAAAAAACCGCGCGGCGTCTCGGCCGGGCGCAGATTCGCCTGAAGGCGGCCACGATGCGCACGCGCCCGCCCGGCTCGTTCGAGGTGTTCGCGCCGTTTATCGACATCGAGCGCGGCGGCTCGGCGACGCGGATCGCGGCGCGCGACGCTTTCGCGCTCGCGGGCGTCGGGCCCGAGGATATCGACATCGCGCAAATCCAGGACACGGAGGCCGGCGCGGAAATCATCCACATGGCCGAGAACGGCCTCTGCAAGGACGGCGAGCAGGAGCGCTGGCTATGCGAAGGCCGCACGGAAATCGACGGCGCGCTGCCGGTCAACACCGACGGAGGATGCCTCGCCTGCGGCGAGCCCATCGGCGCGTCGGGATTGCGGCAGGTCTATGAGAACGTCGTCCAGCTTCGGGGCGCCGCCGGCGCGCGACAGGTCCCGAAGAAACTGAGATCCGCCTACACGCAAGTGTACGGCGCGCCCGGCGTCGCCGCCGTCACGATCCTACAGCGGTGAGACGTTCATGGACCTGAAATTCGCTCCCGAAGACGAGGCGTTCCGCAGCGAAGTGCAGGCGTTTCTGGCCGAAAGCCTTCCTGCGCGCCTGAAGGAGGGCATGGCTGCGTCGCCCGGCGTTTTCGTTGAGCCCGACATCGGCCTTGAGTGGCAAGCGATACTTAACGCAAAGGGCTGGCTCGCCTATCAATGGCCGAAAGAAGCCGGCGGCACGGGATGGTCGCCGGTCCAGCGCTATATCTTCGAAAAGGAATGCGCGCTCGCCGGCGCGCCGACGCTGACGGCGCTGAGCCTCAAGCTTCTGGCCCCGGTCATCTACACCTTTGGCACCGCAGAACAGAAGGCTCGCCTTCTGCCGCGCGTGTTGTCGGGCGAAGATTACTGGTGCCAGGGATTTTCAGAACCGGAATCCGGCTCCGATCTCGCGAGCCTCAAGACAAGGGCCGTGCGGCAGGGCGACAAGTACATTGTCAACGGTTCGAAGATCTGGACGACGCACGCCCATCACGCCAACAAGATTTTCTGTCTCGTGCGCACCGATCCGAATGGCAAGAAGCAGAATGGCATCACGTTTCTGCTGATCGACATGAAGCAGCCCGGCGTGATCGTACGCCCGATCCTGACGCTTGCCGGCGATCATGAGGTCAATCAGGTTTTCTTCGACAATGCGGTCGCGCCGATCGAGGACCGCGTGGGCGAGGAAGGCGACGGCTGGAAGATCGCGAAGTTCCTGCTCGAAAACGAGCGCGGCGGCTCCTGCCACGCGCCGCGGCTTCTCGCCGACCTCGATGCGATTGAACAAGCCGCGAAATCGGAGCCGGACGGGCGCGGCGGCGCGCTCGACCGCGATCCGGACTGGCGCCGGCGCCACGCGAAGATCAGGCTGGAGGCGATGAGCCTTGAAATGCTGGAATTGCGAATTCTCGCCGATCTCGCCAAAGGCCGCCCGCCGGGGCCGCAAACCTCGCTGACAAAATACCTTGCCTCGACGATCCGCCAGGACGTCGATCTTCTCTGGATGGACCTTTATGGCGACGCCGGCCTGCAACTTGAGCCCGCGCGACCGCTTTACGGGCGCAATGCGCCGCCGCCGCTCCATGCGCGCGACGCGCAGGTTGCGGGTCCGCGCTATCTGAACAGCCGCGCCTGGACGATCTTTGGCGGCACCAACGAAGTGCAGGCCGGCATCATCGCAAAAACCGTCCTGCAGCTTTGATCCGGAGAGGGAACGTCCGATGCAAATGAGCCGCGATGCGCTCAAGCGCGCCTACCGACAGATGCGGACGATCCGCGACTTCGAAGAGCGTCTGCACGCCGAAATCATGACAGGAGAAATCGCCGGCTTCACCCATCTTTACGCCGGTCAGGAGGCCGTCGCCGTCGGCGTTTGCGAACATCTCGACCGGGACGACAAGATTGTTTCCACCCACCGCGGCCACGGCCACTGCATTGCAAAGGGCTGCGACGTCAAAGGCATGATGAAGGAGATTTACGGTCGTCGCTCGGGCCTGTGCAAAGGAAAAGGCGGATCAATGCATATCGCCGACATCGATGTCGGCATGCTCGGCGCGAACGGCATTGTCGGGGCCGGCGCGCCAATCGCCGTCGGAGCGGCGATGGCGGCGAAGCTCGACCGGAAAGGCAAAGTTGCAATTGCGTTCTCCGGCGACGGCGCATGCAATCAGGGGACGACTTTCGAGGCGATGAACATGGCGGTGGTGACGCAGGCGCCGGCGATCTTCGTTTATGAGAACAACAAATATTCCGAACACACCGGCTTTGAGTATTCCGTCGGCACCGCCAATGACATTGCAAGCCGTGCGGAAGCTTTCGGCATGAAGGTGTGGCGCGGCGACGGCTGCGATTTCTTTTCAGTTTACGACACGATGCGCGAAGTCCTGGAACATGTGCGCGGCGGCGCCGGTCCGGCCGCCGTCGAGTTCGACACCGAGCGCTTCTATGGCCATTTCGAAGGAGACCCGCAGCGTTACCGGGGCAAGGGCGAGATCGAGCGCATCCGGGAGACTCGTGACGCGCTGAAGATTTTCCGCGCCAAAACGGGCGCGGCAAAACTTCTCGACGCCGCCGAGCTTGACGCCATCGACGCCGAGGTAGCGGCGTTGATCGACGAAGCCGTCGCGGAGGCGCGCGCGGCAGAGCGGCCGACAGCCGACGACGTGCTCACCGACGTTTACATCTCCTACTGAAAGGCTGGCTTTTCCATGACGAAGATGATGGTCAGGGAAGCGATCCTGCAAACGCTCTTCCAGGAGATGGAGCGCGACCCGAATGTCGTCGTGCTCGGCGAGGATCTCGTCGGCGGAATGGGAACGCCCGGCGGGCCGGAAGCGATCGGCGGCATCTGGAGCACTTCAACCGGGCTCTTTGCGAAGTTCGGAAAGGACCGCGTCATTGACACTCCGATTTCGGAAAGCGCGATTGTCGGCGCCGCGGCCGGCCTCGCGCTCGCCGGCAAGCGCCCGGTCGCCGAACTGATGTTCGCCGATTTTGTCGGCGTTTGCCTCGACCAGATCTGGAACCAGATCGGCAAGTTCCGCTACATGTTCGGCGGCAAGTCCAAATGCCCCGCAGTCTTGCGCCTTGCCTATGGCGCTGGCTTCAACGCCGCCGCGCAGCACAGCCAGGCGGTCTATTCGCTGCTGACGGGGCTGCCGGGCATCAAGGTCGTGATGCCGGCGACGCCGGCGGACGCCAAGGGCCTGCTCACGCAGGCGATCCGCGACGACGATCCCGTCATCGTCATGGAGCACAAGGCGCTCTACGCCATGTCGGGCGAAGTGCCGGATGGCGAATATCTGGTGCCCTTCGGTCACGCGCGGCTCGCGCGCGCCGGCGATGATGCGACGATCGTCACGTGCGGGATGATGGTCGGTTTCGCCGAGAAGGCCGCAGACAAGCTCAGCGCAGACGGGATCGGGTGCGATGTGATCGACCTCCGGTCGACGAGCCCCATCGACGAAGAGGCGATCCTCGATTCCGTCGAACAGACAGGCCGCCTTATCGTCGTCGATGAAAGCCCGCCCCGCTGCAGCCTCGCGACCGATATCGCCGCGCTGGTGAGCGAGAAGGCCTTCGCAAGCCTGAAGGCGCCGCCCGCGCTTGTGACCGCGCCGCACACGCCTGTTCCTTTCGCGCGGGAACTGGAGAGCGCTTATCTCCCCTCTCCTGCGAAGATCGAAGCCGCAGTTCGCAAGACGCTCGCCTGGCGGTGAAGGAGATGGCGATGGCGACGATCCGCGCTTTCACGATGCCGAAATGGGGCATCGAAATGACCGAGGGCACGCTCGCCGAATGGTCGGTGAAAGAAGGTGAATCTTTCAGCAAGGGCAAGATTCTTTGTCTCATCGAGACTGACAAGATCACCAATGAGGTCGAGGCTGAATTTGACAGCATACTGAGAAAGGCGGTCGCACGGCCCGGCGACACGTTGCCGGTCGGCGCGCTGCTCGGCGTTTTTGCCGGCGCGGAAGCGAGCGATGCGGACGTCGCCGCGTTCGCGGCCTCCTTCAAGGCGGCCGACACCAGCGTTGCAGCAGGCGGCGGCAAGAAGAGCGAGGTCGCGCCCCCGCAGGCGAACGGCAGGATCGAGACCAACCGTCCGATCAGCGGCGAGGCTTTGAAACTCGCGCAGTCGCTTGGCGTCGATCTCGCCGGAGTCGAGGGCTCCGGCCGCGGTGGCCGCATCACCTATCAGGACGTCCACCAGTCCAGTCGCCCGCCGGCGGCGCCATCGCTGAAGGGCGCCGCGAGCCTTGCGCCGGAGACGAAGGCCTTCGCTTCACCGCTCGCACGGCGCCTGGCGGCGATGTACGGCGTCGACCTATCGGCGCTTACGGGAACCGGCCCGCGCGGGCGCATCTCCAAAGCGGACGTGCTCGCCGCCGCGGAGGTAAAGCCGACTCCGCGCCCGCGCGGCCATGTCGCCAATCCGCCCGACATCCGGCCGATGGACAAGATCAGGAAAGTCATGGCGCGCCGCCTCACGGAGGCGAAGGCGACGATCCCGCACTTCTATCTACGCGCGAGCGCGCGCGTCGATGAACTGCTGGCGCTGAGGAGGGCCGGCAACCTGTTGCTTCCGGTCAAAGCTTCGATCAACGACTGGCTGGTGAAAGCGGTCGCCGTCGCGCTCGTCCGGCATCCGGATGTAAACATCCAAGTGCATGGCGAGGCGATCCACCGCTTTGCGCACGCCGACATCGCTCTCGCCGTCGCCACGGATGCGGGACTGGTGACGCCGATCCTTCGGGCTGCGGACACATTGTCAGTCGATGAGATTGCGGCTGGCGCGAAAGCGCTTGTCGCGAAGGCGCAAGCCAAAAGACTGTCACATGACGACTTGGAAGGCGGGACCTTCACGCTGTCCAACCTCGGCATGTTCGGGATCGACGAGTTCGATGCGATCATCAATCCGCCGCAAGGCGCAATCCTCGCCGTCGGGGCGGTCAATCGCGTCTGGGCGGAAGGCGAGAGCGGGCGCGGCCGGTTCGAAAGCCGCCTTGCGATGACGCTGTCTTGCGACCATCGGGCGATCGACGGCGCGACCGGCGCGGCGTTTCTCGCGACCCTTCGCCAAGTGCTCGAAAAGCCTGAAGCAATGTTTGCGTGAAGCTAAGGGGCGGCTCAGCCCCGCCGCTTCGCCGCGACTGCGGCGACAACCGGCGCGGCGTCAAAATAATAGGGCTTGATCTCGCAAACCTTGTCGCCGCGAAACCGGAAGAGTTCGCAGATTTCCGCCCGCGCTATCGACCTGTCGGCGAAATCGAGCTCGAGAACCGTGACGACGAAGTCGCCGCCCGCGCAATGCGCCTTGACGTCAAGGCCGGAGACGTCGAGCATCCCGAACACCTTGGTATAGAGGTCGCGCAGCGCCCGGCGGCCGCGATAGACCCCCTTCATCGGCAGATCGTCTGCTTCAGTGATGAAGAAATCTTCGGTCAGATACGTTTCCGCCGTGTCGAAATCGCCTGCCCCCGTCGCCGCGTAGAGCGCCTGGACGATTTCGAGCTTTCTCGCGTCGCTGGCCGTCATGTTTCCGTTCCTTCTCCCGTATTTCCGCACCATGAGGCAGCGGGGCGCAGCCGCACCTGTCGCAATGGCTAGCTTACCGGCTGGGCTCGGCGTTTATGACCCTTTGACGTGAAGCCCTGGAGGAGCCTTATGATTTTCGTCGCCGGCACGCTCGTCATGGATCCCCGCCTCGTCCCAGCATTCGACCGGGATGTAAAAGCGATGCTGCATAAGGTCCGCGCGGAGAAGGGCTGTCAGCATTATTCACTGACGGTCGATGACGCTGCGGGCGGCGTCATCAACGTGCACGAGGTTTGGGACGACGACGACGCGCTCGCTGTTCACCTGAAACAACCCTGGATCGTCGACTTCTTCAACACGCATGCCCCCAACATGACCGCGATGAATGTCAGGATCTACGACATCGCCGGCGTGCGCGACCTGCCGGCGATGTGAGAGGGATTATGCCGAACGCCAACCAGCAATGGATTCTCAGGAAACGCCCCGTCGGAAAGCTCAAGCCGAGCGACCTTGAGTTCAAGACCACGGAGCTTGCGCCGCTGAAGGACGGCGAGTGTCTCGTCAAGGTGAAGTATCTCGCCATGGATCCGGCGACGCGTGGCTGGATGGGCGAGTCCGGCGGCTATGTCGATCCATTGCCGCTTGGCGGTCCGGTCATGGGCGTCACGGTCAGCGAAGTCGTTGAATCGAAAAACGAGGCGATCAGGCCCGGCGTCATCGTCGCGGGCGTCGGACCGTGGGCGAAGTACATCGTCGTCGGGCCAACCGGAATCTCTCCGGTGCGGAGCGGCGATCTCGGCGTGCTCTCGCCGATGGACGTTTCGACGGGTCATGATCTACCGACCTATCTCCACGCAATGGGAACGAGCGGCGGCACCGCTTACTACGGGCTTCTGCGCGTCGCCGCCATGAAGCCCGGCGACAAGGTTCTCGTCAGCGCCGCTGGCGGAAGCGTCGGCTCGCTCGTCTGCCAGATCGCGAAGCTGAAGGGCGCGGCCAAGGTCGTCGGCGTCGCTGGCGGCGCCGCGAAGTGCCGCGAAATCAAAGAACTTTACCGCTGCGACTCCGTGATCGACTACAAGGCCGGAGGCGTGATGCGCGACAAGATCAAGGCCGAGTTTCCGGAAGGGCTCGACGTCTATTTCGACAATGTCGGCGGGGAGATACTTGAAGCCGCGATCGACAACCTTGCAAAATCCGCGCGTATCGCGATTTGCGGCATGATTTCGCAATACAATACGCCAGACGAACGCGGCGTCCGCAACCTGTGGAATCTTCTCGTCCGCGAAGCGCGAATCGAAGGCTTCCTCGTCAGCTCCTGGTTCGGCTCCGCTGACTGCGACGCCGCGTATGGGGAAATCGACGCCTGGCTGAAAACAGAGAGACTGAAATCGATCGTCGATGTGCGCGACATGTTCGGCGATATCGTCAACGCCTATAATCTGCTGTTCACCGGCGGGAATCGCGGACGCCTGATTGTCCGCGTGCCGGACTGAACGCGATGACCGCGCGCGCCAACGCCATCGCCGCCCGGGTCGAGGCCTTCGTTCGAGAGAGCGTCATCCCCTATGAACGCGATGCGCGCTGCGGCGCGCACGGACCTTCCAGCGAGCTGGTGCGCGAACTGCGTAACAGGGCGCGCGCGAGCGGAGTATTGACGCCGCATATTCTTGAAGATGGATCGCACCTGACGCAGCGGGAGACCGCGATCATCCTCATCCGCAGCGGCCTTTCTCCGCTGGGGCCGGTCGCTTGCAACACGATGGCGCCCGATGAGGGCAATATGTACCTCATCGGCAAGGCCGGAACGAAAGAGCAAAAAGAACGCTTTCTCCGAAAACTTGTCGGTGGTGAAGCGCGTTCAGCCTTTTTCATGACCGAACCCGCAAGCGAGGGCGGCGCGGGCTCCGACCCGTCGATGATGAAAACGACCGCGAGGAAAGACGGCAATCACTGGATCATCAATGGCCGCAAGGCTTTTATCACGGGCGCGGACGGCGCAGAGGTCGGGATTATTATGGCTGCGACTGGCGACGGGGCGCGCATGGCGGCGACCATGTTCCTCGTGGACCTTCCCCACCCCGCCATCCGCATCGAACGCATTCTTGACACCATCGACTCCTCTATGCCTGGCGGCCACTCGATCGTCGCGATTGAGAATTTGCGCGTCCCCGCCGATCAGGTTCTTGGCGAAATCGACGAGGGGTTCCGCTTCGCGCAGGTTCGCCTGTCCCCCGCCCGCCTGTCCCACTGCATGCGCTGGACGGGCGCTTGTCTGCGCGCACAGGAAATTGCGACCGATTACGCCTGCCGTCGCGAAGCTTTCGGCAAGACGCTCATCGACCATGAGGGCGTCGGATTCATGCTGGCGGAAAACCTCATCGATCTGAAACAGGCGGAGCTGATGATCGACTGGTGCGCCGGCGTCCTCGACGACGGCTCGCTCGGCACGGCGGAATCCTCGATGACGAAAGTTGCGGTGTCGGAAGCGCTGATGCGGGTCGCCGACCGCTGCGTGCAGGTGATGGGCGGAACGGGGGTTTCGGGCGACACCATCGTCGAGCAAGTGTTCCGCGAAATCCGCGCCTTCCGAATCTATGACGGCCCGACCGAGGTGCACAAATGGTCGCTGGCGAAGAAAATCAAGCGTGACCGCAAGGAACGACGCGGGTAGTCTCCTTACCCATGACCGACACCTTCTCGCCCGTTATCGCCGTTGTGGATTTTCCCGCCGAAGGGTCGCACGTTCAGACAGTGAACGGATGGCGCGTTTTCATCGCAAAGGTCGATGACGATTATTTTGCCGTCAACGATCGCTGCACGCACGCCGCCTCGATCCTGTCGACGGGACGCATCCGGCGCGGTCACGTAATGTGCCCGATGCACGGCGCCCGGTTCGATCTCGCGACGGGTCAGTGCGCCGGCGGCGCTTATGCGCCGATCCGCACCTTTCCCTTGCGGGTATCCGATGGCGTCATCGAAGTCGCGGTTCCGTCCGACGCGCCTGGAATGAGCGATCTTGCGGTGACGTTCGAATAAGGGGGGCGCCGCCGGTATTCCCCGAATCGGGAGGTGGACCCTCCTTTCAGCGAGGTTCGCCGATCAGAGGGCGTCGCTACTTTCGCCGCGTGTCGCCGCGGGAGAAGTCGGCGCCGGGGCGCCGGGCGAAACCTTTTCGGGAGATTGACGATGGCATTCACGGGTCCCCTCGAAGACCGCGTTGCGATTCGCGAACTCCTCGACGCTTACGCCGACGCGGTTACGATGCGCGACGCGGAAGCCTGGGGCGCATGCTGGGCGGAAGACGCCGTTTGGAGCCTCCCTGACTATCCGGAAATAGGCGAAACGAGAGGCCGCAAGGCGATCCTCGCGATGTGGGTCGAGGCGATGAAGGCCTATCCCGGCATCATGTTCGAAGCCTGGCCTGGCTCGATCGCCGTCCATGGAGACCGCGCCGAAGTGCGTTCGTGGACGTCGGAGGTCTACGACCAGAATGGCGCGACGAAGCGCGACCGCGGCCGGTATGACGATGTCTGCATAAAGCTCGGCGGACGATGGGTGTTCGAACGGCGCGTCTTCCGCAACATTCACCGCCAGGGATGAGCGCGATGAACCGCTTCTGGCGGCTGGACCGCACCCCGAACGGCGCCGATTTCGATGGCGCCTTGTCGCTGCAAGAAGAAGCCGTCCCGCGCGCGGGCGACGGCGAAGTCGTCATCCGCGGCGCATTTCTCTCGATGGACGCCGGCACGCGCATGTGGATGACGCGGCGCGAGGATGGTTATCAGCCCCCGCTCCCCCTCGGCGCGAAAATGGCGGGACTGACGCTCGGCCGCATCGTCGAGAGCCGCGCGCCTGGATTTTCCGAAGGCGATCTCGTCCGCGCCTTCGGTCAGTGGGCGGACTACTCCGTCGTGCGCCCCGAACTGTCGAACCTAACGAAGCTCGACGAAGCCGTCGATCCGCGCGAGCATTTCGGGGCGCTGGGCCTCAACGCGTGGACCGCTTACGTCGGCCTCGCCGAAACCGCGCGCGTCAAGGCTGGCGAAACGGTCGTCGTCTCCGCGGCTGCTGGGGCGACGGGGCTTCTAGCCTGCCAGATTGCGAAGAACTTCGGCGCACGCGTCGTCGGCATTGCAGGCGGCGGACGCAAATGCGCGTTCCTGCGCGATGAAGGACTCGTCGATCTTGCGGTTGACTACAAGAACGAAAATGTCGAAGGAGCGCTGGCGCGCCTGGGCGGCGTTCACGTTTACTTTGATAATGTCGGCGGCGCGATTCTTGATGCGGCGCTTCCAAGCATGGCCCTGCACGGAAGAGTCGCCGTTTGCGGCCTCATCGACGGCTATTCAGGCGACGAGCCGGCCCCGGGGCCGCGCCGCTTCGATCAGGTGTTGATGAAGCGGCTGACGATCGCCGGTTTCTTCCTGCCCGACTATTTCGATCGCGGCGCCGCGCATAAGGCCGCCCTGCGGCGGTGGTTCGACGCCGGTCGCCTCAGAATGTGGTTCGACGAGACGCAGGGCCTCGAAAACACGCTCGCCGCCTACGCCAAGCTGTTCTCAGGCGGCAATATCGGCAAGGTCCTAGTGCGGCTCGGCGCCTAGGCGATGCCTATTGTTCCGTATACGGCCGCCATAAAATGTCTGGTCGCCGTGCGCGGCCACCCTTTCGACCGCAATGGCTTTGACCGTCTGTTTGACGGAATGGGTGGGGTCGCCGGGATCATGGTCGATCAGCCCGCCGCGGCGCAGCTGATGAACCCGGAGGCTATGGCCGACTATGACGCGCTCGTCCTTTACGACATGCCGGGCCTCGATTTTTCAGGGGAGGCCCCGCCACGCTTCGTCGATCCGCCGCCGCGATTGATGAGCGGGTTGGAGGCGCTGCTCCGTTCCGGCAAGGGCGTCGTGGCGCTCCATCATGCGCTCGCCGGCTGGCCGACGTGGGAAGCATATGGCGATTGGCTCGGCGGGCGCTTTCTCTACAAGCCGACCACGGTGCGCGGCGCGAGGCGTCCTGACTCCGGTTACGCCCATAATGTGACGCAGACCTTTTCCGTCGCCGGCGCCCATCCGGTCACTGCGGGCCTGCCCGCCGCCTTTACGCTGACGGACGAGCCTTATCTCTGCGAGATTTTCGAGGACGGAGCGACGCCGTTGCTGACGAGCGATGCGCCGCGGACCCGCGATGACTTCTATTCGGCAAGCGCTGCGGTCGCGGGGCGGATGAACGACAATTCGGGCTGGGATCACCCGCCGGGCGCAAACGTCGCGGCGTGGGCGAAGCGCGCTTTGAACAGCCCGCTCGTCTATATCCAGCCGGGCGATCTCGCTTCAACCTTCGAAAACGCCCATTATCGCCAGCTCATCGAGAATGCGATCCGCTATGTTGTTGCGGCGAGCCGGCGTCACTGAGCGATCAGCCCGCCGTCGACCACGAACTCCGCCCCTGTGATGTAGCGCGCCTCATCTGAGGCGAGGAAAAGGTTCATATTGGCGATGTCGACCGGATCGCCGAAAATTCCCATCGGGATCGCTGCGGCGATGATGTCGTACTGCTCGGGGTTATCTTTCAGCGCCACCTTCTGCATATTCGTCATGATCATGCCGGGATGCACGGAATTGACGCGAATTTTGTCTTTAGCGCATTCGAGCGCGATGACCTTTGAAAACAGCCTGACGCCGCCTTTCGACGCTGAATAGGCTCCGCATCCCGGGACTCCGACGCTTCCAGCAATGGACGACAGGTTGATGATGGACCCGCCTTCGCCAACGCGCCGCATCTCCTTCACCGCGCGCTGAGTGCCGTAGAAGACGCTGTTCAGGTTGATGTCGTTCTGCTTCAGCCATTCGGCGCTCGTCATGACGTCGATCATGCGCAGGATCGCGACGCCGGCGTTGTTGACGAGGATGTCGATGCGGCCTTCCGCGCCGATCAACGCCTTGAAGACGCGGTCCCAGTCGGCTTCCGATGTCACGTCATGGCGGAGAGCAACCGCACGGCCGCCTTTGCCGCGTATGTCCCTCGCGACGGCCTCAGCGCCCGCCTCATCGATGTCAGTGACATAAACGGCGGCGCCTTCTTCGGCGAAGCGGAAGGCTGTCGCGCTGCCGAGCCCTGGCGCCGACGCCGCCCCCGTGATCAGCGCGATTTTTCCGTGCAGCCGCTTCATGCGGACCCTCCGATAAAAGCACTCAGGAAGCCCCTGTTCGCCGCCGATGAGTACTCGCCTTTGAGAGAGGTTTGAGAACGGCGCCGCGGTCGCGAAAGGGCGCGGCGACGGTGCAGGCGGAGGCAGGTCCATGTCTCCCGTACGCAACAACGGGGCTCCGGAACCGGGGCGCCTATCAAAAGTGCGAATGGGCTCGGCCCACGGCGCGACCGAACATCGCATCTAACGACAAACCCTCGGGAGGGAGCCATGGCGACGACTTCAGCGCGCGGAAAGCGCATTCTTCTAATGGGCGCGGCAGTTATCGCGATGGCTTCGCCCACTTATGCGCAGGTCGATGAGATTACCGTCACCGCGCGCAAGAAGGAGGAAAACCTCCAGGACGTTCCGGCCACCATAACTGCGCTCAGCCAAGAGCAGATCGAGCGCGGCTTCCTGCAGGACATCCGCGACATCCAGAATTACGTGCCCAACGTCGTCTTTGACGAGGTTAACGTCGGCAGCGCGGGAAATGCCGCGATCTCGATACGCGGCGTCAGCTTTCAGGACGTCGAGAAAAGCTTCGACCCCGCAGTCGGCGTGATGATCGACGGCTTCTTCCTCGGCAGCCCCAACGGCTCGATCTACAAGACGCTCGATGTCGAGCGCGTCGAAATCCTGCGCGGCCCGCAAGGCACGCTGTTCGGCAAGAACACCGTTGGCGGCCTCATTCATGTCATCCGTTCGAGCCCGACCGGCGAATTTGGCGGCAAGGTGAAGATTCAGGGCGGCAGCTTCGACCGCTACGGCGTCGATGCATTGCTCAACCTGCCGGAGTGGAACGGCTTCTCGCTGAAGGGCACTTTCGGCTATCATCACCACAACGGCTATTTCAACAATGTCGTCACCGGCGACACTGTAGGCGAACTTGACTACCTCGCTTACGGGATCAATGCGCGGTTCGCGCCATCGGACAATTTTTCCCTTGAATACCGTTTCGACCGGTACGAAGACGACAGCGACGTGACGCCGCTGGTCAACAACTCAGGACCGGCATCGGTCTCCTGCGCCGTGTTCCTCGTCTGCGGCACCGGCGTCAACGGCTCTGACTCAGCGTTCGGCGGCCGTTACAATGTCGGTTCCACGACCGACTACAACCTCGCGTTCTTCAACAACACGACGCACATCCTCGAAGGCAATCTCGGCCTCGGCGAGAACCTGGCGCTCAAATATATCGGCGGTCACCAGAAGACCGACGAAGACATCACCAACAATTTCGGCGGCTTCAATACGCCGGACGGCGACGTCTTCTACGCCGGCCGCCGGCCGCAAACCTACAAGCAGTACAGCAACGAACTCCAGCTCAACGGTGACTTGACCGACGCGATTTCGTTCGTCGCCGGCGCCTATCAATGGCATGCCGAATACAAGATGGCTCAGGACTTCTTCCTCAATCCCGTGCTCGGCGGCATTCCCGGCACGATTGGCGTCGATCCGCTGAACTCGATCGATCTGCGCCAGGACACCCGCCACAAGACAAATTCGTGGTCGCTCTACGGCGAGGCGAATTTCGATGTGACCGATCGGCTCGAACTGACCGCCGGCGTCCGCTACATCGACGAGGAAAAGGCGATCTGCTCGCGGTTCGCCGTTCCATTGGAAACGCTCGGCTTCGGAATGGATGTCGTCCTGTTCGACTCCTGCGATAATCCAGCGGCTACCGACATTGCCGCAGCCTCTCTCACCGGCGCCGACCTCACACGCTATCTCGCTGGCTTCCGGCCGCAAGCAAGCTGGGAAGACGTCATCTGGAAGGCTTCGGTCAAATATGACTGGACCGATAACTTCAACACCTGGTTCACGTACTCGACGGGCTTCCGCTCTGGCGGCTTCAACGGTCGCGGCCAGTCCTTTACGTCAGCGAGCGTTCCTTATGATCCGGAAGACGTGACCAGCTACGAAGCCGGCTTCAAGTCGCAATTCGCCGACAACCGCGTGCAGATCAACGCCACCTATTTCTATACGGACTACAAAGGTCTTCAGCTCGATTCCAACGTCGCAAGCCCGTTCGGCAGCGGCCAGGAGACGATCGTCAACAACGCCGCGCGCGCCACGATCCAGGGCATCGAGATCGACGCCATCTGGACGCCGACGGGCTGGTGGACGCTTGGCGGCTCTTTCGGCTGGCTTGACGCCAAGTACAAGGAGTTCCTCGCCGACCTTCGCGGCCTCGGCATCGAAGACAATTCAGACCTCCTGCTGCGCCGCGCGCCAAAATTCTCCTTCTCGGTTAACTCGGTGATGGAGCAGGACATCGGCCCCGGCACGGCGTCGCTGCGTCTCAATTACGGGTGGAAGGACGATTACGAGACGGCGCTGGTCAACAATCCTTTCGCGACTATTCAATCCTATGGGATCCTTGACGCGTCGATCAATTATGACTGGAAGAGCTACTCGATCAGCGTGTTCGGGCGGAACCTCACTGACGAGAACTATTACACCCACGCCTTCCCGGTGCCGCTCAACGAGTCGCTCTGGAACTTCGGCGTGCCGCGCGAACCGCGCGTCTGGGGCGTTGAACTGACCGCCGCTTTCTAGCTCCAGTCCGAAAGTAGACGAGACGGCGGCCGAAAGGCCGCCGTCTTCGTTTGCGGGCGCTTTTTTCATTGCGCCGCCGCGGCCTCCCGCCTCGCCTGCCGGTCTGCGATCCCCCGCGTCCGGCGCCGCCTCATCGTCAGATGGACGCCTGCCCGGAAAGACATGAAGCAACGCACGCCGCGCGGCGTATGGCCTCTGGCAGGAAGACGCATCGCGGCCTGGCGTTGTTTTGCCCCCTCGCCCTTTCGACAGGCGCGCGCGACCGCAAAATTCTTAGGATCGAAGATCGAGATCAAAAAAACATCGGGAGGCGCAGGTATGAAATTATCCATCAGAAGAACGCTATGCGCGGCGTCGAGCGCGTTGGCGATCGCAGCCCCGCCGCTTGCGCTGGCGCAGGACGAAGCAGTCGTCCGCGAGCGCGGCGGACTCGACGAAATCGTCGTCACAGCGCGCAAGCGCGAAGAGACCGCACAGCAGACGCCCGTCGCGCTCACGGCCTATGGCGCCGAGCAGATTCGCGAGCAGGATCTCACCAACCTCGAAAAAATTTCGGTGCGCACGCCGAGCTTCACCGTGGGGCGCGCCTCCAACGGATCGAGCGCGCAGCTGACCCTGCGCGGCATCGGCTCGTCCTCGACATCAATCGGAATTGAGCAGTCTGTCGCGGTCGTCGTCGATGACGCCTATTACGGACAGGGACGCGTGATCAACGAAGCGTTCTTCGATCTCGGCAGCGTCGAAGTCCTTAAAGGTCCGCAGGCGCTGTTCTTTGGCAAGAACGCGACGGCCGGCGTGGTTGCGGTTTCAACCGCCGATCCCGGCGACGAACTCGAAGTGCTGGGCCGCGTCGGCTATGAATTCAACGCGCAGGAAGTTCAGCTTGAAGGCATCGTGTCCGGGCCGCTGTCCGACAATCTGGGCGCACGTCTTGCCATCCGCGGCACCAAGCAGTTCGGCGGCCTGTTCACCAATGTCGCTTCTCCGGTCACTTATACGACCTTCGACATCGCGACGATGACGTCGACCCCTCACTTTGCGCCGCCGGCTCCGGAGGAGGCTCCGGGCCTGCAAGAACTCGTTGCGCGCCTGACATTGAAATACGACCCGAGCGAACGGCTGACTTTCACCCTCAAAGGCTACGGCACGCATTCGCGCTTCAACAACAGCTCGTACAATTACGTTCTGTTCGACTGCGCGACGGGGTTCTCTTCGCTCAATCCGTCGATCCCGTGCGGACAGAATTTTGTCACTCACCAGAACCGCTGGCCAACCGTCATCGCGCAATCGGGCATTCCTTATCTCAACGACGAGGGCGATCTTTATAACGACTATCGCTCATGGGCGATCACCGGCCGGATGGACGCCGACCTCGGCTTCGGCGCGCTCACGAGCGTCACGAATTACCAGTACAACCGCAATAACTGGTCGTGCGCCTGCGACTTCCAGTCGTCCAACACCGGCACCTGGGCGACGGAGCACGCCGTGTGGAACGCCTTCAGCCAGGAGATCCGCCTGCTGACGGACTTCGACGGCCGCTTCAATTTCCTGATCGGCGGGCTTTACCAATCGACGGATCGCGATTTCGACCAGTTCATCATGTTCGCGGGGCTTGAAGATTCGACCCAAACGGGACCGAACCGCTTTTTGGCGACGACCAAAAGCTCCGGAACGGAGGGCGAGACTTTTTCAGGCTATGCGCAGGCGATTTTCGACCTCACCGATGCGGTCGAACTCGCGGGCGGTGTCCGGTACACCAACGAAACGAAGGACAGCCGCTTCATCCAGCCCTACACCGTCGCTGCGCTTGCGGGGATTTTCGTTCCGGGCGTCGAGGTCCTCGGCGACCAGAAATTCACCGACTGGTCGCCCGAAGCGACGCTTTCTTGGCAGGCGAGCGACGATATCCTGCTCTACGGCGCCTACAAGACGGGGTATAAATCTGGCGGCTTCTCGGTCAGCGGCATTCTCTCGGGCTTCTCCACCGATCCCCTCGCCGACTTCCTGTTCAATCCGGAAACGTCGCGCGGCTTCGAGTTCGGGGCCAAGACGCAGCTCGCCGACGACCAGGTTCGTCTGAACCTGACCTATTTCCGCTACAACTATCTCGACCTGCAGGTCGATTTCTTCAACTCGCCGATTTTCGCCTTCCAGACGGTCACCGGCGACGCGCGCACTACCGGCGTCGAAGTCGAATTCGAATACGCGCCAAGCGCTGCGCCAGGCCTTTCGCTGTTCGGCGTCGTCAACTATATCGACGCAAAGTACACGGACTTTATCGGTCCGTGCTACGCTGGCCAGACGATCGCTCAGGGCTGCACGCTCGTCGGACCGAGCGGCGCGCCGTTCCAGGACCTCTCCGGCGCGCCGACTTCGGTCGCGCCGAAATGGACGGGCGTCATCGGCGGGCGGTACGAGCAGGACATCGGGACCGGCCTTGTCGGCGCGCTTAACGTCAGCGCGCGCTATTCCGACGACTATCTCGCCTCGGGCTTCGGCAATCCGCGTTCGGCGATCGACAGCTATGTCGATCTCGCGGTCGGCGCGAGCCTCGCGCGGGACGACGACCGCTGGGAGCTTTCGCTCATCGGCAAGAACCTCGTCAACGAATTCTATGTCACCGGCGCCGTCGATGGTCCCTCGACAGGAAGCGGCACCGGCACCGCAGTCGGCGTCACCGCCGATCAGGCTGGCTTTGCGGCCCTCCCGCGCACGGTCCAGCTGAATTTGACCGTCCGCTATTGAGCAAGACGGACGGTCGCCAGAAGAAGAGCCCGGGCGCGCGCATCCCGTCGTGCGCCCGGGCTTTATACGTTTGATGGAGGAATAAATGGTGGGCCCGGAGGGACTCGAACCCCCAACC
>FRDC01002855.1_pt1 | contig 42401 bp, 53 predicted proteins | sample 1106171 | NCBI WGS metagenome assembly FRDC01 (sample SAMEA3930566, study PRJEB13176) | freshwater metagenome | biome: Drinking water system; feature: drinking water; material: water | place: Singapore | collected 2014-12-20 | reverse complement strand
CTCCGGCTACGGCGACGGCTCCGGCTACGGCGACAGCTCCGGCGACGGCTCCGGCTACGGCGACGGCTCCGGCTACGGCGACAGCTCCGGCTACGGCGACAGCTCCGGCGACGGCTCCGGCTCCGGCGACGGCTCCGGCTACGGCGACAGCTCCGGCGACGGCTCCGGCTCCGGCGACGGCTCGAAAGACTACTGGCTTGCCACCATACCGCACTTCGCCGCAAAGTGGTCGGACGATCAGCGGGCGCGGTTCAATGCTGCACAAGAAGCTGGCGCGCAACTCGCGTTCTGGCGCTCCAGCGCAGACGGCTTGCCGTCAAACGGCGGCGGCAAGATCAAAGTCGCCGCGCCGGGCGTGATCCACACTGCACCAGGACCCTTGCGGCTTTGCGAGCGCAACACGCTACACGCCACGCTGCTGCCGCCAAAATGGCAGGGCGAGCGGTGGTGGGTCGTCGCGCTTCACGGCGAGGTCGTGGGTGACGAAGAAAAGTATGGGTGTCTCAAGCGGGAAATCTTGGGCGAAGCTCTGTGATGCTCACTCTACTGCTACGAAGGTAAGGGATGAACGACCTTCCGCTTTATCCAACAGAGGCTCAGATCGCCCGCAAGGTGCTCGGGCCTAATCGGCTGGACGAATGGAAGGGGCTTGTCGTGATCCTCGAACGGGACGGCTTCCCAGCGATCGACCAACAATTCGGGGGACGGTATTGGCCCTCGTGCGAACATTGGTTTCAGGTCAGGCACCGACTTGTTAGCATCGTGCCCGGTCAATTCGGCCCTCAAGATGGAACGGAAATATGCCCGCAACCCAAGGCGAAAAGGCAACCGGCCTCGTCTGGCGCAAGCGTAGCAACGGTTCACAAGTTGCGTACTGGTCCGCGCGACCGGACCTGATAAAGGCTGGCTATCGTCCGAAGTCCGTCCGGCTGCACTACGCCGCGGACGATCCCGCATTGGCGCAGCGGTGCCGCGTGCTTCAAGCCGAGATGATGGAGTGGGCGACAGGCCAGGGGCGCGGCACGCCAAGCGCCTACGACGGCACGTTCGCATCGCTGGTCCGCTTCTACGAGACGCACCCGGATTCGCCCTACCACGATCTACAGCCCGCGACCCAGACGAACTACAGCAAGACGATGGCGCTCCTGATGAGGAACAAGGGCTCTCGCCTCGTCGCGAAGGTTGACGGTGCCGACATCGGCCGCTGGTACAAGGAGCTGGTCGAAGCGAGTTCAAAGGGATGGGCCTATTACACCGTCAACGTGCTCAAGGCGGCGTTGTCCTTCGGTGCGAGCAAGCGGATTGCGGAATGCAGCACGTTGCGCGCCGAATTGCGGGAGGTCCGTTTCGGGGCTGGCAAACGCCGCAAGGAATACCTGACCTATCCCCAGGTGATGGCATTCTACGACAAGGCGCACGAGATGGGCTTGGGCTGGATGGCCCGCTGCCTGCTGATCCAGTTCGAGTTCGGCATCCGCCGCCGTGACGTGATCGGCATGTACTTCACCGACGAGTCAGGCGAAGGCGCGATCAGGATCGGCAAGCGCGTCTGGCGCGACGGCATCACCTGGGGGAATATCGACGAACACGGCGTCTTTCGTCGGCTGGTTTCCAAGACCGCCCTGACCTCCGAGGAGGAGGCGGTGCATGTGGTTGCCGACTATCCGAAGCTCGTGGCCGAGTTGGCGCTGACGCCGACGGCGAAACGGATTGGGCCGATCATCATCAATCCCAAGACCGGCGTGCCGCCGACCGAGGCACAGTGCCGCCGCGCCTTCCGCAGGATCGCCGCAGAGGTCGGTATCTCCGACAACGTGCAAGGCAGGGACGCGAGGGCGGGCGCTGACACCGAAGCCTATGAAGCCGGTGCAACCAAGGAGGAGGCAATGGCGCTCCTCACCCATACGCAGGAGTCCACGAACAGGGGCTATCTGCGAGAGAAGATCGAGCAGTCCCGCCGTGCGGCTAGCAAGCGCGTGGCGTCACGGAAGGAAGGGTGAACATCGGCTCGAACGCGGTCCCGAACGTCCTAGGTACGAGCAAACGAAATCAATGAGTTAGTTTGCAAATCCGCATAGGTCGTAAAGACCATAACCATTTGATCTTCAAGAGACGCATTCGGGATCAGCATAAGGGAGACAGTAATGGCCGACGATCAAGAATCCAAGGCAGTACCGACCAGTGAATACCGCTGGGTCCACGACAAGGACGGCAACGAAGTCCTGCAACAGCGATGGGTCGGCGGACCGAACCTTGAGGAATGGCGGACGGCGCCGGCCGACGCGCCGAAGCCGCCGAAGATTTTCAGCGTCGAGTAGCACGTGTCGGGAGCAAATGAGCAATGGAGGAGCGACGACCGATGCACCTTTTCCCACATGCCGGCGAAGATACCGTCGAAGCCGCGCAGCATGATCTTGAAAGCGCCCTCAAGCGCATGAATAGCGTGCGCATCGAGTTGGGCGCAGCCGAGGAAAATCTTTCCGCCGCCCGCAAGCATCTTGACGAAATGAAGAGGCGGGAGGCCGAGAAGGGCCAGCAGCCCGCTAGGCATCACATGACCGACATCCCGCGCGGCAAATACATTGGCAAGAGGCAAGGCGATACGCCGAAGGACGAGAGCGAGCATTTCATCAAGTGCGCGGAGTGCGGAGGCTGGATTGACTGCCGCGACCTCGGACATGTTCTCTCACATGAGGGGCCGCTGCCTCACCCCGCCGAAGATCAGGAGCATTGACGATGACACCACCGCGTGGACATAGAATGAAAATCAAAAAAATTGACTACCTGACGATGCAGGTAGTTGCTAAGCGTCTGCGTTGTCGCCCAGACGCCTTAGCGATCTGCGAGGCGATAACGCGGCTTAACATTACAGTTGCTTTATCGGAAGGCTTCTGAATCCATGGGCAACCATGATTCGGAGATCGTGGACGCGGGCAGCGTCGATTGAGGAGACGCTTGCGTTGTGGGCGGCGTCGCTTCGAGAGATCAAGAAGCGGATACGTCCGTTGTTCATTCAAGAGCGTGTTGCGACGAACGCCGGGCTGTTCCTGGAAGGTCTGCTCGGCGATGAGCAGCGCAAGACCGGTTGGATGCGCGCGGAGGCGGCTGGCGATCCCGGCCCATGGCGGCAGCAGGCGATCCTGGGTCGCAGGGATTGGGACGCCGATGCCCTGCGCGATATCGTACGCGATTATGTCATCGAGCATTTGGCGGATGACGATGCGGTGCTGGTGATCGACGAGACCGGCTTTCTCAAGCAGGGCAAGGCGTCGTGCGGAGTGGCGCGGCAATACACTGGTTCGGCAGGCAAGATCACCAACTGCCAGATCGGCGTGTTCGCTGCCTACGTTTCGCGCCACGGTCATGCATTCATCGATCGTGCGCTGTATCTTCCGAAGGAATGGACCGACGATCCAGATCGCCTGGAAGCCGCATACGTGCCTGCCGATATCGGCTTTGCGACCAAACCAAAGCTTGCGACGGGAATGATCGCACGCGCGATAGCCGCATCTGTACCATTCAGGTGGGTTGCCGGTGATACCGTCTACGGTGTCGGCGACATCGAACAGCGACTACGCCGGGCAGGCAAAGGCTACGTGCTCGGGGTCAGCAGCGCTCATGTGTTTCAATCCTGGGGCAAGCGGCAGCCGGTTGCCGGCAAGGCCGCAGACATCGCCCGGACGCGGCGCTCATCCGACTGGAAACGTCTGTCGGCAGGGGCCGGAACCAAAGGACCGCGGCTGCATGACTGGTGTTATCTCGAATTGGCCGATCTCGAGGTCGAAGAATTCAACAGCGCAAATCAAGGTCTGTGGACCCGCGGTCTGCTGATCCGTCGTCATATCGCCGATGGCGATCTCGCCTTCTTCACCACTTGGTGTCCAGCGGGAACATCGATCGAAACGCTGGTGGCGGTCGAAGGCCATCGGTGGGCGATCGAGGACAGCTTTGAGACCGCGAAGAACGAGTTCGGGCTCGATCACAACGAAAGCAGGTCATGGCATGGTTGGCATCGTCACGTGTCACTGGCGATGCTCGCCTTCGCCATGATGGCCGCGATCCGTCATCGCGCTAATCCGCCGCCGCCAAAAAAAACCAAACGCCGAACCACGGGAAAAACCAAAGCATCGCCACGCCGTCTTTGATCCGTTGGTCAATCCAGGAAGTCCGCCGCATCGCCATCAGACTTGCTCGAAAGCGGATTCAACCCGCGCATGTCATCGCATGGTCATTCTGGCGCAGGGCTCACCAGGCCGCCGCCCAGCGCGCCCACCTCAAAGCAAAAAGGCAACTGTAATGTTAAGCGACGCGCAACTGCACCAACAAAAGCCCTTAAAGGCGATCCATGCAACGGATGCGGCCTTTGCTGCGCCGCGTCGGCTTGCGGCCTTGCTCGCGAATTCTTGCAGGCTAGTGGCGGCCCGTGCCCGGCCCTTGAGTATGAGAACGGACGCTTCTGGTGTGGCCTGCTAAGACGGCCACACCACTACCTCGGCACATTTGCAGAAGCGGACTACCTGCTACAGCCATCCTTTGCGTATCTGTTGGGTGCTGACGCCGGGTGCGATACCGACGATGACTTGCCAATATCGGATTACAGAGCGCTTAACGCGGTCCTGTCCACTGTTGGCCCGGCAAGCGCGAACAGGAGGAAATCAATGTCCACGCAGGTGCGTAGCGGGTGGCAGAAGCACGCGCTCCGCTATAGCCACCGCGGCAGAATGAGTTGAACGAACGCCGCGACCAGCCCGCCGCCGGCCAACATGAAAAACCCGGCAATGAGGCTCCAGCCGAACCATCCGATCTTCTTTGCGGCATCAGCCCAGCCGAGCACGAACTGCTCCTTCTTCTCGAAATTTTGCATGAAGTCTTTCAAATTCCCGACATCCTTGATCGCGACCTCCGCGACTACCTTATTGATTTGATATTCTTCGAGCGTAGCCTTGACCACCTCGGCATCGTTTTTCATTTCCGCAACGTCCTGCTGCACCGCCATCACGCTGTTTTGGACGTTTGCAACGTCGCCCTTCACCTCCTGAACATCGTCTCGGAGCGCATCGAATTTTCGATGCAACTCCTGCCTCTGCTGGACGGCCTCCTTATCCTTCATCTTGAAGTTATTATTGAGGTGCTCGATGGCGCCCTTGAGCTCGCCGACGAGCAAGCTCATACCGTGAATGCTTCCGTTTTTAGGGAGCGTCATTCGGCTAACTCACCGGCGGTTGGAACATGATGGACTTCGGTTTTGGCTTCGGCGTTGGTGCCGGCTTCGGTTTTGCCTTCGCCTTGGCGACGGCCTTGCCCTTCGGCACCACCGGTTCCCACCCGCACACGGCCTTGCCTGCCGCGTTGTGGCCGATGACCTGACGCACCGTGTCGCGTGTGTCCTGCTCGCTCCAGCGGATCGGCTGGAACGTCTGGCAGAGCGACGGAGCCGTCTGCCCGCCCTCGGTCGGCGCCGTCGTCGCGCAGCCAGCCAGCAGACTAATCGTCGCGGCGAAAACCATCGTCCGGCAAATCGTCTGCACGGTCGAACTCCTTCAATGCCTGAGTGCGGGCGGTGTCGCCCTTAATCACTGACTTGGCAATTTCGCGATTGATGCGGGCTTTGTAGAACGCCCGTTCATCAACGCGGCCGGCCGTGTACCCGGCGGCGAACATCCCGGCGCCGACGGCGACCAAGATCAGCACGGTCTTTGCCCAGTCCGGCAACACCGCGAGGAAGCGCGACGCGACCAGCAGGCCAACCACGGCGATGATGCATGTGACGACGCTAAGCCCGCCCAGGCTCCACGAGATCGACCATAGCCAGCGGCCCCATTCGAGGATCACGGCATGACCTCATCTTCTTCGAGCGCCTTGCCGTATCCCGGCATCGGCCGCAGGCCGTAACTATCGGCGCGCATACCTCCCGACATAATGATGGAGATCGCGCGCACCGATGCAATGCGGCGCTCCCAGCCGGTGCCGAATACTCCGTAGGTCCGCAGCCGTCGGACAAAGCGTCGGCGCTCGTCGTTCACCTCGCGAATGACGTGCTTGATGTCGGCCTGTTTTAGCGCCTCGATGATCGGGTCCGTGACTTGCCATGCGCGGGTTGCCCTCACGCAGTCGTCGACGGCCATGGCGACCTGCACAACGCAGCGCAGCACCTTGCCAGCCCGCCCCGGCCCTGAGTTCACCGCGTAGTCGAATACGGTGTAATCTAGCCCGCGCGGCAGGTCGTCGAACCGGATTTCATCGGCGTAGTAGATGCGGTAGATCGCGTCGCGCTCGGCGGGCCAAACCTTATCTTTCAACAGCGCTGGCGTGATCGCGCGCGTCGCCAGCCCGTGGTCGCGCCGGAATTCGTCATAGCGGGCCTGCGTCACGCCTTGCAGCGTAGCTCGGCCAGGATCGGCCGGGTGATTGCTGTACCCGCCCTCGTGCACCAGCACGTTCGCCAGCGATCGGTCGTAGTTGCGCGGATCGGTATTCGCCACCACGCACGATGCGAGCAGCAAGAGTACGCAAAACAGTCCGATCCGATACACCCGGCCTACTCCAAGACTAATTCCGCAACGTCGATCCCTGAAAGAACGACAAAGACACGGAGCCGCTGACCTGCTTGTTGCCGACGCCATCGCCCATGCCATAGACCTCGTAGTAATCGGTCCCGTTTGCATTATCCTCGCAGGATACTTGCACGGCGAATTCGATCGCGGACGGCGAAGGCGTCAAAATCTGTTTGAACGCGCCGCCATTTTTGTAGATCGCCACGGCAAAGAATGATTGGTCGAGCACCCCGCCATTGAAGTAGAGGGCCGCCTTCATCTGCACGAGCCCCGCCGGCGGCGTCCAACGCGAGTTTGTATCGTCGTAATATCCGCCCACGTCGTAGACTTCGGTGGTGAAGGTGATCTTGGTGTAGGTGTTAGTCGTGATGCCGCCTTGCGCAACATTGTTCTTTGTCGCCGAGAACCCAGCCGCGGCGTTAGCTGCGGCACCAGCACCGGAAAATCCGCTCATAGTTTTGTGCCTTTATGGATAGTCGCTGATCTGCTTGACCACGAAGAACGACACGATGATCGTTCCGTTCAAGGCGAGGCTCGCGTGGTCGTTCTTGACCTTGATCACGACGCTGCCGGACTGGGGCTTGACGGTCGTGACCGTCGGCGTGCCCTGAGACGACGTGCCTAGGGCCACCGATGCGAACACCATCGAACCAGTCGTAATCTTGGTGTTGGTCAGCGTCAGCGTGTATTCCGCACCGGCGGCGGTTGTTATCGACTCGCTGGTGATGACGCCGGAAAACTGGCTGAGCGTCGCTGCCCCAGCCGTCGCCGATGCCGTGCCGCCGGTGCTGTAAAGCCCGCCATTGTAAAGCAACGCCTTGGCGTGGAAATCCTCGTAATCGGCGTCGGTAGAATTGCGCACCACGACGCGCGTTTCGTTCCAGCGGAGCACCGCTTTGATGACGTTGTTCGGGTTGGTATCGTCGTAAATGCAAAACTGCTGCGACCGCAGCCGTCCAGACCCGTAGGAATGATCCACCACAACGAAGTTGTCGGGATCGTTCATAAAGTAGGGATTCGCAACCCCCGTCATTTGGTTGCCGACGGCATGAATGAAGTACGCGCCTGGGTTTTGATAAATTCCGTACTCGGTGCCGGTCGCCGACATATCGAAGTAGCAGCCGCCGATCCAAATCGCCTGCACGGTGTTGCCGCCGAGGAGCGTCCCCGGCCCGCTCAGCACGAAGCCGTAGATGTCGCCGCCGGTGCCGTCGGCGTCGAATCGGCAACCGAGGAACGTCAGGTTGTTGACCGCGCCCTCCGCGGTCGCGGCAATGGCGACGCACGCTTTGTTCGCTGTCGTGCAGACGAAGTAGCAGCCGACGAAGGTATTGGCGCGCAGATTGGTGTGGCAGTAAACGGCGTGATTTCCGCCGGTGTCGTCGACCTGCACGTTCTCGAAGCGGTTGAGCAGGCCGTAGCCGCATAACTCAATTCCCGTCGCGAAGCCACCGCCGACGGTAACGTTCCGAATGACCGAATAATTCAGTTGCGCGAGGTACAGGCCACGAGAGTTCGTCGCGGAGCCGGATGAGCGGACGATCGAAAGGTTCGAGATATTGTTGTTGTAGGAACGGCCCGCACCGGTTGTGTCCGTCAAGTCGGTAAACGAGGTCTTGATCGCCTTGGCGTTGGCGTGGGTCGTGCGGATCGTGGTTCCGGCGCTTTGGGATGATGGCGTGGTCGGTGTGCGGACATCGCATCCCTCGATCGACACCCCCGTCGGCAGCGTCAGATCGGCCGAGGTGATGAAGTCGCCCTCAAGCAGATAGACGACGCGTGGGAGCGCATTGAGCGCCGCCTGGATCGCCGTGGTGTCGTTGGCGATGCCGTTGCCGCGAGCTCCGAACCACGCCGCCCCGGCCCTGCCGCTGGAGAGGTCGAGCTCCCAGTAGTTTCCGAGTGCGTCCTGAAACGCCATCGGCCCAGCTACAGTGCCGGGCTTGTAAGGCGCCGGGTCGAGCGGGTATCCGGCGGTGTGTCGGCCAACCCGAATGAAGGTGCGGATGACGGGGATTTCGGCCGCCGCAGCGGTGGCGCGGGTCTCGTAGTCGTAGCTGTTGTAAACGCCATCGGCTGCAGCAACCGCGGTGGCGGCGGCGGCAACGGCGGTGGCGGCGGCGGCAATCACCTCAGCCGCGGTCGTGGCGGCTTGGCCTGGGGCCACGAGGATCGCGCGTTGGAATTTATCCCAATACTCACGCAGCACCGCCATGATGTCGGTGTAGGCGCGGTTATGGTCGTCGACCTCGATCGCGGCGCCGGTGACGAACTGCGTGGTCCGCCTGGGCCGGCGCGCACCGACGATCTCGATGTCGCCGGTAGTGCTGGCTACGAGCGTGACCCGGGCGTCGGTGATCGGCCGCGCGATGGTCGCGAGCGAGCCGGAGGGGCTGTCGACGGTGAAGTCGGTAACGGGCGTAAGCTGCTCGCCGTCCAGCCACACCTCGATCCATTGGGCATAATCGGTGCCGTCGCCGAGGATGTTGAAGCCGACGTTCAACGGTCCCGTTGACGCTGTGATCGAATAGGACGTGCGCCGCTCGGTATCGGGCAATATCGCAATGGCCATGGCGGGGACTTTGACCGCCCCACGGTCGCCAGCAACGCACCGCTAGTTCGGCTGGCGCGGCTCAGCGCGCTCAGGCACGTTGAGCATCCCGTTGATTCCGCCCTCGGCCTGATTGAGCATCCCGCGAACGTAGAACAGATTTTGGAACGCCATCAGCCGTCGCAACGCCGTGGTATCGGCGGCGGTCCAGTCACGCGCAGCAGCGGCGCCAGTGACCTTTGAAAGCCCCTGTATCTTCGCCGCCGTTGGCCCCAGCAGCATGTCGAGCGTGGAGCGTGACGCAAAGCGGGACAGTGGCTTATCGGCTCCGATCATGCGGTAAACGTCGACCCCGCCGCGCGTCATCTTCGACGCCAGCGCATTCCCCTCCTCGAACCATCCGAGGACGCCGCCGCGCGAAATGCCCTCCTTGACCCAATCCTGCGGACGCTTGGAGGTCTCCTGGCCGCCGAAGAACGAGTTGAGCTTGTAGGACGCCATGCCGAGACCGACCGCCATCATGAGGCCGGACAGGGCGTGCGCGTCCCGGCGCTGCAGATTCGCGATCAGCACACGCTCCGTCGCCGCTGCCGTGAACGCCTTGAACTGGCCGAGCAGCGAGAGGACCGGGTGGCTCATCCAGAGGGGCTTTTCCTGCCCGGGCGTGACCACCGCAATATCGACCTCACGAGCCACAGCCCCGTTGAGCGCGTCCGCCGCGGCCTTGTCGCGCCAGTCGGCGGTGTTTGGCAGATGCACCCCATCGAGCACCTCGCCGCCGGTCTGAAACTGCTCCCAGATGCGGCCGGCCATCTGCATGTCGATGCCGCTTTCTGCGAGGTTGCCGATCTGCCGCGTGGTGGCCTTGCCCTCGGATGCGAGTTTGGCCGCGCGCAGGATTTCCGAGACCGAGACGTGCGCCGCGATCATCTTCTGGGTGTCGGTCAGCGGCGCCAGCAGGTTCGCGATGAAGAAGCGGTCGTTAACGAGTTGCAGCCCGCGCTCGAAGCGCGAGCCGGGCCGGTAAACGTCCGCCACGTCGTCGAGCGCGTGCTGGCGTGCGTTGGTCGCGGTCTCGATCCCGATGCCGACGGCGCGCATCTGGGTCTTGAACTTGCCCCACTCCTCGTTGTTGCCGGTTAGGTAGCGGAAATACGGTGCCCAGCCGTCCTTGAACGCGTTGGCGAAGCCCCACCGGAACCCTGCGCCCGCGAAGTCAGGAAGCGACGAGATGGCCGCAACGCCCATGCTGGTGATGTTGTTGATCATTTTCGCGCCTGCCGCGATGCGGGCCATGTTGCGCAGGTCCGCCGACCAGCCGTAGACCCCGCGCACACGGTCGCGGACGGCGGCCATGTCGCGGATCACGGCCTCCCGCTCCTTGCCGAGCCGGTCGCGTTCCTTGGCGCTGGTGGCGGCATCGGTCAGGCGGGCATAGTCCTCCTCGACCAGCTTGAACGCCTCGGTCATGCGCACGTCGCCGAACCGCTCGGTCAGCAGCACGTCCGGCACGATGGTCCGCAGATGCAGCGCCACGACGGTCTCGACATCCTGCTCCAGAAAGTCGCGGATCACGGCGTCGGGGATGTTGAACTCGCGCGCCGCCAGCGAACCGCGGGCGGGCTCGCCGCCGGCACCGCGCCAACCGATCTCCGGGCCGCCCATGGGGATGTCGTAGGGCAACCGTCCATCCGGCGATCCAAGGATGCGTTCGGTGATCTCGTGCGCCCGCGCGCGCAATGTCTCGTCGTCGAGTTGACGATCGCTTTCAAGGATGCGCTTCACCGCGCGGTCAATGGCATCGTCAGCGCCGCTCAGCCGCTTGGTCGGGGCAGGCTCGCCCTTGGCAGCAGCGCGAGCAATCCGCTCATCCTCGGCCGCCTGCCGAGCCTTCATGGCCGACTTGGCCTCGGCGACCGACTTGCCTTCCCACGCGGCAATCTCGGTTTCGAGTTTGGTCCGCATGGCGTCGTGGTTGGCGATCTCGGATGCCAGTTTTTGCTCAAGGCTGTCGATCTCGGCCAACTTCGCGGACACTCGGTCGGCAAGTTCATTGCCCCGATCGCGAACTTTGGTCTCGAACACCGCCCCACCTCGGGCCTTCTCGATGTTCTTGCCGGGAACGGCAACGCGCACGCCGCCATCGTTCCTGAATTCCGACTCCCGAAGGTTAGTCGACCGCTGGAACGCGAATTTATTGACCCGCGTAGCCTCCTCGCGCCGAGCCTCCACCACCTCCACGTCGTCGGACAGGGTCGTGATGCGGGCTTCGAGCTTTTTGATCTGATCCTGCGCAACATCAAGCGCACCGCGATAGGACTCGATCCTTTGCTGCGCGCCCTGCTTCTCGATCTGGTCGGCTTTCAGCCAATCGACCACCTTGTTGACGAAGAATGGCCGCTCGGCGCGGATGCGCTCCTTGTTGTAGACCCGCTGGAAATAACTCTCCGCGGTCTTGGTCTCGACGCCTTCCGGCAGCAGGCCGGCCGCGATGGCGCGCTCCTTCCATGGCGTGAACACCTTGGCGCGCACGAGTTGCGCGGCTTGCTCGACCTGCGGGATGGAATGCCGGTCGCCCTCGATCAGCGCGCGCGAGACCTCGTTCTTGAATTCGGCATAGGACATCCGGTCGGCCGCGCCGCCGGTTAGGTCCTCGAACCGGGCCTTGAGGCGCGGCATGTTCTGTTCGACATCGCCAAAGCGGTACTCCGAGAACAACCGCTCCAGCCCATCCGACACCGCCACGCGCGAGCCGTTGATCTCCGTGCGGGCGAGACGGTCGAGGGCGGGGCCTTGCGTGGTGGCGACGCCCTTGTCGTTCTCTACGAAGCGGTATGGCGACTCGGCCAGGTCGGCCATTGCGCGCCTTGCCCGTTGGCTCGCCGACGAGAACACCCGCCGAGTCGTCGACATGAACGACGTGAAGCCGAGGCCCGACGGTGCGAGCTCCAGCCCGCGCGCGTCTGCGGCTGCAGCGCCTGCCGAGGTCGGAATTCCGGCCGCCTCGCTGACCGGCCGCGTGCCGCCCTCGCCGCGCAAGGCCACCTCATCGGCTTGGTCAGCCATCAGACGAGACAGCATGTTCTCGCGCGGGGCCTCGGGCGCCAGTGACACGGCGTCGGCGGCCTTCCGCCACATCGCAGCGCCTTCCGGCTTCACGTAGTCGGCGACATCCTCCGGCCGCCGCTGCCGCCAGAACGCCATCGCGTCGTCGGTCAGCGCCTCGTCGGGCCGTAGTTCGATCCCGCGTTCGGCCAAATCCTGTTCAATGCGGTCATAGAGCCGGGTCGCCACGCCTGCGCGTTGGTTTTCCGGCGATACCTCGACGCGCGAGACGTGCGCGGCGTCCGGCTCGTCCATGCGAATGCGGGCCTCGGCAATCGGGGCATCGCCGGAGAACACGCGGTACACACCCGCGCCCATATCGTCGACAACCTCGATGCGCTCATTCGGCAGCGGCGGCTTGGTCCGCACCGGCTCGACGTTGCCAGCGTGCGCGTCTACCGCCGCCCGCTCGCGATCCAGCGCGCGGGTGAGGATGTTGCGCTCAGCGCGCGACAGCAGGCTTGCCGCGCCGCCTCCGATCAGGCCGCCCAGCAGCGTGGCCGATGCAATCGAGGTGGTGCTTTCCAGCGCCGAGCGGGTCTCGTGGGTCGCTTGCAGCGCAAGCTCGGTAAGTGCGGTTGTGCCACCGGCAGCAGCCGCGACACTCGCCGCCGAGCGCGTGAGCGCAAAGCCCCCGCGCGCCGAACGGACGATGGTGCCGCCGGGCAGTGCAACGGTCGGGTCGAGCATCCCCGCGCCAAACTGCGCGACTATGCCGGCGAAGCCCGCCGCGTCCAGCGTCTTGCGGTCGGCCTCCTCCTCGTCGATCCGACGCATGATTGAGCGTGTTTCGGATTGCGAGCGCGAGCCGATGAAGCGGTCGAGGTGGCGTTCCTCGAATGGGGTGCCGCGGATGTCGTCGAGCGGGTTGTATCCGATCTCCGGCTCGTGGCGCTCGTCGAACAACCGGCGCGCGACAGACACGATGGGATTGTCCTGCCGGAATGCGGCGACCACGGTATCGAGTTCGCCCGGCCGCATCGGATTGGGCGGCGATACGCCGGTCGGTGCGCGTGCGAGCGGGGCTTCTGGCTCGGGGATGAACAGCGGCATTACTGCTCCGGGATCGGCGCGCGCACGCGGCCACCGCGCGCCTCGCGGGCGGTGCGCAGCTCGGTGTCACGGGCGCGGGTTGCCTCAAATTCGCGGCGGGCGCGCTCCTGATCGGGGTTTGGATCGAACGAGAAGCGGAACGACTGGCCCTGTCCGTCGCGCAGCGGCTCCCATTGCGGGCGCTGCTTGCGGTTGTCGCGGATCATCACCTGATAGCTCGGCGGCCGGTTGTCCTCGCCGGGTGGCAGCGCCTTGTCGTAGCGCTGCGCGCCGGTCTCGGTCATGCGGTCGGACACGAGAACATAGTCCCAATTCGATTTCAGCACCGGCAGCGGCACGGGCACAGCGCCGACCATGCCGACCGCGCCGCCCAGTACGTTGGTCCCTATGGTCGAACGGCCGACGCCGAGCTGCGCGGTCAGTTCGCGCTCGATCTGCGGCGTCATCCATTTGTGATCGCCCCCGATCGCGGGATAGACCGACTCGGGCGGACGCAGCATCAATTGCCCGCCGTTGACCTCGGAGCGCGACCATTTGGTGCGCAGCGCCTCGACCGCCTGCTCGTGCGCCTGATCCTTGTTGCGGGTCGCTGCATAGCGCCGCTCGAACATGGTCTCGTAATCGCCCATCAGCGCATCGCGCGTGCCGCTGTCGACCGGCGGCAAGCCCTGCGAGCGCGTGATGTTGGTGGCGATGAAGCCGGGCGTGACGCTCCATGCGGCCCCAATGCCGGCAACAACCTGTTCGACGGTGTAGGTGCGGGCGATCTTCTGGCCTTCCACAAGGTTGCGCTTGCGCTGCTCGGCCGCCTGCGGGTCGAGCGCCTTGCGCCGTTCCTCGGCCAGTTGCTCCGGCGACAGATAGCGAAGGTTGGCCTGCCAGTCCTTGAGTGAATGCCATGCCTCATCGCCAAAGCGCTTGGGGAATTCGATGGGATCGCGCGCGTGCCATATGTCGAGCGCCGACATGACCGCGTTGAACTTTCCGGGGTCGGTGGTGTGGATCGCGCCGGTGATGCCGGATTTCACATTCGGGTCGCGCAGCGTGGCGGCGAGCACGTCGTCGGGCAGTTGATTGAGCGCGGCGAACACGCCAGCCGTGGCCTTGGCGTCGCCGGATGCGAGCACGCCGCGCATGGCCTCGACCTCGGCCGGACGCAGCGCCGAGAACGGCCCGATGCTCTGCTCCTCGCGGATCACGGCCTGCTGCTTCATGCGCAGGGCAAGGATTTGGCCCGCCATTTCCGGCTGCGCAAAGTCCACAGCGGGAGTCGGCTGCGCGGCTTCGGATCGACTGAAACGGTAATAGGCCCCATAGGGATCGGTCTTGTAGGCTTTCGTAATGTCCTCGTCCGCCTTGCGGAGCGCACTGCGCAGGCGGGCGTCGAAGCGCGCGGCGCCGCCACGCAACTCGGCATCGGCCTCGGAGACAAGCTGCTGCCGCTGCGGCGCCGGCAGCGACATGAACTGCTGCCCTACCTTGGCGATGGCGACGAGTTCGTTGACCTCGCGCTGTTGCTCCGGCGTGCCGATGGCGTGGACCTTCTCGCCGAGCGCGATCACGTCGGCGACCGGCGGGAATTCCTCGCGCGAGATGGTCTGCCGCAGGTTGGTAATCTCGGCTGTGATCTCGCGACCCATCTCGCGGTTGACCATGCGGAGCGCCAGCAAGCCGCCTCGGGTCTCGGTCAGGTCGGTGCGCTGCTGGTCTCCCATCGCGCGACCCGCCCAATCCCGGAACGCGCCGACGGTGCCAAGCTGACCGAGGAACGGGTTCGACTTGATGACGGTATCGCCCCACGTCTCACCGTTCGGGCCGCGGAAGTTAGGCTTAGCCTGATCGAGCACAGTCTTGAGCGGTACGTCGGGGTTGGCTCGGATGATCGCGACGGCAGTACCTGCCCCTTGGAAATGGCCCATGTAGACCTCGGCCGCGCTCGGCTCGCGGCCCAACGACGTGCGCAGCTGGTCGGTCGTCTCCTTGATCATGGTGATGCCGGCGCTGACCTGATCCTGCACCGGAGAGTCGGCGGTGATGCCAAATCGCTGCTGGTTTGGTCCGATCAGTTGGAACACGCCGCGCGCTGTGAGCGTCGGGCCGCCCGGCTTTTGCGGTGGAGCGGCATTGGGGTTGAAACTGCTTTCACGCCATCCAATCGCGGTGGCGACTCGGGGATCGACGCCCTGGCGGCGGGCCTCGGCCTCGATCACGCTCTGCACGTCACGCTGCATGGGCGTCATGTTCTGCGGCATTGTGCCGGTCACGGCGACGGCGGCTCGCTCACCGGCCGGCATCTGGCGGATTGCCGACAAGTGGTCGAGCGCGTACAGGTGCGCGTCCACGTCTTGCGCGACGCGGTGATTACCGACCGCCGCCGCCGCGTCACGGATCGCCATGAGGCTGTCGCGCGGCAGCGTGGCGATCTGAGGCTTAGCCGCGGCCCACTCGCGGGAGACCATGTCGCGCTCGCCGCGGAACCCGGCCTCCTCGCTGCGCAGCCATGCAAGGCCGGTGCGCTCGATCTGGTCGAGCTGCTTGACCTTGCCGTCGAGGTCGCGCACCGAAGATTTCAGGTAGTCGCGCGCCGCCTCGAAGCCACGCTCGCGGTAGACCCGCTCCATCTGCTCGTGGATCGCCGCGCCCTGCACGCGCGTCGTCAGCGCGTCCATGTAGGCGTCGGCCTTCTCCTTCGGATAGGCCAGCAGCGGGTTGTTGACCTTCTCATTCAACAACGTGCGGACGTTGTTGAACCGATCCTCGAACTCCGGCCCGATGCCGTTGCGACGGGCCAGCGTTTCCATCTCGTTGCCCATCGTCAGGATACGGGCTTCGATGGACTCGTTGGCGCGGCGAAGGCCCGTGCTTTGGTGCTCGTACAGCAGGCCCGAATAGGTTTGCGTGATGCGGTTGTCGATCTGGCGCTGGAGTGCGGCTTGTGCCGCGGGGCCGACGTTGAACTCCGCCACGGTCTTGTCGCGGAAAGCTGCGGCGGCTTTCTGGAAGCCGTCGGGATCGCCGCGGAACTGCTCCCGCATGTCGATCAGCGCGCGGTCGGCACGTGCGTCGGCTCCGGCCACGGCCCCGACACGGATCGCCCGCTCATACGGTGCCGCGGCAGCACCGACCACGGGCGCGCGCGAAACCGTAACCTTGCCCTCGGCGTCGACCTGCACCGACTGCGCACCGGCATCTTCGGCGTGCGCGACTGCAATCTCGGTCAAAGCGCCGCCGGCATCGTTCAAGCCCTGCGCCAGCGCGGCGTATGGCGCGCGGATGTCAGCCGCGCTCAGCGACGACTTCGGCGCCTCTGTCGTGGCGAGGCGGCGCGGCACCTTGGGAAGGTCGACCATCGCGCCCTCACCGCTTCATCTTGCCGATGCCGCCCAACACCTTCGAGCCGGCGCTGATGTACGAGCCCATCAGTGCCTGATTGCCCGCATAGCGCCGATATTGCGCGCTGGCCTCGTCATCGTCGGCCTGCGCGCGGATACCGGCCACGCGGGTCATGCGGTCGCGGTCGGAAACGGATGTCTCCTTGTCCTTGAGCGCAAGCCCCGTCGGTGACAGCGGGTCGGTGCCCGCGGCCAGCCGGATCGCGTCGATGTTGGCGAGCGTGGTGTTCAATTCCTCGCGCAAGTTCACGTCGAACTGGTCGGCCTTGAGCCTGCCGAGCTCGGCGGCGCGCTGGTCGCGTGCGGCCATCCAGTCCTGCGACGCCTTCTCGCCCTGGCCCTTGAACAGGGATGCGCCCGCGTCGAGCGCGAGCCCGCCGATCGCTGCGCCTGCGGCAACCTCCGGTCCCATGACCTATGCTCCAATCTCGACGCCGATTTCGAGCACGCGCAACGGCCCCGGGAAGTCCTTGACGACGCGGATGCGCGGATCGTGGTCCGACCCCGGCGCGGTGAATCCCACCGCCTCCTCGCGCAGCGGCGGCTCGGCTTCCTGATTCTCGCCGCCCATGTACGGCGCGCGATCCTTCGCAAGCGTCCATGTCTGCTCGAACGGCTTGTAGTATTCGACCCGGAAGCCCGTGGAGTTCTGCACCGCCACCGCGCCGGCGGAGATGTTTCGCGGCTTCATGGTCTGCCCGAGCGACTGGCCGCCCTGAACGTGTGGGATGAACGGCTCGATCGTGATGTCGAAGCCGAGGCCGAACGTCTCGTCGGTGAAGGTCTCGCCGGGCTGGGCATCCACCGCGCCGCTGGTCAGGATGGTGCGCTCGCCGAGATAGCGGCGGCCATCCATGGCATCGGCGGTCTCGCCGGAGATATACCAATATACGCTCTTGCCCGCAGCCGGCGCCAACGGTGTTGGCACCGCGTTGTAGACTGCGGCGGCGTCCAGCCATTGCGTCGCATCGACCCGCTCGCACAGTACGCCAGCCGCATAATCGACCGAGAACAGGACATTGGCGCCAAGCGCTGACACCCAAGTCACTTCGCCAACAGAGTCCCACAAGCCCCATCCGACCCATTCCTTGCCGGACTGATAGCGCCCGACAGCAACCGTGCCGTCGGCGTTGACCGCATAGACCAGCTCATCAGGCGGATCGCCGTCGCCCTCCTCCAGCGCGAGGCATCGCAGCCCCGCGAACAGGTGCGAGTGCAAATCCGAGACCGGCCGGATCACCCACGGCAGCGCGGTCTGCCCGGTGCCGGTGATTGCCAGCACACGGTTGAGGCCGTTGTTCACGTACACGGTGCCCTGCGCGGTCTCGACCGGGCGCACCGCGCTCGATGACGGCCCCGGTATGCGGCGGAACGCCACCGAGCCGGGCCGCAGTGGATTGGCTTCGCTGATCGGGATGTAATAGACGCCGCGGTCGGTCATCGCAAACTCGTCGGCGCCGGCAGCGACGTGATAGACGCGCGCCTTGCGTGGCGCAGTCTCAAAGATCGCATCCGTCGGATCGGGGCCGGGATAAAAATCATCCGGGGCGAGCGCGGCCGACCAGCCGATCCCTTCCGGCACCGCCGGGAAGTCGCAGAAGATCAAGCGCCCCTGATCAACGTTGACCGACTGCGGCCAGCCCTGGTGTTCGTTGAACACCTCCTCGTCCCACAGCGGAACCGCAACGGGGTCGCTGAGCGCCGCAACACCGGACGGCGTGAGGCCGCCACCCGGACCAACCACGCTGTCCGCAGTGGTGAAGGCGACCGAGCCGATATTGCTGTTTTCAAAGCTGCCGGTCGTGCCGAGGCTCGATGCCGTCGTGATCAGTTGCACCGTGATCGTGCTGCCGGAGGTCTCAGAGACATAGGCCCGTGCGCCGGTCACGCTGCCGGTGACGACCTCGCCCGGGGTGTACACGACATTCGGAGCCGTGGCAAAGGTCAGAATTTGCGAGCCCGGCAACGGCTCCATGACCACGGCGGTGCCGCTGCTGCCGCTCAGGACTGATAGAATCTCGATCTGGCGGTTCACGAACCGCATCCGGGTGCCGACATGGCCGTCGAACAGAACGTTGTCGTCGAACGATATGGGAATCGTTCCCGTGCGACCGCCCACCGACATGCTCACGTTCTTCGGCGAGATGCGGGCGAACGGCACGCGCTTCTGGTTGCCTTCGGTGATGTAAGCCCTCCAGTCGAGAAACGTCCAAGTTACGTCACCGTCCCATCGCGCGATCTTGGGCCTCTGGCCCGGGTACGTGATCACCACGTCGTTGTTGATTTCCTTCCACACGATCTGATCAAGCGTTTCGCTGGTCCAGTCGTATGTGCTTTCCAGTGCGACCGACGTGCCCGCCGAATTGCGGATGCGAAGCGTGCCCTCGCCGAAGCAAAGCCGGTAGGTCGCATCCGGGCTCATCCGCACCTCGTCGGTGCGTTCGGCCTGAAACAGCGCCGTCCGTCCTGGCCGCTGCTCGACCGCGCCGGAACTGAGAATTCGGACATTGCGGAGCGTGCGGCAGGCCGCGCGAACCGACGGCTCGTCGTCACGGCGTTTGGCGTGAGCGACCATCTCCCCGCCGGACAGGTCACGCAGCCTTACAATCTGTTTCGGTGCCGTCATCCCCGCCGTATCCGTCGCGCCGCAGCCAAGTTCGACACAAAACGAGTCTTTCCCGGCTCCTCCATGTCGCCGCGCGGCCGAGCCGATTTCAGCAGGTCCTCGCCCTTCTTCTCCTCGGCGCGCGCGTCGGCGGACTGCTGCTTGAGCCCGCGGTAGATGCCGGCGAAGATGAAGTGCTTGAGCGCCGTCGTGAACAGTCCCGTGAACTGATCGGGCTCCTTGTCCTCAATGAACTCGACGGAGATACCGTCGTCCTTGTTCACCAGAATCTGGTCGCCGAGGATTTTCCAACTATCAATCTGGCTGCCATCCTCGTCGAGTACGCGCACGAGATGGTTGCAGCCGTTTGGCTTGGCGTAGGCGTCCTGCCACGAGGGATCGTCGGGATCACTGCGCTCCTCGACAAACTCAACGGTTTTGGCGAATTTCCAGTCGTGTTCGTCAAGCAGCCGCTGCAGGCCAAACTCGTAGCCGGCCGAGGCATTGCGCCATTCTCGGGAGCCGTTGTCTGCGACCGCGACGGTGTGCTCGCCCGTCAGGTCGAGACACTCGTTTACGATGCTGAGCTTGTCCTGTAGGGGCATGGTGGGACCGTGGCCCCGTCATTGCGTAACCGCAACGCACCGCAAGATCAGACATACCCGACGTTGAGGCCGACCACATCGGCGGCGGTCAGGGCCGCCGTGCTGTTGTCGGCGGCGGCAGTCACCATGCCGTAGGCAATCCCGGTCGCGAAGGAAAAGCCGAGCGGCCAGTCAAAGGCGAATGCCGAACTCGGAGGCAGCGCCAGCGTCAGGACTGGCGTATCCGTGCCGACGGTCGGCGCCGATGCCTTGTTGTAGAATTTCAGATAGCGCACCGCGGCGGCGGCATTGTAGCCGAAAGCGAAGTAGAGCCGTCCCGCCGAAGCCTTCGCGCTCGTGGCGTTGGTGTCGGCCGCAGCGGAAACGATGCGTGATGTCGAAGCAATACCGCCGGTGGCGGCACTCGCGTCGGCAACGGCGCGGCCGATCAAGTTGGTGCCGGTAGCGAGCGGGGCGAGCCAAAGCCCACCGTTTGCATCGACAATCAGCGGGATATAGTCGCCATCGGCAGCGCTCGCGGACGCAGTGTCCCTGCGAACGGCAAGAGCCATCGTTCCGACATCGCCCGAGGCGTGGACGGCATCTTCGGCCTTGGCTATGCTGGTAGCGCCGGCCGCAGGCGAACCGGCGTTGTACGGAGCGCCGGTGTCCTTGTCGGCAAGGACGACCAAATTTCCTAGAAAGACCCGCTCAGTCATTGCCGTTCCTTCCTCTCAGGCGGAACGGCGCCGTTTCCGCTCGCGCCTAGGTGGTCGCTTAGGCCGCGACGATGGCGGCCGAAGCCTCAAGCGGGAGATAGAAGATGATGTGCTTCATCTCGTCGCCGGACGCGCCCGCGGTGCGCAGCGACTGCAGCGTGCAGGTGCCGCCGGCAAGGCCGACGATCCGGTCCGCCGTGCCGAGTCCGTTGGTGTCGGCGGTCTTGACGGCGCTGACGGCGTAGGACGATCCGGTGAGCAGCGTCAGGCCGGCGTCGGCCGAGAGTTGCCACATATAGCCGACCGCAGCGCTCGAAATGTCGGTGGCCGCGCAGAGATCGACGTTGTCGGTCTTGATGCGCAGCTTGTAGTCGTTGACGGTGGTGTTCAGCGCGTTGGTGACTTCGCCGGTCCATACGCGGATCAGCACCTTGCCGGTCACGGTGAACAGGTCGACGCCGGTGGCGGTGTTGACGTTCTCGGTCTTGAGGACCGGGAAGCCGAGGCCGGGCACGAATGTCGCCGGGGTCCCGGCCTGAAACTGCCATGCAGGCATTGTCGTCTCCTTGTCAGGCCGCCGCCGCGCGCCGCGTCACTTCACGCTCGATCATCGCATCGGCATCCGGCACCTTGATCTGTCGCGGAGCGCCGAGCTTCATCGCAAGCGCGCGCCGCTGACTCTGGTGCAGGCTGCGCCAGTCCTCGGGAATTTCCGTCGTGGCGGGCTGCATCCGGTCAAAAGCATCGAGACGCAACGTGCCGTCGGGCATCGAAACGCCGCTGATCGTGGCCGGTGCCTTGGCAAGCTGCGCCTGCCGCTGCTCGACCGCAGCCTTGGCGGCGGCGTCAAGCGGCTTCCACTTTCGTCCGGGCACGAGGTCCGATTTGAATCTCGCGCCCGGCGGGATGAGTACGCCGTCGACGAACAGGTGGTTCTCAGCTTGATAGCTTGGCATCAGTTGATACCTGTGGTGTGGCCGCTACGGTAGGTGCGATCATCGAAGCGGTTGGTCGACAGCCACGCCGAGAGCTTGCCGGTGGTGAAGTCGTCGGTGCCGGTGGTGTATCGGAGCCCCAGGTAGCGCTCATATGCGCCCGCAGGGATTGCGACGCCCTTGGCGATCCAGCGGCCCGCGACCATCGTGGTCTCGTCCTCGGCGGCGCTCGTCCAGTGGACGGTGGCCGAAGTCGCGAGGTCGGCAGCGGAGTCGCTTTCCAGCGTCACCGTCAGCGTCGGGTTGGCTCCGGCCTTCGCAAAGGTCGTGGTGACAAGGATGTGCAGGTACAGCGGCGTGCCGGCCCCGATGTCGCGAATGAGGTTCGCGGTCGGCCCGCCGGTATCGCCGGCGTTGAGCGAGCCGGAAACCGACAGCAGGTCGATGACATCGGAGATGGCGTCGACCGTGACCGCGGTTTCCCACGAGAAGGTGCCGAGTTTGTCGATCAACATCGTATTGGCCTTTCGCTTGCGCGCGGTGGTAACTCAGAGATCAGGTGACGCGGGCCTCGTCGGCTTGCATCATGTCGACGGCCCGGATCGGGAACTCGTCGAACATCAGCTTCTTCCGGCCTTCTTCGTTGCCGACCATGAGGTACACGTTCGACTGCTTCAACGTCTGGATGCGCAGCATCGAGCGGAGCGTGCGGTTCATGTAGATCACGGTTCGGCCATCGCCGGCCGGGAGCTTGTCGACCGCAACCGCGATCAGTTCGAGCAGCGCGGCGGCGCCGGACTGCGCGACGAGCGCGGACTTGTCGATGTTCGCGATGCGAACGATGTTGCGCCAATCCTGCACAACAAGGCCGCACTGCCACTTGAAGATTTCCTCGTAGGCCGAATAGCGGCGGGGCGGCGAGTCGGACGTGGTGATCTGCTGCACGCCGAGGTCCTGACGCTGCAGGCCGACCGGCGTGCCGCGCGGGTAGATGCCGAACACCTTGCCCGTCGCCCACCGGACGATCAGGATCGAGGCGTTATCGGAGCCGGTGCCGCCGGCGTCGATGACGTTCTCGCCGGATGCCGCCGACGCCACGAGTTGGTCGTAGCGCGACATGATGCCGTTGAACTTGGCCGGCGCGGTCGCAACGTCGCCATACAGCAACGTCTCGGTGAATGCCTGATCGAAGCCTTCGATGATGCCCTTGGCTTCGATGAGCCGGACGCGGCCCGGATCGCCTGCGTGCTTGACGAGGTCCTCGTCGACGACGGAGCGGTTCTCCATCATGCCGATCGGCTCGTCGAGCTGGGCATAGGTGGACTTGGTCGGCGCGACGCCTTCGTAGTAGCGGCGCCATGTCGGCTCGGGGATGCCGGTGCGCTGGGTGTGGCGATGGTACGTGCCGCCGTTCGCCTCCTCCCAGACGATGTCCTCGTACATCGGGTTGATCTGGTTCAGAAGCTCGCCGATGTCGGAGACGATCTGACCGTCAGGCCCCATCAGTTTGGCGATGTCGGCCATTGTCGGATTATTTGCACCGAGCGTTGCCATGGTCAGCTAACCTTTCGTTGCGCGGTACTGTCGCCGTACCAGCGTTCGGCGAGGGGCTTGGGAGCGGGCGACGACTGCTCGCGGCCATTGCCGGTCAGGGTCGATCCGCCTTGCGTCGTGAATGCGAGTTGCAGCTTCTCGAAGTGCTCGACCGCGGCGGCGCTGAAAACCATCAGGCCCGCCTTCTTGTCGTCGCCGAGAATGTCGACGGCAGCGTCGGGACCGAGAATGCCGGAGAGCCAGCTTTTGACGGCTGTTATGCGCGCGGCGGCGTTGGTGCCGAGCTTCTTGGTCTCGGCGGCGACCGCGTCGTTGTAGGACTTGTTCTCGGCGCCAACCTTGGCGGCCTCGATCTGGAGCGCCTCGGAGAATTCGGCTTGGCTCCAGTTGTTCTTGTGCGCGAAGTCGCGCAGCAGGCCGACACGAGGATCGTCCGGCTTGAACTCCATCGCGACCGGAGGCGTGTACCCGTCAGGGAATTTCAGTTCATAGCCCTCGGACTTCTCCGGTCGCGATGCGATGCGAGCCTTGTGCTTCTCGGCAATCTGGAATGCTTCGGTGACTGCGCTGGTGTATTCCGGCTTCACCGTTCCGGTGGCGGCATCCCAGTGAGATTCGAGAACGTAGTCAGGACGACTTGCCGCCTGCTGCGTCTGGGTAGTCTGCGACCCGCCGCTGAGCGCCTGGTCGCCCGACGGCGACTGGCTTTGCTGGCTCGACGATTGCCGGCTCATCTGGGTCGTGGTGGCCGCTTCGGTCACGCGCTAGTCCCGCCTTCGCAAGTTCGCTGTCCATCAGCGCTTTCAATTCGCGGGCGAGACTGCGGCGACCCTCATGCGCCCGCAACGCACCACCTCCCGGCAAGGTCGGTGACGACATCAAAACCATCTGCAAGCGGCGGTAGAGCAGCATCCCGTCATGCGTCATCGCGATCCGCCGGATCGCGTCGTCGATGTCCTTGTCGGTCGGGATTGTCATGGCTGCGCCAGCGTCGGAGCGCCGGGCCTGATCTGCTGACTGCCTTCGGAAAGCTGCTTGATGCCTTCCACCACGTTGCCCATGTCGTCCTTGCTGCGGAACTGGATGAGGTCCTTGACCCGCATCTTGTCGGCGAGCTTCTCCATCGTGGCCGAGCCGTCGATCTTGAGCCGCGCTTCCTCGGGGAATGTCGGCATGACCGCGCCGAGGTAGCGCAGCGCCAGCGCCACCTCCTCCATGTCGGCGGCACGCATCGCCGGATTGAACGGCTGCAGCGTGATCGCCTTGCCGTCCACCTTGATCGGATTCACCACGCCGCGGGCTTCCAGCAGATACTTGAACCGCAGGAAAATCTCGGCGGGGCACTCGCGCCAGAACGACGCGCCGGGTGTGCCGAAGCGGCGCAGCGCAAGCTGCATTTCGTCGATCCACTGCGTCGCCGTCGGCGGCGTGTCGCCGCGCTGCTGCGGTAAGTCGACATAGAACCGGCGCCGAAGCCCCCGTTCCTTTTCGGCCATTTCGTAGATCGCGGGCTCCATCGAGCCGGCCTCGAAGATGGCCTTGACCGCACCCTCGGAGCCGGGCCGCACCGGATAGATGCTGCCGGACTCGATGCCCTGCGCGATGGCGGTGAAACTGTCGTCGGGATAGGTCGACGGCGGGCGCAACATCAGGTCGACGTGCTCCAACTTGTTGCCTTCGAGCTCGTCCATCTGCCGCAGTTCCGGCAGCGACTTGATCAGCGGCCCCGCGCCGTAGGCCCACTCCGGCGACGGATTGAACCGGAACGGGATCAGCGGGCAGGCGCCCTCGCCCGTCAGTTCGACGGCGTGCACCACCTTGCGGTCGAGCATGACGACGTGCTGCCACACCACGTCGCCCATACGATCCCACAGCCGCCAATAGCCCCAGCGCAGGATCGTCGCCTGATCGGGATTGTCCGCGATCTTCTTGCGGGTCTCCTCGTCGAGCTTGCCGTGGATCGTCTCGCCGAGCAGCGCCTTGACGTGGCGGTTCTTGGTGTGACGGACGATAAAGCGGTCGTCGAGGCGACCATACGGTCCTAGATTGATTTCGAGCTCGTGCAGCGGGATCGCCTGCACGACAATGCTTTCGGCCGGGCGCGGATCGTCGATCCAGAGCGCCGCGGTGCCGATCGCGGGGTCGGGCGACAGCTTCGGCATCTCCTCGTACAGGTTCGATGCCTTGATCGCCTCGAAAATCTTGAGGTCGCCTTCCTTGGCCTGCTTCTCGGCGTCGGCCTTGGCCTCGGCCGGGAGGAACGCCCCTGGCTTGCGCTCGGCCCAATACGGCGCGTTCGCCGGCATGAAGCCGTTGAGCAATTCCGTCATGAAGTCGTCGGACAGTTCGGACGCGATGCCGGTCTGCAGCGTGTCGGCGTCCGTCGGCTTGTTCGGAGATGTCGCCTGCGCCGAGCGGATTTCGCGCGCGCGGTGCGGCGCCGCGAAGAAATAGCCCTCGCGGATGTCGAGGTCGAATTCGCGCTTCTGCGCCTCGCACGCGGTCAGCCGCTGCACGGCTTCCTTCGTGATTTCCTTGAACGGCTCATCGGCCGGCGCGGCGGTGTCCGCCATGTCAGAGGCCCTTAACCAGCGAGCCGAAACCGGGGATGCCGGCGCCGCCAAATGCTCTCCGACGGCCGAACTGGATCAGCAGGTCGCGGGTGTCCTGCCCGACGCGATCTTGGATCGTCTCAATCTTGTCCTGCTCGACCTGCTGTTGCAGGGCGCGGGTCTCGGGACTGATCGTCGGTGCGGGGGGAGCTTTCGGCCCCATGAAGCGGCTGGCCTCCGTTGGCGAGGCAGTGTCGCCAAAGGCTTGTCGGCAGCAACGCACCACAACGCAGGCCCAGCAGATGCTTGACGACTGGAACGCAGTAGAACGGCGCGATCGACGGCCGGGAACCGGCGGCGCGGCGCATCCGCACCAGGTCGGCGTCAGCGATCATCGCGCCGATCCGCTGTTCCGCCTCCATACTGTCGGGCAGCAGCAGCAGCCGCGTGCCGGACAGCGTGATGTCGTAGACCAGCCACAGCCGGAGCGGCGCAATCCACGCGAACGCCGAGACGTGTTTGTATTGTCCAAAGGCAAGCCACCGGACCCACCAATGCGGGCTCGATTTGTGAAAGGCCAGCGTCCACAGGTCAGGCTCGATTTGCGGCGGCAGCGTTCTGAGCATTTTGCCTGATCTGGGTCACGCGCTCGATCTGCAGCACGATCTGTGCCGCGGCGAGCAAGGTTCGCACGCTGTCGTCCTCGTTCTTCCCCATCCGGTTGATCGCGATGGAAATCAGGTCTTGTGCCGTCTCGATCATGCAACCCTCCGTTTGGCCCCGCCCGACCGCTTCACCGCCACCGGCTTGAGGTTCGTGATCGCGGTCAACCCCATCATCCGGCGGCCCTCGCCGATCCCCACGCATAAATATTGCAAGGAATCGCATAAATTAGAGTACTTATCTTTTTTCGGCTTGAGCTGGCCGTCCTCCTCGCGCACGAGATGGTAGCGGCCCGCCATGCCGATAATCAGCGTGCGGCACAGCGGCGAAAACACCAGCCGCGACACGCCCGATGGATTATCGTTGAGTGCGTAGGCCACCGCCTCGATCCGCTCGTTGATGTTGTTCTGCTTCACCGGCGCCGGTGTGACCGGCATTCCGTGCGACCGGAACACGTCATAGGCCGACTGCTCGGACGCTTGCCCCTTGTCCGCGCCCTTGGGATCGCCGACGCAGCGGAACGTGCAGTTCGGATAGTGCTGCTCAAGGAAGCGCTTCACCTTCGGCGCGAAGATCGTCGCGCCCTCGTTGAAGCCAAGGATTTCGTGCTGCACGTTGATCCGGCCGTTGATCTCCTGGGAGAACAGCGCCGCCGGATAGACCCGCCCGAAGTCGAGCGCCACCAGCACCTCCCGGCCCTCGACCGGCCGCAGCGGCTCGGCCGCGACATGGAAATCCCGCCGGAACATCGGCCACACCGGCGAGCCGTCGACCACCAGCACCACCCGCACCATCAGGCGCGAGTCGATCCACGGCTTGGTCTTGCCGCGGACCTGCTTCTGATAATAGTCGGCCGGCAGGTTCTCGATGTTCTCGGCGTCCGGGTTGATCGTGTAGTCGACCACGCTGCCACGGCTGTCGCGCACCTCGACCAGCGCCGACGGCTGGATGTGCAGGCCCCACTCCTCCGGCCACGCGAACGACGCGATCTCGTCGTCGGTCAGCCCCGGCGGCAGGTCCACCATGCCGGACATCATCGCCAGCCAGTGGTCCTCGTCCGGCGCGTTGCTGTCGGCAAACACGCCCTTCCACGTGGGGCCGCCGTCCCGCATCGACGGAAAACGGCCGACGCGCGAGGTCGCCTCGTCGAAAATCACCTTGTCGATGAACGACAACTCGTTGAACAGGATGCCGGTGTACTCACCAGACCGCAGCTTGCGGATGTCCTCGGGCTTGTCGAGCGCCAGGAAGTCCACCTCGATCCGAACATCGTCGAAAGCGATGCGATGACAAGGCGGCTGGCCCCAATTGAAGCGGCCATACAATTCCTCGGGGAACGTCTCCAGCCACGTGCGGATCGTCGTGCGCCGCAGATCAGGATACGAATTTCGGACGATCGCCCAGCGGGTCTTGCGCAGCCCGTCAATCGTCGACGGCGCCTGCTCCTGGGCGTGCCGCATCAGCCGCAGGAACAGCCCGACCGACTTGCCCGAACCCAGCGGCCCGATGATGATGTCGACGAACGCCGTCGAGGTCAGCAGGTCCGCCAGCTTCGTGCCGGCGCGGATGTTGAAATGCTGGCGGGTGTCGTCGGCGGCAAGGTCGGTCACGCCGTCAGGACGCCACCGGGGACGGTTAACAGCAACGCACCGTGATCAGCCGGCAGGCGGCTCAGTCTCGATCACCACATCGTTTACGATCGTTGCCCCCGCAATGTGGGACACCGCACGCATCAGCATCCCAACGTCGCGGTCAGCGTCGCCGTTCGCGGACGCCACATACAGTTCGCCCGCCCGATCCCGACCGACGATGATTACGTTGGTCACGCCAGCCTCAATGCCCGGAAGGACATGGACCTCGGCCATCAGTGCACCGGCACCCCAAACACCCGCCAGCCCCAGGCCCCCAAGAGCCAACATCCATCAGACCAAGCAATATCACAGCCTCCAAAAGTTTTCAGTGACCAACTTTTTCACCACCCGGAAGAGTCAAGGGGGAAATGGAGAGGCGAGTTAGCAGCGCCACAGACGACAGCCGAATTTTGCCCCCCGGCCGGCCCTGAGCGATTCGGGAAAATTGAAGACGCGATCGTTCCGCAAGTCGCCCAAGAGTCCCCGGCCGGCCCTGAGCGATGCGGGAAGATTGAAGGGGGGGGGCATGGCGCATCGTTGTGCGCCGCATCATTCGCCCTATTCTCCACCATCGATTCCACCAACTTCATGATTAATCAATGGCTTATCTTCGATTTCTCGCATATGGGGCATATGTGTCGCGTCGGAGCTGATGACGATGACGACGCCTGGCGCTCGGTTGCGGGCAGCGCCCGTCGGTTCGTCGTCGCCGATCTGTTCCAGCGCCTTAACCGCGTTCACGCGCGCCATCTGATTAGACTTCTGGTCACGAACATCAATCAGCGTGTGGATGTTTCGGCCGAACTCGCGGGTTCTCAGCACCTCCCGCTGCTCCCTTACATACGCCCGGACGTGCGGACGATTAAGAGCCAGACGAATGGCGGTAATTGTCATTCCGGTTTTTACGGCGGCTTCGTTATCGGCCTTATTCTCCCAGACCATGAGGTCGAGGGCGCGTTTAAGCCGGCCGCTGACCTTGAGCGGCTTGGCTGCTTCGCGTCGGCCTATTGATCGTCGTGACGGCTGATCGAGGTCTGTTGCGGTCATGTGGGGAACGTAGCGCGTGCTTACTGGTGAGGCAACGCACCGAATGAGACAAGTGCGGCGACAGCAATAGATAGCCTTATGCTGTAGCCGGACTTGTCTCACTGTCATTGAGACAGCGTTGTTCCGCGTTGCCTATACCACGTGGCGCGGCTCACCCCCGCCTCCTTCCATGGCTCATTGTGGGACACCGACGCGGCGCGGTATTCAGACCTGGGCTTTACGCCAGCGGCACGGCGCGCCTGCTGCTTGCGTTGTTTGTCGCGTTCCTTGCGGCGTTTTATGCGCGCAGCCTTGCCATGGTCGACGGCGCCGATCGTAGTAATACCCAGCATTGTCCGTTCCTCCTTTGTCAATCGCAGCCGCCATGCCAGTTGATCGGCGCGCCAGGCTCTTGCCGACTCGATCCCGTTGACAATCATGCTGCGTTGCTCGGCGAGCGTGAGCCACGGCGCCCATAGCTCCAGCCATCCCCTTGCCTTGCGTGCCGCCTGGGGCAGTGCCGCAATATGGTGTAGGACTAGCTCGATGTCATCGCGGCCGGCGTCATCATCCGGCATCGTGGTTCCCCATCGCGATCGGAACAGCCGGGCAAAGTCGGCAAGCCTCAGAGCGACAATCTGTTGCGGTGTGGTACGGTTGCGGCGCCGCTTCTGACGCTCACTGAACCATCGAACGTGAACGCGCGGCTTGACCTGCTGCATAGCGCATTGAGCGGTTAAGACAGGTCAGTCCGCAACGCACCCCATCGGCCTTTGTGCTTCGGAATTGTTCGCTTTAAGGCTTGACATTCATTATAGACCCTGATAGGTTTTATTCACGGCAGGGCATGGTGCCCGCCAAACAGGGGAGACCCGCTATGACTAAAATCACAACCTACACCGTTTTTTCAGGCGCGAACGGCACCGTTTACGGTCGCGATCTGTCGGTCGCTGAGGCGGCCGACATCATCCTGACGCACGACGGGCGAGATTATGAAGTCCGCCAGGCCGGCGACCGATTCGAACTTTGGACGCGGCAGGAAGTCGCGAACGTAAAATGGAGCCGGACGGTTCTGTCATCCTACGCCACGACTTCCGATCAGGCGAAGGCTGAAATCTTCGCCGAGGTGATCGCCGCCGGCTGGTCCGGCCACCCCGATGTAATGACTGACGCCGATTACGACGCGATGCTGGCCGAGCTCGCCCGTGACGCCGGCTGATATTCGGCTGCTGATCCGCGCGGCCTCCCTCTCGAACAGGGAGGCCGCCGGTGTACTCGGCATGACCGACGACCGGCTGATCCGGCGCTGGAAGGCGGGCGAGGAATCACCGACGCCCGAGCAGGCTGACCGTTTGATCGGCCTCGCCGCCGATGCGCTGGCGGCGCAATTGATCCGCGCGCTTGAGATCGCGGCCCAGGGCCGGGTTGAAATTGCGCGGCTGACCGTAAAACCAGAAAACATCGCCCTTGAAGGCATCGAGCGATTTAGCCATGTGACGCAGCTCGCGCTGCGCGCCGCATTTATCGCGCGCTTGATGCAGCTTGGACTGAAAATCGAAAGAGAATACCAATGACTTCCCTCATTGAAAAAATCTATCAACGCTTCCCGACCAAGGAAGCCGCCGTGGCGCATCTTGAAAAAGTTCGTTGGCCCGACGGGCCGCATTGTCCAAAATGCGGAGCCGATACAGTCGCGCGGAAGGTGGAAGCCGGACAGGCCGACCGGCTGCAATGCTGGTCTTGTGAGCGCAGTTTTTCGGCGACCGCTGGCACGATTTTTCACAACAGCCACGTCGATCTGCGACGTTGGTTTCTGCTGATCATGCTGATGAACGCCAAGAAAGTGAGCGTAATGCAGGCCGCGCGCGATCTCGAAATGCGCCGCCCGACCGTATGGTCGATGATGCACCGCATTCGCGGGACGATGAAAGACGATGGCCGGTTGCTTTCCGGTCTGGTCGAAATCGACGAAGCCTATATCGGCGGGAAGCCGCGCCGGTCTCCGTCGCTTACGTCGAATACGATCTGTTCGGTGCGGCGCACACCAATACCATCGAGAGCTTCCGGGCGATTTTGAAACGCACAAGCATCGGCGCGCAAGCATCCTGTCCATGGCCGGCCGAGCCACCAGCGCCGTACGACCATGGCCTATTCAGTGACGAGGCCGCACAGCTCGACCTGGTGGAAATGCTGCGAGACCCGGATGTAATGGACGGTGGAACGGACACTTAATAGACGATGGTAGCCTGGAGGATTGGCGTCCCCCGCGCCGATCACCGCTTGAAACGTGAATGGCGGAAATGCTGCAACCGCCCGGCGCGCCGTCGTCCTTAGACGGCCTGATTCGCCGCGGTCTGCCGCCCTTTTTGCCGTTACGGCGGTTGATCTGCGAGCGGCGTTCCTTTGATAACCGAAACTGTTTCGCTTTCGCGCCGCGGATGCGCCCCAACTCACTCGCCGCCTTCTGCAGCAGCTGCGGCGATATGCGCCGGCGCACCACGCCCGGCCGGCGCCGGAGCTCGTCCCGCTTCTCCCATCGCGTCGCCATTCGCCGGGCAAGTTCAAGGTCCGGCTCGACCGTGACCCGCAGCGCCAGCGCCTCGGCATAGACGAAGAACGAGGCAAGCCCGACCGATTTCACGCGCGCCGGGCCGAACAGCTTGCCGGTGTATCCCGTCGGCATTCCCGTGATGTCGTCCAGCACGTTCACGGACAGCCCGATCTCATCGGCGCGCGCCTTGAACGCCTGGATTGCGTCCTCGTATTCGCTCAGTCGGTCGGTCACTTTGGGCGATACTCCCGCGTGGAAAATCCGTTGAAGTCCGAAAGCCGCGTCTCGATCTCGCCGGCATCAGCAAGGCCGCGCAGCGCGTGCCGAACCGAAATCACCGACCACCGCCCGACCCGCTGGTGCACCTGCGTCGCCATCATCCAGGCGCCGGGGATCAGCGCGGCCCGCGCGTCGGCCGCAACGGCCTCAGGGTCAACCGGCACACCGGGGAGCGTCGTCACGATCTGCTGGTCGTCGATCATGCGGCGGCGCCGGGCTTGGCCTGGGCGCGGGCTTTCAGCTTGCGCTCAATGCGAGCAATGATGTCATGGGCCTCCCGGTCTCCGGGCTCGCTCACGTACAGCGGCCCCATGTCCTGCTTGAGGGCGCCAAGGTCCGCGACCATCGCCGAGATGCGCGCCCTCGCCTTGTCGTTGTCGGTCATGGCGTCACCCCACCGTATTGGGGCGTGAACACGCCCGTATCCGGGTTAACGTGGAAATGGCAGACGCCGAGTCTGCCGGCGCCGATCTCGCGCACCTTGGCGCTGATCACGCGCGCCGTGTTGTTCTCGGGATCACGCACCACGATTAGGCCATTGTCGCACTTGTTGAACCAATTCATGGAGCCTTCGATGTCGGCTAGGCCGGCGATGCGCCCGCCGTTCTCGTTCACGGCCTTGGTCGGATGTGCCACAACGATCACGATCACATTCATGCTCCGGCAGAAACGCTTGATCATCATCAGGCATTCGCCGATGTAGTCCGTCATCAGCATTTTGTCGGGCTTGGCGCGGTCGAGCTCATTCCACGGGTCGATCATCACGATCTCGACTTTATCGCGCTCCACGGCCACCGCTGCTCGATCCAGAACCCATTCGAGCGTATGCGGTCGCTCGTCGAGATGATGCACCACCGCGGACTGCACGAAGCATTGCGAGTCGGCGAAGTGCTGAAAGCCGTCGTCGTCCGCCCCCCACATTTTCTGCAACTTGTCGCGCAGATATGCCTCGTTCTCGGGCACGTAAAAGAACGACCGGACACCTTGCTCGCGCGCAATTTTCAGCAGCACATTGAGCAGGAACGTCGACTTCCCATGCCCCGCAATGCCGGTGGCGACGACGAATTGCCCAAGGTAGAATTTGAAAATCTGGTCGAGCTCCCACCAACCGGAGCCGAACGATTGCTTCGCGACCGACCCGCGCTGCGGCAGGTTAGACAGCGAAAAATAGCCAGGCTGATCGTGCCGATGGGCATCGGAAAGTTGGATAATCTCAGCCATCAGACGATCCCCGGAATGCGGCCAACGCCCCAGTATTGTTCGTCATTTGTGAGCCGGCGCCCATCAGGCGAGGCGTGGCCGCCTGAGATGATTGCGCCGATGAATTCCCTCGGATTTTGCTTGGTTGCAGCGAGCTCAAGGGCCGATCGGGCAAGTGCTACATCGCCCTTTTTGGCCTTCAAAAGCTTGGCAATTAGACCGCCGGCGGCGGTGCCGCAGATTTGCTTCCCGCGATCGAACAGTTGCTTTTCGAGACTGTCCGGGGCGGCGTCAGCCGCATCTTCTTTCTTTCTGGACTCTGGCCTCTGAGTAATAGGTTCTGTGCCAGCCCCCCTATCGTCAGACCTATTAGGGGGGCTATTAGGTGCTCTATCATCCCCCCTATTAGGCCACCGCTTCTTAATGTGACCGCGACCTTCCTCTGATCGCTCGTTGTCGCGGACCATGCGGCGCGAGTAGATGACCCCATCGGCCGTCGTGCTGTAGACGCCGCGCTCCCCAAGTTCGGTCATTGCCTTGCGCGTCTCAGTAAGAGGCCGGCCGACTAATGCGGCAAGGTCGCCGTGCTCCGGCTTCTTGCCGTCGACAAGGAGGTGTCCGTAAGGCTCGGCCTCGTGCATGTAGCCTAGGAGCTCGGCCCACAGTCCGCGCGCAGCCAGCGAGCACATACGCAGCCGTGGATCGGCTCGCCAATCACGCGGATAGAATTTCAACCAGGGTTTGTTCATCGGAACCCCCCTTAAGGGCGAAGGTGTAGTTGACCGGTGATCGTGTAAGGGGCACGAAACGGGAGCTACCCGCTGTCCCGGCTTTAGCTCGGATACGCTATCGCCCGATTGTCGCAACGCACCGATCATTCTGCGATCTCCTTCCCGAGCGCCACCGCCTCCGCGACCAGCGCGACACTCTCGGCCGATCGCTCCACGGCCGACGCGAGTTTGAGCAATTCCGCTGCCGGCACGTTGACCACATCGCCATTGAGCGCGAGCCGGCGGAACGTCATGGCGGCGTTGCGCATGTCGCGCGCGTCCCGCCGCATCCTGAAACTGATTGCGCCGGGATCGGTCATCTGCCGTCCCGGTGGTGGTAGCGGTCTTTGCGGATGTAGATGATGCGTGCGTGACGGTTGCAATAGGTCGCGCCGTCCGGCCGCGCCGTGCCGCAGAACCGGAATTCAGGCGTTGCGGGATCGCCGAGCGGATACCGGCAGGACGTGTCGGTGAGCTCCATCAGCGAACAGGCGTCCGGCGACGTGTCCGGCGGGAGGTCGGTGGCGGCGTCGGCTTCGAGGTCCAACCGCTTGGTCCGCAGCCGCACACCGAGCCGGTTCAGCTTGCCCATAACGCCGTTGCGCGTGACGTTGCCGAGCGTGCGAGCAATCATGCCGGCCGAAAACCCGTCAGCGGCTAGTTCTTTGAGCGATGTCACCCGCTCGTCAGTCCATGGATTGACGTAGCCCATCACTTTCCACCTGCTGGTTTTCTGAGCTCTTGGTGCGCCTCGATGAGCGCGCGCGCCCGCCATTCGATGTGGCGCCGCTCGCGCGGGTCTGGGCCGGCCATGTCACCGCGCGCCATGGCCTCGACGATCTCGATCTCGCGGCTCGCCATTTCAAAAACAGCGTCGGCCATGTCGTCGCGGCTGATGCGCAGTTTGAGGTGAGATTGCTTAGCCATCGGTGCCTCGCATCTGGTCGAGTGCGGAGCGGCCCGGCGGCGGGTCGCCAAGCACGGCCATGTTCGGTGTCTGGATGTAGTCGGCGCGGCTGTCGCGCTCGGCGATCACGCAGGGGTCCGGCCGATATTTCGGCTGGACGCGCAGCAGATCGCCGCCCGCCCAGTCTCGCCGCTGTTGCCTGGCTTCCCTGATGCCTTGGTTGCGCTTAGCGCGGAATTCAGGGTCTACGGCGCGGCGTACCGTCTCGCCTGTGCAATCAAATAACTCGCCGATGCGGTCCCACGTGTGGCCGTACTGAAAGCGCATCTTGCGAACGCGCTCGATCTGGTCCGCGGTGAGTTTCATGACGGCAACCTCACGACCTTGACGACCAGGCGGGGCTGGTCGCTGTAGTGCTTGACGATGGTGCCTTCCACGATCTGGCTGTCGTCGTGAAAAACCACAGCGTTCAGCGAATCGAGCACCTTCATGAGGTTGTCCGCGTCGGGTTTCTTGGTCGGGCGCGTGACACCGAGCAACGCCGCGGCGTGTTTCTTCCGGCTCCAGCTCACGGGCACGGGGAAATGGGCCTCGACGATCACCTGCAGCGGGCCGTCGAGCGGTTGCCGACCGGCCATCGCGGCGAGCGCCGCTCCCTGCAACATGCTTTCGTAGGATCGCGTCTTGGCCGGCGTGAAGGCGTGGCCGGTGGCGCGCACGAATCGTGGACGCCCTTTGCCCTGAGGAATTCCAGGCAGAACGATGTGCACGGCGTTCAACTAGCTCTCCCTCGTCTTGAGCCATGCCGATACGGTGCTGCCACGAGCGCAGCGGCAGCGCAGGCCAGTGACGCTTGCCAAAGGCCGTTCACGACGAATGCGCCGGCCATCGCGACGCCGGCGCCTGCGATAGCGCCGACGAGGAATTGCCAGTCCTTGGGGTAGAGCGTGACCATGTGAGGTCTCAAAAAAGGGCGCGGCGGCGGTGCGTTACGATGGATCGCCGGCAATCACCGCCGCCGCAGGCGTTTGGGGTTTGCCGGCGAAGCGGGTCAGGTTGGGGCGGGCTGCGTTCGCCGCAGTTCCGGCGGGATGTCGAACGGATCGGGCGTAACCGTGCGCGGTTCGTCGGCCGGCGGTGCGAACGGCGGGTCCTTGGTGTCGGCCTTGGGCAGTTCGGCTTTCGGAGGCTTCCGCATATCGGTCGCGCGCCGCACCGCAGATTCACCCAGCGGCGTGTCCGCCAGCATCCCGAGCGCGTGCATGTAGGTTTCGAGGATGGCTTCGTGCTCGCGGCGCTTGTCGGCGTTCTGCTTTCGCAGCCGCACGATCTCGCGCAGCGCCTTCACGTCGAAACCATTGCCCTTAGCCTCCGCGTAAACGTCGCGGATGTCGTCGGCGATGGCCTTCTTTTCCTCCTCCAAACGCTCGATGCGCTCGATGGTGGGTTTCAGATGATCACTGGCCAGGGTGTTGTGACCGATCACGGATCGCGCTCCATTGCTGTGTGGTGTTGATGTACGTGTCGAGGTCGACGAGGAACTGCCCGAGCCAGATCGCGGCACGGCTTGAACGTCTCAGCAGGTATCCGGCTAGACGTTTCAGCATCGGATGGTCCCCAAAATGCGAAATGCAGCGGCAAGTCACCGCTTGCCACCGGACGCACGCCACCAATGCTGGACTGACTGACACTACCCTCGACGGATCACTTGGCGCGTTGATCTCGCGCCTTAAGCTGCCGCCGTAACTCACTCAATTGTCTGTTGATCTGCTCGCGCTCGACCGCGGCGCGGAAGTCCTGCCACCACATCGGCACCGGATTCGCCTGCGCCATCATCGCGTCGAGGAATATCAAGCCTTCATCCGACTGCAGCAGTGCGCCGAGCGCGTCGTCCGACATGCCGGTGCGCAGAGACAGCCACCGCTCCGCGGTGCGAGGATGCACGCGAGCGCGGCTTGCGAGTTCGGCCGGCACCTTCAACGGGCTCGCCCACAAGCCATGCGCCACGCGCGCGACGATCTCGATCAGCCGGCAAGGTTGTCGGGAAACGCCGACTCCTGTGTCGAGCTGTTTATTCGACGGCAACGCGATCTCGTGCGACGAGGCCGTCATGACGACAAACCTGATGCACGGGAGGTGATGATGGAAATTCTGCCCTGGTTGGTTACAGGCGCCGCAATGCTGGTCGCGCTAGTCGCACTTGCGGTGCTCGCACTGGCAATCTCACGGCCGAGGTAGATGGCTACGATCATGCGTCCGCCCTCGCGGGCTGGCGTTCATTCAGAAAATCGTCGGGCGACACCGTGCCCGACGTGATTTCCTTGATTTTGGCTAAGACCGGCCATTCCGGCACTCGGTCACCAGTCTTGTACCGATGCACGGCTTGCCGCGTGACACCGATTTGCGTTGCAAAGTCCGCATCTGCAATCTGGTTTTCAAAAAGATAGGCGGCGAGCTTCATGCCTGAGGAATGTCACCAATTTGGTGACCTGTCAAGACGGGCTGTCACCAACTTGGAGGCTTCCGCCCGTTACCAAGGCGGTGACATGCTTCTGGGGATGAAGGGCAAATTCCCCAACGGCCTGCGCCGCGCGATGGACACAGCCAAAATTGGAGTGTCCGCACTCGCTCGGGCTGCCAAAACTCCGAAGCAAAACATTAGCCGACTTGCCGATGGAGAGCGCAAACTCACGGTCCAATGGGCTGAACTCCTTGCGCCTCACCTTGGTAGGCCGCCAGAGGAATTAATCCTTGCAAGCAAACCTGCAACATCAAGGGTCCCCCTGCTGTCATGGGTCGCCGCTGGCAAACTCACGGCAGCCGAGGGCGTCACGAATGTTGACGCGAAGCGGTTTGTGACCGTTGCCGATTTGCCTGCAGGAGCATGGATTGCCCTGACGGTAGATGGCGATTCGATGAATCTCGTTGCACCGCCAGGGTCTACCATTCTGGTCAACCGCGAGGACGAAAGGCTGCTAGACGAACGATTCTACGTGTTTTCCACAGGCGACGGCGCCGCGACTTTCAAGCGATTTCGCAGCAACCCCATAAGGCTGCAACCCTTTTCGACGAACCCAGACCACGAGACCCAATATCCCGGTGAGAACCTGCATATCGTGGGCAGGGTTCGCCGCGTCATCACGGACCTCAAATGATCACCGCCCGGGTTGCATGGCTGGCGCTTCCGCTTCTTATCGGTGTGGGCGCCTGCGCAGGTCCCCAACCCCTTTACGCACCGGAATCTTACCCGCTTCGCGACCAATACCTCTCATGCGCGCTTCAAAAAGCGAGAGAGTTGGCAACCTCCACAGAACCCGCGGACATCGTGGTGGTCGCGGCTCAAGCAGGATGCGCGCGAGAGGAGCAGGCAGCGGCAGCGGCCATGGCCAGATCAGCCGCAGTAAGGCTTAGCGAGGCTGAGGTTGCCGGCTCGCTTCGCCGCGGATCATACCGACAACTCCTTGCAGAGGTTGTTGAAATTCGCCAAAAGCGAGGCCCCGCACGCTAAGGCGTCACCTTTTTGGTGACAATGCAATTGACAGGTCACCAGATTGGTGACAGTCTCCCTCCATTCCTCGGAGGGATTCGATGTCCGACCTTTCCCCATCCCAAGCTCCACAGAAGCCAGCTGGTGCGACGCCTGATCGCAGCGCCCGATACACCGCCCGGCTCGATGCGCATCTGGCGACCTTCCGCACTGACCACGACCGGCTCCGCTTCCTGATCGCCGAGCAGGCGAAGTGGATCGCCAGATATGAGCGGTTCGTCGCTGCGGTCGAGCGCGGCACGTTCGACGACGTGCCCGGCGCACCGACGGCATGGGACTACGCCGAAACCCTGGCCGAGATCGGCAGCCGCAAGGGCCGGTACGAGCGCGTGGTGGCAGCATGACCATCCCCACCCACGCCGAGCGGATCAACGGAATGCCGTTCCTAACGGCCACGCGCAGCCCATCCCGCTTCATGCCGGGACAGACAACCCTCCAGCCGACGTTCACCTGCTCTTGCGGACACCTGCGAGCCGACCGGCCGAAGCACGGCGTCCCCTTCAAATGTGAAGGCTGCGGCGTGTCGATGGCGATCGACGGCTGCGACCTGTTGATCTGGCGCGACGAGCCAGTGAGCGCGTGACCGCCAGGCGCATCGCCCGAGCGTTCGTGATGTTGGTGTGCGTGATCCTGCTGATGATGCTTTTCCGATGAGGTCGCCATGCCGTTCGATGTCGTCATTACCCAAGAATTCCGCGACCTGCTGACGATCGCGCTGACGTTCATCGCGTCGATGCTCGTGCTCGGCGTGCTCGTGACCGGAACCAGCCAGAGCTTGAAGGAGTGATCATGGCGTCGAAACACAAGGTGAAGCCCGAGCCGAAAGCCGCGCCGCCGGCGAAGCGCCCGAAGCCGTCGCCGCTCCCGGCCGCGCGGTCGGTGTTCACGCACTTCGGCGTGCCGTTCGAGGAGAGCCCCGAGCCGATGTCGCCATGGCGTGTCGCCGGACGGTTCAACTACTGGCCACTCTCGAAGCTGTGGCGCGAGGACGATCACCACCCGCTGGTCAGCGGCCCCGCCCGCACCGGCTGCGGCGCGCACGACCTCGCGATGGCGATCAAAGCCTGCGCCGAAGGCAACGCCGCCGTCGAGCGCGCGCTGACCGACTGCCAGGGCGAGCACATGGGGGAGTCGCAATGAGCCTCCTCCGCTCCGGCCGCTTCGATCGCGGCGAGGTTATCGCCCGCGCCCGCGAGATATTCGCCAAGTGCGGCAACTGGCAGCAGTCGCTGTTGCAGGCGTACCGCGAGGCAAACGCAGAACGAATGCAGGAGGCATCGCGTGGCTGAGAAGATCGTAGAGCCGGGAATCTACCCGGGGTTCGACGTGGACAGCTACTTTGCGGACCCCGCGCCAACGCCGTCGCTCACGCAGTCGATCGCCAAGGTGCTGATCGAGCGGTCGCCGGCGCACGCGAAACTGGAACACCCTCGCCTCGCCCCACCAACTACCGCCGACGAGCCCGCCGAGAAATACGTCGTAGCCCAAGCGATCGGCAACGCCGCGCATCAAATTATGATCGGGCGGGGCAAGGACATCGCCGAGGCCAACTTCGACAACTGGCGCGGCAAGGACGCCGCCGCCTTCCGCACTGACGCCGAAGCCGCCGGCAAGTGTGTGATCCTGTCCAAGCACCTGGCCCGCGCGCAGGACATGGTGAAGGCGGCGAGCTTCCAGCTTGAAGCCGTCGGTTGGCGCGAGGCATTCCGGGTCGGCGAGGGCGAAGTCGTCATCGCATGGAAGGAAGGCAACCTATGGTTCCGGTCGCTGATCGACTGGATGCAGTCGCCGACGATGCTCTACGACCTGAAATCGACCGGGCTGAACTGCGCGCCGCACGCCATAGCCTCGATGATCGAGAAGGCCGGCTGGCATCTTCAAGCCGCAATGCACGAGCGCGGGCTTGATGTGCTCGACCCTGCCAACGCCGGACGCCGCAAGTTCCGGTTCGTCGCGATCGAGAACGAGCCGCCCTACGCGCTCGCCGCCGTTGAACTCACCGAGCATTGGCTGACGATGGGCCGCAAGATGCTCGACCACGCCGTCGGCATCTGGTCGCAATGCCTCACGCGCAACGTCTGGCCCGCCTATCCGCCGGAAGTCATGCGGCCGGAGTTTCCCGGCTACGCGGAAGCGAAGTGGCTCACGCGCGAGATCGAGCACGACGAACGGCAGCGCGCGCCGCGAAAGCGTGAGCCGATGCTGACCGACTTGAGCGGAGGGTGAGATGAACGCGCCAGTCAAGTTTTCTGCCATTGACGCTGTCCGCGCCGAGGAACCGCTGCTGCTTGGCATCATCGGCCCGCCCGGCGGCGGGAAAAGCCTGTCTAGTCTGCGACTCGCGAAGGGCATTCAGCGAGTGCGGCGCGGCGACATTGTTCTGCTCGATACCGAAGGCGGCCGGTCGCGCAAATACGCGGACCTCATCCCGTTCAAGATCGTCGAGATGACCGGATCGCCGCGATCAACGGACTTCCTCGAAGCTATCCGGGCGCAGCTTCCGAATAACCCGGCCGCCGTCATCGTCGACAGCATGAGCGACGAACACGAAAACTATCTCGAATGGCATGACGAGATGGTGCCGAAGATGGGCAACAACGAGTGGGCCGCTTGGGCCAAGCCGAAGGCCGCACGTAAGCAGCTCATCAGTGGCCTCCTCAAGATCAAGACGCCGCTGATCTTTACGTTCCGTGCCCGTGAAAAGACGAAGCAAAACACGGACCCGAACGCCAAGCGCAACGAGAAGATCATCAACATCGGGTGGCAGCCTGTGGCGCCGCTTGAGATTGTGCATATGCTTGACCTGACGTGCATCTTGCCGCCGCGGGCTGATGGCGTGCCGGTCTGGAAGTCCGACAAGGTCGGCGAAGATTTCATCATCAAGTTGCCGAACTACCTCAAGCCCTTCATCACCGAAGGACAGCCGCTGTCCGAAACCATGGGCGAAGCGTTCGCCACCTGGGCGAAGGGCGGCACTACTCCAGCGCAGACGCAACCCACCCAAACTCCGTCTGCGACGAGCCGGCCCGCTCCGCAATCCTCCGAGGATGACGGGGCGGGCGGGGCTTCAATCCCTTCGTGGGAAGATTACGTCGATCGCTGGGCTGTCATCCTGCCGTCAGCCACCGACGCGCGCCAACTCCACTCCGCATGGTCCGCGCAGAAGGACACGCGCAACATGATCGCATGGCCCGACGACGACGGAAAAACATTCGGCGAGTTGAAAGAGCGCGTCGAGGCCAAGATCAAGATGTTGAAGAAATGAGCTACAGCGCCCGCACACTCGCCCTCGTCGCGCCGCTCGCAAACGGCTCCGTCTCCGACGTGCCGTGCAACGGCTGCACCGCCTGCTGCAAGAACGAATTCAAGCTGCTTATCCCCGAGCAGGGCGATGTGATCGAGAGCTACGAGCACAAGTGGATCGACGTGCCGAAGATCGGTCGACGCGCCAGGCTCGCCAACAAGCCGAACGGCGAGTGCGTCTACCTGACCGACACCGGCTGCAGCATTCACGATCGCGCCCCGCGTATCTGCCGGGCGTTCGACTGCCGCCGCTTCTTCAAGATGCACACCCGCACCGAGCGACGCCGCATGGTCGAGCAAGGCACCTATTCACCGGACGTTCTCAGAGCCGGGCGCCAGCGCGTCAACACGCTGCGCTCCTGAGACAACAGTAAGCAAATTCAACGCACTAGCGGAAAAACAACGAGAGGGGACCATGAGCATCGCAATCGACGAGAGCCGACTGGCAAAGGTCAAGAAACTCTACACCGGCAGTCACCCCGCAAACGGCAATGGCCACGTCGAGGCCTGCGCCATGGAGGCGGTTGCCTACATCGCGGGCGAGCCATGGTCGGATCATCCCGAATGCGCCTGCCCGGTTATCAGCGCGTTCATGCGCTCGTGGAACGACAATCTCCCTGACGCGGAGCGCACGAATCTCCTGCTGCCTTTCATCCCGCGCCTTGTCGGGACGCGCGGCAGCAAGAAACTCGAAGCCCGCCGCGCCACGATGGCAGCGGACTGGTACGTGCGTGTTCAGACGCCCGCATGGCTTCGCCTCGCAGGCCTGACACAGCAAGCCGATCAACTGGCGGCATTCCCTGAAATCCTTGCCTTCTCAAAAACGCCCGTACTGCGGCCGATGCTAGAGACCATCCAAAAGGATGCGAGCGCGGCGGCGCGCGCGGCGGCGCGCGCGGCGAGGAGCGCGGCGAGGAGCG
>FRDC01000910.1_pt1 | contig 42413 bp, 41 predicted proteins | sample 1106171 | NCBI WGS metagenome assembly FRDC01 (sample SAMEA3930566, study PRJEB13176) | freshwater metagenome | biome: Drinking water system; feature: drinking water; material: water | place: Singapore | collected 2014-12-20 | reverse complement strand
CCATTGGTAAAGGCAAATCCAATTCTGCCATTGAGCAAAGTTTTTGTTTCATTTTCGATAATTTTCAGTTTTCCTGTTTTCAAAATTTTATCTGTAAGCCCAGGAATAAAAGAAGCTTTGTCACGTGGGTGTGGATGCAGAGCTCGAACCCAAGCCTCTTTACCGACGATGATTTCAGCATTGGGAAAAACCAAACCGTCATTGCCTTTTTGTTGCTCATCATAGTGAGGAAGTAGGCCCCCTGCGTGATCGAAATGCAATTGGGACAAAATCACTTTGGTGATTTGTTCAGGCTCGATGCCATGTTTTTTTAAATTCACTAACAATTTATGCTCAGAGGCATCGCCAACACCGTAGCGTTCAGCCAGCTTTGGTTCGAAAAAGCAACCAATACCTGTTTCGCACAAAATTTTCTCGTTGCCGGTTTCAATCAACAGAGCGCGGCAGGCCAAAGGGATGCGTGCTCTGTCATCAGGCTTAATCCATTTTTCCCAGACTGCCCTTGGCGCATTGCCGAACATGGCTCCGCCGTCTAACCATTGTGAATTGCCTTCTATGGAAGAAATAAAGATTGGGTCCAAGGGTCACTCCTTTGTTTGTCAACTATAGTGGAAGGGTGTTAAGAATCAATGATCAACGTAAAAATAAGGGGGCCTTCATGTCGTCATCCATCATAAAAAATGTTTTCGCAAGAGAAATTCTAGACAGTCGCGGAACACCGACGGTGGAAGTGGATGTGACTTTAAGTAGCGGAGTGCGCGGCCGTGCAGCAGTGCCTTCGGGCGCGTCAACAGGGGCCCATGAAGCACTTGAACTGAGAGACAAAGATCCAAAACGTTATTTGGGTAAAGGGGTACAAAAGGCCGTCGAGAATGTAAAAAAACAGATCGGACCGAAAATCATCGGACAAAAAGCAGAATCTTTCGCGTGCGTACAGAACATTGATAAAATGATGATCGATCTAGATGGCACCGAAAACAAAGGCAAGCTTGGGGCCAATGCTATGCTGGGCGTGTCCTTGGCTTTGGCGAAGGCGATTGCTTTAGACAAACAAGAAGATCTATTTCTTTTCCTGAGCCAAAATTCGAAGATGAGTTTGCCGACTCCGTTGATGAACGTTTTGAATGGAGGAGCCCATGCCAACAACGGAGTGGATGTACAAGAATTTATGATTGTGCCAAAGTGCGGAGCTTTTCGTGAGTCCCTTCGTGCAGGCAGCGAGATCTTTCACACGCTGAAAAAAATCTTAGATGAAAAAGGTTTCTCTGTAGCCGTGGGAGACGAGGGCGGGTTTGCTCCGAAATTGAAACGCAACGAAGACGCTATGGAATTTTTGATGATGGCGATTGAAAAGGCGGGCTACCAAGCCGGTAGCAATGTGTTCTTGGCGTTAGATGTTGCAGCAACAGAACTTTACAAAGATGGCAAATACAAATGGGAAGACAAAACTCTTTCTTCCCAAGAGTTGGCTGGTGTTTACGAGTCTTGGGCTAAAAAGTATCCATTGATCAGTGTTGAAGACGGCTTAAGCGAAGATGATTGGAGTGGTTGGATCAATATGACGGCCCAGCTTGGTTCGAAGATGCAATTGGTCGGTGATGATTTGTTTGTGACCAATCCCAAGCGTCTAGAGCGTGGTATCAAAGAAAAGGCGGCCAATGCTTTGCTGGTGAAGGTGAATCAGATTGGCACTTTGTCTGAGACTTTGGATGCGGTGAAGATGGCGCAAAAGCATAACTACAACACCATCATGTCCCATCGAAGTGGTGAAACCGAAGATGCAACCATTGCGGATTTATCCGTGGCGTTTGGATCTCAACAAATCAAAACTGGAAGCCTTTGCCGTGGTGAGCGCACGGCGAAGTACAATCAGTTGTTGAGGATCGAAGAAAAACTTTAAAAAGAAAACATTACATTGAGGGGTGCCCCTGAAGGGCACTTCAGTTGACTCAGAATCAAACTATTTAATTTATAATTGAGCACACACTTTGCTATGTCTCACCTGGGTTGGAGTTGGCGCCAGTTGAAATTAGCAAAGGAGCGCTTGTGCAGATTTTAAAAGGATTTATCGGATTATTACTCATTACGAGCTGGGCCACTCCGGCTTTTTCTGCAGATTCTTATTATTTCGCAAACGAAGAAAAGCGTCTTAAACTTTTACCAGAATTGGTTGTTACCGATTGGAAGCAATCAAGAACTGTACTTGAACAAAGTTGGTTAAGTTCGGAAGAACGCGGACGTGGCAAATTTGATATGTCTAAAATGCCAATCGATCAGTTGATTGATCCTAAGGGTGATCACTTGGATCTTTTGTCCTACAGCAATGTGACCCTTATCAATGCAACCCCAGCCCAAGAACAAAAATTAGTATCTTTTATTTTAAACGGGGATTCTGCATTTGCTGAAAAAGTTGGTTTCGTAAAATTTAAAGCCACCATGGTGCTTAGAAAATTGGCTCCCCAAGATGTGGGAATGATTAAAACTCTAATGCCCATCTTGAAGACATCAAAAAGTTGGATTACTAGACAAAACATCGCCGCTATTTTTGTTAAGGCCTCACCCCATCTTGATAAAGAAACTGTTAATGAACTGAAGACAATTATGGTTAAGGACGATAACTCTATCGTGCGTGGTTTTGCAGCCTTAGCGGTTTTATTAAATTCAGAAGATAATATGGAAAATTTAAAACAAGTGGCCAATCTGCTACTAACGGATCAACGTGATATCGCGCACATCTTGCGTCCCTGGTATATTGTTAGAGAGTTCCTGGCCCAGAAAAATAATAGAATCTTGGAAACACCTAGTCGAAGACCTTCGGGTAAACTAATCTATACTATTTCTGAGCTAGTGGTCCGAGAGTATGCTACCAAACCCCAGTTGTATGAAGCTGGCTCTGTACGCAATGCATATATTCGATTACCCGAGGAAATTTAAAAACTAGACTAGGATAATTTCGTTAAAAGAGTAAAATAAAACTGTGCAGAAGTTCTTCGTACAGTTCTTCCGTCTAGTTCACGGCTTTCTTGAAAAACCCAATCAAGTTTTTTGGACCTGTGTAGGCATTGCTGTCATCAATATCATTTTGGATGGCAGTTTGTTTCGCCTATGGGGCCTTTACCGCGATCATAAAGATGTTCAAACGCAAGTTGCTCAATTGCAATTAAGCACTGAAGAAATGACTATGAGGCTGAAAAAAGCCAAGGATCCTTCGTTTCTCGAGCGTGAGGCTCGTGACCGTCTGGATCTTGTTAGTGAAGGAGATCTCGTTTTTGTTTTTGCAGAGAACGAATAGCGCGAGTACGCACCCACATTCTTATATTTCCCAACAATTAAATTGTGTCCGAACAACACGAACCAAGGAGGATCTTGATGATCGGTCGAGTGAAGTGGATTCATGCTCTAAGAGAGCATGGCCTCATCCTTTTAATGGATGGACGCGAGGTGTATTTTCATACAACTCAAATGGCATACAACCAGGGGGTAGGGGCACTCTATCCGGGTTGTCAGGTATCATTTGATTTGATTACCACCCAAATGGGCCTTGAAGCTTCGAATGTAAGAGCGCTTCATCGAGCCTAATCCACTTTAAGAGAGCCACACTGCGAACCAGTGTGGCTTTTTGTTACCACTTAGGTATCGCGCGCTGCACCAAGATCGAAGCACCTGACTTTCATAATTAAATCGGGGTAGATTCGACTTTCTATGGATTTTGAAGTTTCAACGGGTGCGCAATTAAAAGAAGTTCGTCTGCGTTTGGGTTGGTGTGCTGCTGAATTGGCAAGACACTTATCGATCAGCGTGGATGATGTGTTGTTGATTGAGCAAAATCAAAAAACAATTTCATCTGATTTCAAAGCTGCTTGCGCGGATCTTGTTCGTTTTGCTGATGATTACGCTACACGCTTGAAGCAAGATCCTGTTGCTGAAAAAGTCATGAGTGCTCGCCGACTTTCGCAAGTCACTGGCACTTCGTTGTTTCACCTTAGCGAAAAAGATTTTGTTGAATAATGAAAAAGCTTTATCTTGTCGACGTTAGTTCGATGTTCTTTCGAGCATTCTATGCCATTCCACCACTAACCAATGGTAAGGGCATGCCGACCAATGCACTTTATGGGTTTTTATCAATGGCGCTTAAGTTATTGCGCGAAGTGAAACCTGATTACATGGCGTTTTGTTTTGATCGCAAAGAACCTTCTTTTCGTTTAGAGCTTGATCCGAACTACAAGGCCAATCGTAGTGAAATGCCAGAAGATCTTGTTCCGCAGGTTCCTTTCGTTCGTAAAATCACTGAAGAGCTTGGCATTCATGCTTTGGATTTAAAAGGTTATGAGGCCGATGATTTGATCGGGAGTTTGACTCACTACGGACTTAAAAATGGTCTCGAAGTAGTGATTGTTTCAGGGGATAAAGACTTCGCACAGTTGGTGAATGATAAAGTCACTCTGTACGACACGATGAAAGAAATTAAATACAATCGTGATGGAGTGATGAACAAATGGGGCATTTGGCCAGAGCAAATGATCGATTATCTTTCGATCGTTGGCGACAGTTCGGACAACATTCCCGGGGTAGCCGGCATTGGTCCAAAGGGAGCGCAGAAGTTGCTTCACGAGTATAAAACTCTCGAAGGTATTTACGAAAATATCGATAGCATTAAAAGCGAGTCCACTCGTAAAAAATTAACAGAAAGCAAAGACAATGCTTTCTTAGCGAAAAAGCTTGTCACCATCGTGGGTGATTTAGATGTGGTTCAAAGTGTGGATCAGCTTCGTTTGCAGCCTGTACAGGCCGATCGTTTTCGCGAGTTACTGCAAGATCTTGGATTTAAATCTTTTGAGAAAAGTATTTTTGGTGCTGGTGGTGTTTTGAATTTAGGTGATTCAAAACCAACGACGCCTGCTGAGTCTGTTGTTCCTGATAAGCCAATCGACAAACCAGCTGGTGAAAAACCAATTGTTTCTGAAAATTGGCAAGACAGTGAAGCCGATGTTGCAAGTCTTAAAAAAGATTTAAAAGAGGGCGCAGAGGTTTGGGGTTTACACACTCCACGAGGATTTTTACTGGGCTTTAATGGTAAAGCTTGCTGGCTTCGCGGTGAGTGGAGTGATCTTGGCGAGTTGTTAAAGAACAAAAAACTTCAATGGAAGGGTTTTGACTTAAAAGAAACTTGGAAGAACTTTTCTCTAACCGATGAAAAAGTAAAATGGGATAGCATGCTAGCGGCCTATGTGGTTCGCACGGGTGCTATTGAAAACTTCGAAGAGACTTTACAGTTTTTCTGCGGACGAACTGTACCTGATCTAGCTAGTGGTGCGCAATTGTTAGAGCTTCACGAGTTATTAGCAGAAACTCTGTCGATTAAAATGCAATCGATGTCTGTCGAGAAAATTTATCAAGATATCGAGTTGCCTTTGATTCCGATTCTCAGCCAAATGGAAGCTCACGGAGTGATCGTTGATCGTGACGAGCTTGCTGAGCAAAGCAAGTCTTTGCACACGGATCTTGTTGAATTAGAAAAACAAATTCACTCATTGGCTGGCGAAAACTTTAATATCGCAAGCCCTAAGCAATTAGGCACAGTGCTTTTTGAAAAATTAAAATTGCCAGCGGGAAAGAAAACCAAAACAGGTTATTCAACAGACAGTGATGTTTTAGAAAAATTAAAAGCTCATCATCCTGTTGCTGAAAAAATTTTAGAGTACCGTGAGTTAGCAAAATTAAAATCCACTTATGTGGATTCACTCACGCAATTGATTAAACCTGAAACGGGACGCGTTCACACAAGTTTCCGTCAAGCTTTTACAGCGACAGGACGACTTTCAAGTGTGAATCCGAATTTACAAAATATTCCGATTCGTACCGAGCGTGGTCGTTTGATTCGTAAAGCCTTTATTGCACCAAAGGGCTGTAACCTAATATCTGCCGACTACAGCCAGATTGAGCTTCGAGTGATTGCACATATCACTGAGGACGAAGGTTTGATGCGCGCCTTTTCTGAAGACTTGGACATTCACACGGTGACAGCATCTGAAGTGTTTAGTGTATCTTTGAAAGATGTAACCAATGATCTACGTCGAAAGGCTAAAGCTGTTAATTTCGGTATTGCTTATGGGCAGGGGGCTTTTGGTTTAAGTGAAGTTCTTGGTATTGGTCGCAAAGAAGCTCAAGAGATTATTGATCGTTATTTTGAGCGCTTTGCCAGGGTGAAAGAATACATGTCGAGTGTGATTCAACAGGCTCATGAAAAAGGTTATGTCGAAACGATTTTTGGTCGTCGTCGTTATGTAGACGAGTTGAAATCATCGAATCCGAACATTAAAAAGTTTGGTGAGCGTGCTGCGATCAATGCTCCTATTCAAGGTTCTGCCAGTGACTTGGTGAAGATGGCCATGATTGAAGTGGCTCATATCAAGGACACTCCATTGATTTTACAAGTGCATGATGAATTGTTGTTTGAGTGCCCTAAAGATGTTTGTGATGCCAATTTAAAGTTGATTAAAGAGAAAATGGAAAACGTTTATAAGCTTAAGGTTCCTCTTAAGGTCAACGTTGCTGCCGGCCCGAACTGGGATGAAGCGCATTAGCTTATACTAAGCATTCATGGCACCCGCTTTGCTAAATAGTTAACTATGCGAAATCTAATAGCTTATATTGCATTTATAGCATTTCTAATGCCGTTTTGTGCCTTTGGTGCCAATTTAAAGGATGATTGCTCGGTTCATCTTCAAGGTCTAAAACAGGATCATTTTTCACAATTTGTGATTTCTCCGCACTATCCATTTCATGATGATTATTCAGTGGTTGAAAAAGTAGTGATCCCTCAAAATGGGATCGGTCGTTTGCTCTATGTTAAAGTTTCGATGGGTGAATTAAAAAATTTAATATCTAAGTGGCCAAAATTTTTTAAGCAATTTGATATTTATGCTGACGCTCACTACACAATTTATCCTGATGCTGTAAGGTTAAATCATCTTATGAAAAACGGGATAAAATTTAAAGATGTGCCGTTTTATCGTAAGCAACATTATAGCTCTCAATATTTTTCGAAAAGTTTAGAAAAAGGTTTTGTACCATTGGCTTCTTTCGGTTTTTTCTTTCACCATGATCGTGCTGAAGATCATTTGATCGGGGCGTTGGTTTTACCGGCATGGCTTTATATTCGAATGGTAGAGAAGCATAAGCAATCTAGCAAAGAAGATCGTCTTAAAATTGCATTACAGTGGGATCGTATGACGAGTTTTTTGGGACAATCGATTGTAATGGCATACCGTTATGACCATTCACAAGCCGTTGGTGGGCTTGAGGACGCTCTTAAGATTTATGGAAATGCTTTTGCCCCAGAAGGTGCTAAGCCCCTCAGTCCTGAGTTTATCCATAAAGAAGCTGTTCGCATTCTTAAAGCAGTAACAGATTCAGGAAAATAAAAATAATTCTTAGCTGGCTTTACGTAAAATTCCCATAGCAGGTTCGAAGTCATCAGGATTCGCCATGGTGACGAATTTTTCATAACGAGTGACTTCAGGGGATTTTAGTAAGCATCCGCGTTCAATGTAAGGAAATAAATCGGCATAAGTTTTTACCGAGTCATAAGCCACCCGACGATGCACCAAGTGTCGAGAGATTTTGCTGGTCGATTCTAAACCAGCCGCACCTAACAACTCAGCAAAGGCGTGCATAGTGTGGCGGTGAAAATTATAAACGCGAACTTTTTTATCAGCGGGCACTAATCCTTGCACAAGCTGCGGGTCGCTGGTGGCAACGCCTGTAGGACAGTGATTGGTGTTGCACTTTCTGGCTTGAATGCAGCCTAAAGAAAGCATCATACCTCTGGCCGAGTTGCACATATCTGCGCCCAAAGCCATGCGTGAAAAGATATTAAAAGCCGTCATGATTTTGCCAGAAGCGATAATGCGAATGTGTTTACGCAAATCATAGCCGATCAAGACATCGTGAACAAAGGTCAGGCCTTCTTCTAATGGAGTGCCCACGCTGTTTGAAAACTCTAAAGGTGCAGCGCCCGTTCCACCTTCACCGCCGTCGATCGTGATAAAATCAGGATAAAGATTAGATTCAATCATGGCTTTACAAATCGCAATGAACTCGTGAGGGCGACCCATACACATTTTAAAACCAACGGGTTTACCACCAGAAAGATCGCGCAAGGTGTTTAAGAATTTCAATAACTCCATCGGAGTTGAAAAAGCACTGTGCGCCGGAGGCGACACGACATCAGCACCTGGTTTCACTTTTCGAATGGCTACGATTTCAGGAGTGATCTTCGCCGCTGGTAGAATTCCACCATGAGAAGGTTTGGCTCCCTGAGACAATTTTACTTCGATCATTTTGATGTTTTCGTGAGTCGCCATTGTTTTGAAAAGCTCTGGCGAAAATTTGCCCTCTTCCGTACGGCAGCCAAAGTAGCCTGTACCAATTTGCCAAACCAGATCGCCGCCCTCTTGTAAGTGATGAGGACTGACTCCGCCTTCACCGGTGTTGTGATAAAAGCCGCCAAGCTTTGCGCCGCCATTAAGAGCCATCACAGCGTTGTTGCTAAGGGCGCCGTAACTCATTGCTGAAATATTAAAGATCGATGCGTGATAAGGTTTTTTACAAAGAGGTCCGCCAACTTTCACGCGAAGACTATCTGCGTGCATTTTCTTTGGTGCAAGAGAGTGTGCGAGCCACTCGTAACCTTCTTCATAAACATTTCTTTGTGTACCAAAAGGCAAAGTGTCTGTTTGTTGCTTGGCTCGTTGGTAAACAACAGAACGCGTTTCGCGTGGAACAGGCGCGCCATCCATTTCAGATTCAATAAAGTATTGTTGAATTTCGGGTCTGATGGCCTCAAATAAAAAACGCACATTTCCAACAAGAGGAAAGTTTCTTAAGATGGCTCTTTTAGTTTGAAAAGCGTCATGCAAACCCACAGCGACTAGAGGTAAAACCACTGCATAAGCAAACAAGGCTGGAGTCCAAAACCAACCTGCTAAACCGACGGCTGCAATGACCAAATTTGAAATAATAAAAAAGAGTCTACGCATGAAGCCTCCAACTCTTTCTTTTCGGTTTATCCTTATAAATGCTCAGCTGGGTTATGGTCTAGTTCAAGACTAAGAATGAAGTAAGTGAGGGATATTTTTGGTTAATTCTTTAACAACAGCGGTGTGCAGAGCAGAGTAAAAGGGCTGTTTCAAAACATAAAGGTAAGCTGGCACTTTCATTTCTTTTTGATTGGTGCTGACTTTAATTTTTTTTGAGTCCTTAATCAGGTGCTTTGGCACAACGGCCTTTCCTAGGCCAGCCTCTACGCCCGCGATGATGCCGTTGATGTTATCTAGGAAACAGCGTTCAACTTTGATTTTTTTCATGCCTTGATGCTTTAAAAAATTGAAAGTCGTTTGATCGCTGGCATCGTGATCCAAATACACATCCTCACGATTCGGTGATTTTTTGGTTTCGACAAGAACATTCACTTCGTCGCCCAGATAGTGGCCTTCAAAATTGGCTCGTTCTATTTTTCCGCAAGTGACAATAAAATCGACTTTTCCAGTCTGTAAATATTCTGGAAGTTCGGATAGCTCTCCTTCAATAAACTCAAATTGAACTAAATTGTTTTGCGCTAAAAAATCAGCCAATGCCGGAACAACAACTGAGGACAAAAGCGTCGAAGCGCCGCCGATACGCAAATAGCCTTTTATTTTTTTCTCAAATGGATTTGTTAGGCTGGCGAGTAGTTCGTCTTCTATTTGGCTTTGCAGTCGACAAAACTCTAATAGCTTTAAACCTGGCTCAGTCAGGCGAATTCCAGAGGGATCTCGCATAAAAAGCGTTGTTTCAAGTTGCTCTTCAAGTTTGCGAATTCGATGAGACAAGGCTGATTGGGTTAAGCCAAGTTCATCGGCTGCTTTGGTAAAGCTTTTTTGTCTTGAAACTTCATAAAATGCAGCCAGTTGATCTTGCGACAATGTCATGGGCCCATGAATATCTTTAATGGACATATGAAATCAATCAATTTTACTTAAAAAGCAGAACTAGCTAAAAAATACCCATGGATGCCAATCCAAATAAATTTTAACGAGGGGGGGAATAATGAAAAAATAGTCTTAATGATATTGTTGTCTATGCTATCAACGGCAAAAGCAGAGACAAGTATCACGTGTGAATTTGCTGCGGATAAGCAGGTCAAAGTTCAAATTGTGGCTTCTGATTTTGAGTACGGGGGCACGTTGAATAAACGAAAAGCCCAGGCCAATATTGTGTTAACAGGCCCAGGCCTCTTCAAGCAGGTCGACGGAACTCTTATTAAAACGAAAATTCAAACTCGAACTACCTATGGTGATGGCTATTCTATGGATTTGAATGATACAGAATCTATTGAGTTAACAAATATCACTTACTCGCCTTATCCAAAAGATATTGGATTCACAGGAATTTATTTTAATGAAGAAAGCAAAAGCCATTTAAACTGTGAAATTAAAATTAAAGCGTCTAGCTGCGTACCAAGTAAGCGTTGCGATAGAAGAATATGTTGTGACTGCGATAGTAATGGCAAAAAAGTGTGTTATTAAGGGGAGTGCATATGACTAAGTTAAATATTTTATTATTGAGTGTGTTTATTTTTTCAGGGCAATTTGCAGAGGCTGGATGCATGCCTTGCGGACCAAGGGGTAATAGGGTTTGTTGTAATGAAGAAGCTTGCCGTCGATGTGAAGAGGAGGATGCGAATCAAAAGCCTGCGGTATCAAGTTTTGAGTGTTCCTTTCCAGCTCAAGGAGGCGATTTTTTCGAATTTTCCAATGAAGGCTCCGAGCTGAAGATTCAAGGCCGTTAGCCTGTCGTCGGCGGAAGCTTTTGTCTTTGTTCTTCAGGCTATGAACCAGGACAATGTCACTGGTACCACACCCACTTTATTGAATGGATTTCTAGCTTGAATTACCACATTGAGCTTACAGGCGATGAGTTTGAGCCTTATGTAATGAGCGATAAAATTCAGTAAAAAGTGTCTTTCTTTATAAAAATCTGATAGCTACTTAAAAATGACTTTAATCTTATGCCCACTGGTTCTTGAAATTAAATATTTTCTAGAAAAGTTACGTGAAGAAAACATCCCTTACACTGAAAAACAAGTGGGACCCTTAAAAGTTTACGAATGCAAAGATCAAAATTGGTTGATCGCCCAGGGCGGTCACGGCAAAACTCAATTTGCCGTGCACACTCAATTTCTCATTCATCAGTTAGAGGGAGTAGACAAAGTAATCTGCGCTGGCTGCGCAGGGGCAATGTCTCGTGATTTCAAAGTTTATGATTTGGTCATCGCGGATAAAACAATTGAACATGATTTTCAACTGCGCTTTTTTAAAAGACCTGACCCTGAGTTTCCAGCCGATCAAAACTTAGTTGAGGGGCTTCAGCAAGCAGCAAAGAAGCTAACAAACAAAAAATTTAATGTGTTCACTGGCATTATCGCAAGTGGGGACGAAGACATCGTCGATGCCGCTCGAGTTCAAGAGTTAATCGAGCAAACTAAAGCTGTTGCCGTCGCATGGGAAGGCGCTGGCGGCGCTAGAGCCTGCAAGTTAAGCGACATTGCTTACGTTGAACTAAGGGGATTCACAGACACAGCCGACTCAAACAAAATGCCAAATTTCGAGCAAGACTTAAAAATTGTGATGAGTAATATCGTCCAGCTTTTATTAAGGCTTTAAAACCAGAGTTTTATAGCTAACGTCTTCAACAAAGCCGACAGTTAAAATAGTATTAAGATCTTTTTTAACTAAAGCTTTGAGGTACTCTTTGCCAAGGGGGCTCGAAAGCTGTTCGTAAGAAACCCCTTCAATCACTCTTTGCACGCGATCAAAAACTGCCGCTTCACGGTCTTTCATTTCAACGGCCGTTTCTCGAGAGTCTAAAGTGATGATTAATTCCATGGCGGCCATTGGCCATGGATGTTCTGCTGTTGGTTTTAAATTGGATTTAAACTTCGGTAGTAAAAACTCATAATTGGGCAAAGAAAAAGCGGCGTACAAAGGAATAAATTCTTTATCGGGTCCGACGTCTACTTCTTTGTCTGCAATTTCGCTAAAGCGCTTAAGCTCAGGTTGGTCAAACAGGGGAATCCATTGGCCCTTCATATTGATTTTCACCAAAGCAACAAAGCCAATCAACATAAGGGTACCAAAAACAAAGGCTAGCTTTTGTGTGCTATTCAATTTTCCAAAAGCCTTGATGCGCCCTTTGATAAATCCAGTTGTTGCTTTGATCGCTGCAGGAACCCAAATTTTCAGTTGTTCAAAAATCCAAATCGCTGCGGATTTTGATTGATAGGTTAAGTTGCGAAAAAACAAAATGGTTTTAATGCGAACGCGATACCAGGCTCTAGAAAAAATGCGCTTAAAGAAATTTTCTTTTTTGCCATCGTCTTTTAAATCATCTTCGGCATCAATGGCAGAGGCTTCGATAACCACGTCAGTTTCAATACCGACAGATTTCACATCGCCCATTTCAGCAGCAAACGTGGGGTCTTCTGTCGCCAGCATCTGGTCCAAAGACTCGAGTGCTTGCTCTGGAGTTTGCGGGATTTCTTCTAAAGTCTTGGGTTCTTGATTGGCCATCTAAGAAAAGCATAGGTACAGAGAGTAAAAAACTCAATTAATCTTCATCTCATTCCGATACAAAATCGTAGGATAGGTGATTTTTATGAAATTTTTTGTGCAAAGAATGCTTTTAGTGGTCTTTTTCATGGGACTTTCGTCCTGCAGCCATTTGCTTCAAAGAAGTGAAAACAGCGGTTATGCAGGGACAAGCTACTCTCAGCCACCATTAATTCGTAATGGCAAGCGTGCAAAAATTGAAGCTGAAACAAGGGACGAGTTAAACCTTTATGGGCGTAGCCTCAACGACAATCAACAAGACAGATTAGACAAGCGCATGGACTTAAAAGATGCTGAGCATATGATTGCGACTAAAAAAGAGCGTGCATTGTATTATCATTTTTATTCTTATTTTGGTTCAGACAAAGAACGTCTTTATTTTTTAAACTTGCCTGATTACGAAACGAAAAATCGTTTTTTAATCAGCCGTGGTTACTATGATAAAGAAAAGGTAACATCGCCAGAAACGGCAGCTGCCATTGAATCTCAAGATATTATTTTAGGGATGACTCCAACTCATGTGATGGAAAGCTGGGGCGATCCGGATGTTAAAGAATTCGCTGGAAACTCTATGCGTGGTAACGAACGTTGGAAGTATTCTAAATTTATCCCTCAAGCCGATGGATTCGAAAAAGAAGTCCGTGTGATTTACTTCGAACACGGACGTGTGGTTGGTTGGGAAAAATTGCGTTAGTTTCTAAATTCTTCTAATTTGATTCCATAAGCTTTGATCCGATCGTGCAAAGTGCTTTTCGGCATACCAAGCTCTGCAGCCGTTTGTCTTTGATTGCCATTATTGGCTTTTAATCTCGATACAATCATTTCCATTTCAACTTCTTTTAGCATAATGCGATTGCGCACCAGTTGGTCGCTGGTGATAGGATCGGGTGCCGATTCGATCAGTAGCTCAATGTGCTCAGTTTGAACTTCTTGTTGACCAAACAGGGCTTTAGCTCGTTGAACCGTGTTGCGAAGTTCACGAATATTCCCTGGCCACGAATGCACTTTTAATTTTTGAATGGCTGCATAGTTGAAGCGAACTTTGTGCATTTTAGCAAAATAATAAAATAAAGAATCGAAGTCTTCGATTCGATCTGCAAGGGCCGGCGCTTTGATTTGCACAACGTTCAAACGAAAATAAAGATCGGCTCTGAATTTTTCTTCAGTCACTCGGTCTTTTAAATTTTGATGAGTAGCTGCAATAATGCGTACGTTGGTGTCAATGGTCCGATCACTGCCTACAGGGCGAATTTGTTGGTTTTCTAAAGCACGAAGTAGTTTTGGTTGTAAGCTTAAAGGCAAATCACCAACCTCGTCTAAAAATAAAGTTCCGCCTCGGGCGGCCTCGAAGGCGCCTTTGCGATCGGCTGTTGCTCCGGTGAAGCTGCCTTTGACATGACCGAACAATTCGCTTTCCACCAGGGATTCTGAAAGTGCGCTGCAGTTCACACACACCATAGGGAAATGTTTTCTGTCGGAACGTTCGTGAATTAATTTGGCCAAAACTTCTTTGCCAGTGCCAGATGGGCCTAATAGCAAAACAGAAAGATCAGATTGAGCTATTGAGGGAATGCGTTCGAGTTGCTCACTCCAACTTTTATTTAGGCTATTCATACTGACTTTATCTTCTGCAAACTTTGCATCTGAGCTAAAGCTGAATTCGGTTTTACCAATCAGAATGCGATCGCCGTCTTGCAGCTCGGCCTCTTGAACCTTGGTACCGTTAACAAATGTTCCATTTCGGCTACGCATATCTTTGATAAAAAAAGCATGAGGCTTCTTTTCAATACGGGCATGTCGTTGTGAAACATAAGAGTCGTTGATCGAGATCAGGTTGGCCGAGTCACGTCCGATAGTGATAAATTCGCCGATCAATTGTTCGTTTTTTTGTTCAGAGTCCTTCCATAAAAGATAGGCATTCTTAAGGTGCGACTCGGTTTTTAGGGCGGTGGTTGCGATCATAAAGCCTCCATTGTTTTCGTTATTGTTCTTATGGGACGCTATAGACCAAAAAACATGCCGGCTCAGGCGCGATAAAAGTGGACAACAGGGCAAGAATGTCCGATCTTCGAGAGAAAATTGTCTTAGGAGTCAGACATATGCGTGTCATTGGCGTTATTCCAGCCCGCTTTGGGTCCACTCGATTTCCCGGAAAGCCGCTAGTTAAAATCGGCGAAAAAGCCTTGCTCGAGTGGGTGATTGAGGGCGTGCGCTCATCGAAAAAAATCCAAGAGTTCTGGCTTGCGACCGATCATAAAGATATTGCCGCTTTAGGTGAAAAACTAGGTCTTAAAGTGGTGATGACAGATTCGAATTTAGCCACGGGCAGTGACCGTGTTTGGGCGGCTGTTCAACATGAAAATGTGGATGTTGTCGTGAATGTGCAGGGGGATGAGCCCCTCATGACAGGCGAAATTTTAGATGTGTTGGTCACTCCATTTACTGAAGATAAAACCCTCGAAATGGCCACTTTGGCTAAAAAAGCCAGCAAAGAGGATATTGAGAGCCAAACCACAGCTAAAATTGTGCTGAATCAAAACGGGGAAGCGATTTATTTTAGCCGCTATCCTATTCCGTTTTCTCGAGAGGCTTTTGCAGCAGAAAGAGCTATGCAAAGCGTTAATCTTGGGTTAAAACATATTGGCGTCTATGCGTATCGAAAGAGCTTTTTGCAAAAGTTCTGTAATTGCCCGGTCAACCCCTTAGAGGTTGCCGAGGGCCTTGAGCAGCTAAGAGCTCTTTATCTTGGCGCCCGTATAAAAGTAATGACAGTGGATCACGATTCTTGGGGAGTTGACACTCCTGAAGATGTGAACAAAATATTGTCGAAACTGAGAGAGCGAAAGAAATAGAAAGGGCGACTATGAAAGTGAAGAAGACCAAAGAGCGTAAAGGCTCTCACTCGCAACAACAATCACCTAAATTTATTTTTGTCACAGGTGGAGTGGTCTCTTCGATCGGGAAAGGTTTAACAGCATCAAGTCTTGGAACTTTACTCGAGGCTCGCGGTCTTAAAATCAGTATTATGAAATGCGATCCTTATATCAACGTCGATCCTGGAACGATGTCGCCTTTGCAACATGGTGAAGTGTATGTGACAGAAGATGGTGCTGAAACAGATTTGGATCTTGGTCACTACGAGCGCTTCACCAATGTTTCGATCAATCGTGCGAACAGTGTGACGGCTGGTCAGATTTACGAAAGTGTGATTTCGAAAGAGCGCCGCGGGGATTATCTTGGTGGAACAGTACAAGTGATTCCGCATATCACCGATGAAATTAAATCTCGTATTTACGAAGCGGCTCAAGGTGCTGAAATCACCATCGTTGAAATTGGTGGAACGGTTGGGGATATCGAGGGCTTGCCATTTATTGAAGCCATTCGCCAGATGCGCGTGGACTGTGGAATTGAAAACACCATCTTTATGCATGTTACTTACGTGCCATACATCGCTGCTGCAGGAGAGTTGAAAAGTAAACCGACACAGCACTCGGTGAAAGAGCTTCGCGAAGTTGGTATTCAGCCTGATTTCTTAATTTGCCGAAGTGAAAAACATTTAAGTGCAGAATTAAAATCTAAAATTGGTTTGTTCTGTAGCGTTCGTCCAGAGAACGTGATTGGCGCGCAAGATTCAAAAACGATTTATGAAGTTCCTTTAAATCTTCACGCTGAAGATTTAGATGGCAAAGTGGTGAAGCGCCTTGGTGTTCCTTCGAATCCACCGAAAATGGATGGTTGGAAAAAGATGGTGCAAACTTTGGCTTCACCGAAGCACGAAGTTTCAATTGCGATTGTTGGTAAGTATGTGGACTTGAAAGAGAGCTATAAATCTCTACATGAATCCATTGTGCATGCAGGGATTGCCAACAATACAAGAGTGAAAGTTTCTTATGTCGACTCTGAAGCGATCACGAAGAAAAATGTGGGTCAGATGCTAAAGGGCTTTAACGGCATTTTGGTTCCAGGTGGATTCGGTAAGCGCGGAGTTGAAGGAAAAATTGAAGCCATTCATTATGCAAGAACCAACAAGATTCCATTCTTTGGCATTTGTTTGGGAATGCAAATGGCGGCTGTCGAGTTTGCCCGCAATGTCTGCGGCTTGAAAGATGCAACCAGCCGCGAATTTATCGAAGGCGCGAAAGACTCTCGCAATATTGTTATTGATATGATGGAAGAGCAGAAGAGTGTTTCTAAAAAAGGCGGAACAATGCGCCTTGGGGCTTACAGCTGTAAATTGAAAAAAGGTAGCTTTGCTGAAGAGGCTTACAAAAAAGCTTTGATTTCAGAGCGTCATCGTCATCGTTATGAGTTTAACAACCGCTATCGTTCTTTATTTGAAAAGAAAGGATTGATGCTGTCGGGAATCTGCGAAGAAAAAGATCTTGTTGAGATTATTGAGTACCACGATCACCCTTGGTTTGTTGGAGTGCAATTTCACCCAGAGTTCAAATCCAAGCCAACAGAGCCTCACCCGCTTTTCAAAAACTTTGTGAGAGCATCTTATGATCAAGTTGAAGGAAGCCACTAAATGATAACTGATAAAATTATGCCAGAAAAAAATTTAGAAGTTGAAGAAGGCAAACGCGTTCTTAAATTAGAAGCGGATGCTATTATGCAGGCGTCTGATAGGCTTAATGGTGACTTTACCAAAGCGGTTGAGTTGATCACTGGCTGCCAAGGCAAAGTGGTAATTTCGGGCATCGGTAAGTCAGGACACATTGCTCGCAAAATTGCGAGCACCATGAGTTCAACAGGCACTTCTGCGGTATTTTTGCATCCAGCTGAAAGCTCACATGGTGATATGGGGGTTTTATCGCGTGGTGATTTATTGATTGTTATTAGCAATGGTGGTGAGTCGCCAGAGCTTGCTGATATGCTGACGTACTCAGCTCGTAAAGACATTCCATTGATTGCAATGACGGGTAAAAAAGAAAGCACCCTTGGTAAAGCAGCGAAATTGATTCTTGATATTTCGGTGAAAGAAGAGGCTTGTCCGTTAAAGTTAGCGCCAACATCAAGTTCCACTGTGACTTTGGCTTTAGGTGACGCTTTGGCGATGGCAGTTTTGAAAAAGCGTGGTTTTCGTAGAGAAGACTTCGCTGAACTTCATCCGGGCGGCAGCCTTGGCCGTAAACTGACATTGCGTGTACGCGATGTGATGCACAAAGGGGATGCTCTTCCGTTGGTTCAACCAGCAGAGCCTTTTCACCGCGTGATCAGCATGATGGCGGCAAAAGAGGTTCGCGGAGCGGCTGGAGTGGTTGATGAGCAGGGTCGTTTGATTGGTATTATTACGGACGGTAACATTCGCCGTCGTCTTGAAAAAAGCCAGGATCCTCTTCATGAAAAAGCAGAAGAGATCATGTCTCGCAGCCCTAAGACAATTGATTCGGATGAACTTGCGGAAAAAGCATTGTTTGTAATGCAAGAGTTTAAGATCAATTTGTTGTTTGTTGTGGATCGCAAAGCAGAGACTCCACAAAAACCAATCGGCATTTTGCATTTGCACGATTTGTTGGCCGCACAGATTCGATAATTTTCTGCGACTCTAGACGTTTGCCCAGTAGCAACGCTTGCTCGCACTCGTTATCCTAAAGAAGTTCAATACCCCTTAGGCGAGGCAGCATGAAGTGGAATCATTCGAGCCTGTTGGCTCTTCTTTTATTTTTCGGTGCACAAAACTCATTTGCGGCAACGGATAAAATTGAAGTCCCTGAAGACGAGTTAGCAACAGAGACAGTGTTGCCAGTATTTCAAAAGAAAAACATGGTTTTGAATCGTCACGTGACTCAAGAAAAGAAAATTGAATTGGGCCTTGGCGCCGGCATGAACTTGAACGAGCCATTTTACAATCAGATGAATGGCATTGTGCTAGGCACGTATTACTTTACCAATATTCATGCTGTGAATATTGCGGCTACTTACTACATGCAAGGCTTGTCAAACTACGGTGAGCAATTGAAGAGAGGCGAGGGCGTTCCAGTATTTGATGCGAGCAAGGCTCCGTCGCCTCAGTACTCTGTTCTTGTGAACTATCAATACACGGCTTATTACGGAAAAATCAGTTTAACAAAACAGAGTGTAATGAACTTATCTTTATTTGGTTACATCGGCGCTGGTGCGTTCTCGACAAGTTCGAAAACTGTTCCGGCACTCGATATTGGTCTAGGTCAGAATTTTTATTTTTCACCTAATTGGGGAATGCGTTTTGATCTTAAGATGGTGGCATACAAAGGTCCAGATGCCACTTCGCAAAGCCTAAGAACTCAAGATAATCCATCAGCAAGTTCATTCAACGATCGATATTTTTACAATGCTTACTTGAATGGATCATTGATCTATCAATTTTAATTGTTGATTTTCTTAGACCAGTTTTAATAAGCACAAAGTCTAGTTCGGGGGATAAGAGTTCAATCTGACTCGTGTTTTTGCTACGCTTGTATCTGGGTGTAACAACTGACAACGAGGATTTACAAGTGAAATTGACCCGCTTATTTTTTCTTATCCTATCGGCGTCGCTTACTTTTACAACACACGCTCAAGATGCTTCTCAAACAGATCGTGATGTTGAAGAAATCTATGAAAGATTTGGTGACACTAAAAAAAGTGAAAACGAAAGTCGCTTAACAGAAAAAGTGGATTTCGAAAAAGGCCAACAAGATCTTTCTCAGCTGGCGAAACTTTCTTCCTTCTCTGATGTTGCTGTGATTCAAAGAAGATTTTTACCCAAGACAGGTCGTTTTGAAATTTCAGGTCATGGCTTGGCAGGATTGAACAATCCGTATTTCACAACTTTAGGTCTTGGTGTAACAACAGCTTATTACTTTCAAGAAAAATACGCCATTGAACTTCAGTACTTAAAAATGACAAGTTCAGCGAAGGATGTAACCAAAGATCTTCGCGATAAAAGAAGTGTTAGCACGGCCACTTTAGTGACCCCGAAGTCCTATGTTGGTGGAGCGTTTAAGTGGAATCCTATCTACGGTAAAATGACTTTCTTAAATCAAAAAATTGTACCTTTTGATATGAGCTTTAGTATCGGTGGCGGTGTGACACAAACTGATCAAAATCAGTCTGCGGGCACTGTGCATTTAGGCGCGGCTCAAGTTTTTGCTATGTCAAAAGCTTGGGCGTTTCGCTGGGACGTTATGTGGAATTACTATCAGGCGCAAGTAACTCAAACCAATGGTACGAAGTCACAAGATAATCACAGTGACTTGATGTTGTGTCTTGGTGTGAGCTTTTACTTCCCGGAGGCTAACTACCGATGAAAACACGATGGTTGATGTTGATCTCTTTGGTGTTCGCTGTTGATTCACTTTTTGCCCAGCAACGCGATGATTTATCTGAGGCCTTGCAGCTAGCAAAAAACAATCAATATCAAGCTGCCTCAATTAAACTTTTTGAATTAAGTCACAGCCCTCGTTATCGCGACAGACAAGTTCAAATTAAATACATCCTTGGTTTAATGCTTCAGCAAATGAAGCTTGATCAAGCGGCTGCTTTTCAATTTATTAGTGTTATTAAGCAAGGGCAAAGCAAGTACTTAAAGCAGGCTTTAGAGAAATTAGCTTTGGTGGCAGATAATTTGGGTGATGACACTCTGTTAAATTACGCCATTTCTAAAGTGAAAGTAGACGAGTTTCCGGCTGTTCACAGGGATATGCTTTTCTTTCGTATTGGTGAGTTTCAACTGCGCAATAAGCAATTTGATGCTGCGGCGACAAGTTTTTCTAAAGTAAGAAGAGCAAGTCGTTATTATGCAAAGGCTCGTTACAACGAGGGTCTTGCTTATGTTGAAAGAGGTCAGTTGGATCGCGCTTTAGCTATTTTTAACAATCTAGCAAACGAGCGTGCTGAATTTGGTTTAACGGATCCGGCTCGTGTGGCAGCGATGATGGGTAAAGCTCGAATTCTTTATCAAAAGCATGCTTGGGATGATTCCATTGCGGCTTATCATGAAATTCCACGTGATTCGGTTTCTTGGCATGACACTATTTTTGAATCGAGCTGGGCAATGCTTCGCTCGGGTCGTTTTCGTTCAGCGCTTAGTAACTTTCACAGTTTGCACTCTGATTTTTATGAAGAAACTTATTTGCCAGAGTCGCTTTTGTTAAGAGCCATTGTTTATCTTTATATCTGTCAGTATGAAGAGATTGATAAGGTCTTAACTCTTTTCAAAAAAGTTTATAAGCCTATCTACGAAGAAGTGGATGCATTAACTAAGGGCAGCAGCAATTACGAAAAGCTGTATCAGTCTTTCTCGACAGCCTTAGATATGTATATGAAAGATCAAAAAAGTTCGAAGAAGTCGGCAATGCCGCTTCTGCTAGCGCAAAGACTTTTAAAAGAGGGTGATGTGCATAGCTCTTATGACTACATCAATCGTTTAAGAAGTGAGCGTCGTCGTATTGATCAGATGCCAGGCAATTGGAAAAATGCATCGATTGGTCGTTATGCAAAAAGAATTATTGATAATCGTATTCAAAAAGCCCAGGCCCGTGCGGGTCGACAGATTCGTAGCCACATGATTGATATGCGAGCCGAGTTGGTGGATTACTTCGAGCAAGAAGGCTTTATCCGCTACGAAGCAATCAATGGTCGCAAAGAGGGTTTGAAGAAGAAAATTGCAGGCAAAGATTTGCCTGATCAAGTTGATGAAAAGAATGAGCGAGATTTTTATATTCAAAATGGATATGAGTACTGGCCATTCCGTGGTGAGTACTGGCTTGATGAATTGGGTAATTATCACTACGTCGGAACACAAAGCTGTCAATGAGGTTGAGTATGTTGAAAATTTCTTCGCTTTTAGTGTTGAGCATTCTTTTGTCATCAGCCTCGGCTGCTGACAAAAAAGATAATAAGAAAAAGAACACAAAAGCAGCAAAGACTTCAAGCAAAGCGGCGGCTAAGTCGACAAAGCCCGTTCATGGTCAAACAATTGGTGAAGTTCTTAAGAATATCGAGCGCAAAAGCCGTGACATGGACATTAAAAAAACCAGTCAGGCATTACCTGGGTTTAGCAAACAACAGGCGTCTGCGCCTCGCCAGCAACTCAACTTAAAGGCTGTTAAGCCACCAAGCAGTTCTTCGCTTTATTATGAAACTGGTTCAAATGAAGCTGAGCTTGAAAAGGTAACTGACCAAGGGATTAAGCAGCTTTATAAATTAACTCAGCAATTTAAAAGCAGCACTCGTCGTGGAGAGTTGTGGTTACGTCTTGCCGAGCTGTATGTAGAAAAAGCTCGTTTGATTGAATTCAAATTGCAGCAAGAGTACGACAAAGAAGTTAAAGCTTTCAACGATGGACAAGTTAAAACTCGTCCGAATCTTGATTTGAAGCCGGCTCAAGAATACAACCTTAAAGCCATTCAACTTTATGAAGCTTTCTTAAATGATTTCCCGAAAGATTCAAAAGTGGATCAAGCCTTGTTTTTCCTAGGCTATAATTACTTTGAATTAAATAAAGCCGATAAGGGTCGCACTTACTACGAACGCTTAGTGAAAGAGCGTCCGCAAAGCTCTTACATCGAAGAAAGTTATTTTGCTTTAGGCGAGTACCACTTTGATCGCAACGAGTGGGATAAGGCTTTAAATTATTATCAAAAAATCAGTTCTTCAAAGCGCAATCGCTTAAGTTCGTTTGCTCAATACAAAGAAGCTTGGTGCTTGTATAAAGTTGGTAAGCAAAAACAAGCTTTACTGGCCTTAGAAAAAGTAATCGAAGCTGGTCGTAACTCAAAACAAGAAAAGAATTCAGCTGGTGGAGTAAGCCGTATTCGTTTAGCAACAGAAGCAACAAGAGACTTGGTTGTTTTCTATGCTGAGGCTGGAACAGCTGAAGATGCCAGGTCTTACTTCGAAGGTATCACTGACGATAAAAATGTTCAGCCGATGCTAGAGCGCTTGGCTTACTATTATTCGGATACAGGACAAAAAGATTCGGCCCGTTATTTGTTTAAACAATTGATCGATACCAATCCAAATGGCGCGAAAGCTTTTGATTATCAATATCAAATCGTACAAATGTACACTTTCTCGGGGTCGCCAAAAGTTTTTAAAGAAGAACTTTACAATTGGATTAACACTTATGGTCCAGAAAGCCGTTGGTATGCGGCCAACAAGAAAAATGCAGATGTTGGCGAGAAGTCACAGCAGCTGATCGAAACAACTTTACGCAACTATATTTTGCAGCAGCATCAAACAGCACAAAACTCGAAAGCTAAGCACTCGCAAAGCTTAGCAAAAGAAGGTTACGAACTTTATTTTAAGACTTTCAAAAATGGTTCGAAAATGGATGAGTTGCATTTCTTCTTCGGGGAATTGCTATTCGAAACAGAAGACTATGCGGCGGCTGCTGAAAACTACAACTGGGTTGTCGAGCATGCACCTAAAAGTCAGTACTTTGAAAAGTCATCTTTAAACTCTGTTTTAGCATTAGAAAAGTTATTGCCAAAACCAGAAGAGATGAAAAAGAAAATTGCTGATAACACATCAGAGCCAGTCCCGATGGAAAAGTCAGTAACGGACTTTATCAAAGCGGGTGAGCGCTTTATTAATATGAAACCAAAAGACGAAGCCGCTGTAGCGATTCGTTATAAAATCGGTTCTCTCTATTATTATCATAACGAGTTTGATAAGGCCCTTGCTGTGTTTGACGATATTCTTAATAAGTATCCGAAAACTCAGTATGCAGAGTACTCGGCAAACTTAATGCTTGATATTTATAACTTGAAAAAAGACTACTCAGGCTTAGAGTCAGCAGGACAGAAGATTTTAAGTATTCCAGAGTTATCAAAAACTTCAGTGGCCAACCAAGTTCAAAGTATTTTGCAAAGAACGTCTTTCAAGAAAGCACAAGATCTTGAGGGTGGCAAAGACTACGCGAAGGCCGCTAAGTCTTATGAAGAATTTGCGCAAAAGAATCCAGGCTCTGAGCTTGGCATGAATGCGACTTTCAATGCAGCTGTGAACTACGAGCGTGCTGGTGATATCGGCAAAGCCGTTTCTCTTTATACAGTGGTATTGACAAGCTCGCAGAATAAAAATGAAGCAATGAAAAACAATGTGCGCAAATTCTTGGGCGCGCTTTATGAAAGAACGGGCCAATACAAGAAGGCTGCCGATTCTTTTGCTGACTATGCTAGTAAAAATCCAAAAGATAAAGAAGCGGTTAGCTTCCATTTTAATGCCGCTGTTATTTACGACGGATTGAATGAGTACAGAAAAGCGACAGAAAACTATAATAAGTATTTCGAGTTGAGCCGTGCCGCTGATCGCAAAGAAGTTTTCTATCTTCTTGCTAAGATGGATGACCGCAGAGGGCAAGCGAAGTCAGCAATGGACAACTATGATAAATATATCAAGTCGGGTCCTAGCGAATCCCTTCGCATTGTTGAGTCAGCTTTTAGAATTGCAGAGCTTCATCAACAGCGCCGTGAAGCTGATGAAGCTGAAAAAGGATTCCGTCGTGTGATTGCAATCAGCAAAAGATTGGCAAGCGCTGGTCAGCCAGCGGGCGTTCAATATGCAGCTGAAGCAAAATTTCATATCGTTTACAAAAACTATGACGAATTGAAATCAATTCGAATTCCAAACAATCCTGCTGAACAAGGAAAAGCTGTTCAAAACAAGTTAGCTATTTTGAATCGTTTAAAAGAGCAACTTAAAGAAGTGATCTCTTACGATGATGGTCCAATGGTTGTGGCTTCATTGACTTTGATTGGTCAGGCTTATCAACACATGGCTTCGTCGGTTTTTGCTGCACCAATTCCGAAAGGTTTGGATGAGGCTGGTGTGAAGCAGTATCGTGCGGGTATCGAGCAAGTGGCAAAGCCTTTCCAAGAAGAAGCGATTAAGAACTACGAAGCTGCCGTTCAAAAAGGTTTTCAGCTAGCAGCTTATAATAAGTGGTTGAAATCGGCTCAACGTGAACTTTCAGTTTTAGCTCCGGATAAAACGCAAGATCGTGGTGAAAAATCATTGCCAATTCTTGTGATGGACAGCCGTGATTCTTCTTCAAAGCACACTGAATTAAGAAATGCTTTTAAATTGAAAAATGAAGCGGCGATGTTAAGAGCGGCCAACCAAATTCTTGGGTCAAATGCCAATGACTTAGAAACCCTGAATACATTGGCTGTTTTCTACAAAGATGAAGGTAAGCTTGGTTTAAGTTATCTTATCTTGGTTCGTGCATTGAAAGATCATCAAGGCGAAGCAACGTTACATAATAACGTTGGAGTGATTTTGCAATTACAAAAACAAGAAAGAATGGCTCAAGGATCTTTCCGTAAAGCTATCGAGTTAAATAGCAAGCATTTTGAGGCATTGATGAATTTAGGAACAATTCAAACAGAGTTTGGCGATGGTAAAGCTGGAGCAAGCTCTTTAGAAATTCCTTATAAGAATAAAGGTAAAGAAGCTGGTCTAGCTTTGGCGAATAATTATGCAGTTAATTTAAGCCGAATTGGCCAATTGGATAAAGCAAAGAAGATTTTCGAAGAGTACACAGAGAAAACTTCAAATGTTCCTTCTGCAGTTTGGCTGAACTACGCTATCCTAATGATTGAAAGACAAAAAGACTTTAAAGATGGGCAGCGTCCTTTAAATAAGGCTCGTTACAATAGTGACGACCCATCCATCCAACGTCGAGTTGAAGAACTAGACTCTCGTATGAGGAGTAAGCAATGAGTTTTCTAATGCTACTTGCGCGTCTCATAAATGCCGCTAGAATAAAAGTATTGGTGCTTATTATTTTATTGCCGATGGTGGGCATGGCTCAGCAAGGCAAAAAGAAAACATCAATCGACTTTGAAGATGAATTGGTTGAAGGGGAGCTTAAAAAACCAGAGTTGTTTTACCTACTTCAGAAAAAACAATTCAACTTCAAAAGATTGATCAAGCTAAGAGAAAATTTTAAGCCCGAGATGAGACGGACCTCTGAAGATATACAGCGAAGCGGGAGCAACAATTGAAAACACCACTACTACTTAGAGTTTTTAAGAATGGTGCCCTTGAAGGTGTTCGTCAATTTGATACCAATCAAGTGGTGATTGGCCGCAACGCTGATGCACAAGTCTCTCTTAACGACGCTCAAGTTTCCCCGCTGCATGCCATGATCGAAGAACGTGATGGCGGTTTCTTTTTAACGGATCTTGGTTCGAGTGCCGGTACTGTTCTTAACGGGAAAAAAGTTTTAGAAGAAAAAATTCAATCTGGCGACGAAATTGTTTTGGGTGGCTACACGATTCAATTTTTTGTTGGTGCTCCAAAGCCAATGGCTCCGCCAAAAGCGGCCACGCCGCCTTCAGTGTCTTCGCCGGCGGCTCCGGCAAAGCCAACCGTTACAACGGTGACCCCGGCGGCGGCCCCTCGCGTGAGTGCGAAAACTCCGTTGCCGAAATCTTCCAAAGGGAAGACTTACGCGCCGGCAAGTCCCTATGCGGATTTAAAAGATGTTTTGAAGCCAGGTAAAGGTTCGGCCATTGAAGTGATTGTGGCGTGGAAGGATCGTATTCTTTCTTCTCATCATTTCAAAGGACGTCAGCAGGTCACCATTGGTGGCAGCGAAAAAGCGACGGTTTTTGTTCCATTGTTAAGCGGTACGACCACTTATCAATTGGTGCGCACGGGAACTCCTTCGACTGTTTTTATTTCTGGTGAAATGACGGGAGAGTTGATTCGTGATGGCGTTTCTACATCCATTCAGGATTTAGCGAAGCAAAACAAAATCCGCGGCGGTGGCGGCGGATACGAATTGGATTTGAATCCGGGCGAGATGGTTCGCATCGGTTTACAAAATGATTTGGTTTCTGTTTACGTGCGTTTTGCGCCGGACACTCCGAAACCGCTGGTTGCTCCGCTATTTGATTTAACAGCTTCGGAGGTGACCGGAGTTTTATTGGCCATCGTTGTGGCGGCGATTTTCAGTCTTTATATGACGGTGTATGCGCCGACTCAGCTAACGGAAGAAGATCGTGCGGAAGAGCAAATCCGCAAGGCCACCGTGGTGTTCCAGCCGCCGAAGCAAAAAAGAATTGTGGAAGTTGTGGAAAAACCTGAAGAGAATACGAAGCGAAACAATCCGGTTCCACAAAAGCAAACTCCAAACCCGGCTCATGCGACCAAGTCGGGTGAAGTTGGTAAGGCAGGAGAGGTGGCGCCGAAGAAAACTGAAGACAAACAGAAGAAGCTGACTTCTTCGCGTCCTGGCGGAGCGATCAAGACGGCTCCTAAAGAAGGCGCGAATGTAAAGAGCCAAAAACCGGATCCAACCAAAGTGGGATTGCTTGGCGTGTTTGGTTCGAAGGGCGCACAAAGCCAATTGGATAAAGCTTATTCAGGTTCAGGTGAGCTTCAAGGTATGGCCGATGCGGCAACTGGTTACGCGGGTCAATCAGAAACCCGTGCGGGCGAAAACATCGGCACAAAGTTGAAGGACACGGGCGCTGGTGGCAAAGGCACTTCGACTATTGGTATTGCCGGAGTGGGAACCAAAGGCCGTGGCACCGGAACCTATGGTTACGGCACGGGCGGCATCGGTAAAAAAGGTGATGTGGAAATCAATGTAGGCGGTGAAGAAGCGACAGCTTCAGGCGGTATCGACCGTGAAGCCATCCGCCGCGTGATTCGTGAAAATATCAGAGCGATTCGCACTTGTTACGAGCGCGAACTTCAACGTAAGCCTGACCTTTACGGTAAGATCGTATTGGGTTGGCACATTGAAGAAAAAGGCCGTGTGACGAAAACATGGACTGTCAGTAACACATTGGGCAGTGATGATGTGGCTCAATGTATTTTAGCTAGATTGAAAACATGGACATTCCCTGAACCTCCTGGCGATCAGGTGGCGGCAGTGACATATCCATTTGTGTTTAGTTCTCAATAACAACGGGAGGGAAACTTGGAAAACACAGCAACAGCAGCAGCCGAAGTCGTCGATAAGTGCGCGGCTTACGGAAATTTCGTGGCAAAAGCGTTTTGCCACGGTGGACCGGTGATGTATGTCATCGCGGTCATCGGACTCTTAGTGGTCTTCTTAATGATCGAGCGTTTGATGAGTCTTCAGCGCTTGACCGTGGATAAGGCCAGCATCACTGAAAATCTGTACAGCATGATTATTCGTGGTGATGTGAAGCAAGCCGTAGCTTTCTGCGATAGCAGACCCACTCCACTGACAAACACTTTGAAGTCAGGTTTGGTTCAGGTGATGAACCGCCGTCCAGACGAAGAAGTGCAAGTGGCGATGGACGCTTCGGTACTAAGAGAAACTCCACGCCTTGAAGGCTGGACATCATTTTTAGCGGTATTTGGTAACGTGGCCGTTCTTATCGGTCTTCTTGGAACGATCATCGGTCTGATCACATCATTCGGTGGTGTGGCTGAGGCGGATGCGGCGACGAAAGCAGCAAGACTTTCACAAGGTATTTCTGAAGCCCTAAACTGTACGGCTTTCGGTCTTCTTGTGTCGATCATCGCAGTTGTGGCTTACGGATTCTTTCAGATTCGTATCGGTCGCGCTTTGAATGATATGCAAGAGAGCAGTATGACTTTGATGAACTTAGTCGTTGCGAACAGAGAAAAAATTAAAGACTAACGATTAAAAGGATTTGTCATGGCACAAATTGAAGAAAAAGGCAGTGGTAGAAATACAACGATCGATTTGAATCTTGTTCCGTTCATCGATTTGATGAGTGTGTGCATTATCTTTCTATTGATCACCGCTGTTTGGACTCAGGTGTCCATGATTCAGATCGGCAGTTCGATTTACGGTAAGAAAAGCTCTGATCAACCGGCGGAACCACCTCCGCGCGCCGAGATTCCCTTCCGACTCGACGTGCGCAGCGAGGGTTACCGAGTGGTGATTGGTCAGCAAAGCAATTTGATCCCGAAAATCAGCGGCCAGTACGACGACAAGACTTTATTGAACGAATTGAAAAAGATTAAAGAACTTTATCCAGAAAAATCAGACGCTATCGTAACAGTGTTGGACGATCTTCCCTATGAAACTTTGATCAAAGGGATGGACGGACTTCTTACTGCAGGTTTCCCTGAGATTTCGGTCGCCACAGCAGGAGCAGAGTAATGCCTATTCATGTACCCGGTGTCAGAGCACGAAGAGGTCAAAAAGGATCGGCAAAACGAAGCGCGGTGGCGGTTCTGCAATTAACAGCGATGGTGGATATGTTCACGGTGATGGTGGTGTTCTTGCTGCAAAACTACGCCACCACTAATCAGATTTTACCTCTGCCTGAAGCAGTGAACCTGCCGGCGGCGACTTCAGTAAAAGAATTGAAGCCTTCCACAGTGATCGTGGTTTCTGACAAAGGCATCACTTTCAACGAGAAAAAGGTGGCTGAGTTCAACGACGTGAAAGCCCAAGAGGATTGGATGATCGCCACTTTGTCGGACGCCATCCAGAAGAGCATTCAAGAAGGCGAGCAGAAGAAGGCCTCCATGGGTCAAAAACTGCGTGATGCTGTGGCGAAAGCCAAACCAGGTGAAGAACCTAAACCTGAAGTGGATGAATTCCGCAAAATCACGGTGCAAGCCGATCGCAAAGTGGATTTCTTAACAGTGAAAAAAGTGATGTTCACCGCGACTGAAGCGGGCATTCAAGAGATCAACTTCGCCGTATTAAAAAATAAAGACGCTCAAGGCACGTAAGACTAACCGTTACTGCAGAGTCACCAGTTCCTTCTGCGACTCCGTGATCACGGCGCGAAGCGAATCCTGTTTGTCTCTTTGTGTGCGGATGCGATTACTTAAATTTTCCAATTCATCATGCAAACGCGAGCGGCGATATCGGGCGGGATCCTCCACTCTCGAAGTTTCCGTCGTGGTGCCGGTGACGGCGTTATAAACTTTTTCCGTCACCGTGTACGGCTTGGGCAAGCGGCCCATTTCGTAAGAAAGATCGGATTGCTCTTGGCGAAGCGAAGCGAGATTTACATCAAGAGTTTGAATTTCTATCTGATTGCTGGCGATGGTGTGCTCTAAAAATTTCTTACGACCTTTGCGGTACTCCACCAAGAAAGCCTCTTCCATTTCTTTGGGACAAATCTGCGTGTATTTTTTGCCGCTGGCGCCGACGACCATGCCGTTGTCTTTTTGGCAGTAGAGTTTCACGCCTTCAAAGTGGCGTTGGCGAAGGATGCGAACTTCAGCGGTGTCGCAGAAATCGGCGTTGAATGGACTGCCGTCGCGGCCGATCTGGTGGGCGGTCTCGGGTTTACAGTAGGCCATCATGCCGGCTTTGAAGCCCAAATCCACATCGGTGTCTGGAACATCGAACTCGGCTTTTTCACAGCGGGCGATCACTTCGTCGTAGGTCACGCGCTTGCCCGACATGGCGATGTCGTAACCGCGTTGATGCCAATTTACCTGCTCGCACTCTTTACGGATAAAGAACGAAGAGCAGCTGATCATGAAAGATGAACTCACTAAAACCAAAGCTAATTTTTTCATGGCTCCATAATCCAAAAGCGCGGGTTTGAATCAACAAATGGGGCAATGCGATATGTTTTTAAGCGGCTGCTTTGCCTGTCGATCGGCCTGTTTGCTTTATCAGATCATGCAAAGTGGTGCGCGTGGTGGCATCCAGCAAGTGGAATTTGAATCCCGTGGTTAAATCACCTGTCACGTAACGGACTTCCGCGCGACCGCGCATAGCGGACGACACTTGCGGAGAGTGAATTTCAAAAGTGATGATCTGACCGGCTTCCATAGGCATGGCCATCTGCGCGCCGAATCCGGTTTCGCTGATGGTTTGCGCCGTGCCTTCGTAAGCTTTCTGTTCAAATTGAATTTTCACAGTTCCAGAAATAGCCAGACGAGGATACTGGCGGCGATTGATGCCCACTTCGTCCATGATGTCCGAAAACTCATAAACAGGAACCCAAGCCTTCATCCCGCGTGTCCACAACACGGCGGAAGAGTTGTTCTTCATGCGGCTCAATTGCTGAATCAATTCAGGGCGGGTGATCGGGCCATGGGAAACTCCCTCGATGGCGTAGTGCCAGAGAGTTTCTTCTTTCGTCACCAGGGTTCTTTCTTCGAATTCGGAGGTGTCACCCCTTAGAAAATCAGTGACGGTCAGCCATTCAGTCAGCCCGCGTCGAAAGATCAAGATTCCATTACGATCCTGCTGAGAATTCAGCCAATCCATCACTTGATCAGTGTTCCATGGGCCCTGGACTTTTTCACTTTGGCTTATAAACCATTTCATGTATGTTATTTCGGTAAAAGCAGAGAGGTTCTAAACTTTTAATCATGATTCGTTGGATTTTGCGTTTTGTCTTTTTTATCGTGTTTATAGAGCTCGCCTTAATGTATCCCAAGGTGGTTTCTGGACCTATGTCCTCGTCCCCCGCCGAGGCCGAGCTACAGCACAACGTCGAGCAGAGTATGAGCGGTTTGCACATGCTCGAGGCTCAAGCCGGTCAAAAAGAATGGGAGCTCTGGTCCGAGAGCGCCGTGTCCTACAAAGACACGGGCGAACTGAAGCTGCACAAGGTGAAAGCGCTGTTCTTCGCTGATGACGGAGTGACCTTCACCGTCACAGGGCAAGAAGGTAAAGTGGATGTGAAATCCAAAAATCTTTTTGTCGAAGGCGAAGTGCTGACCGAATCCAGCAACGGGTATGTGATCAAAACTGAAAACGTGGATTATTTGTCGACCGAAAGAGTGTTGAAAACCAAAAATCCAGTGGAAGTGACGGGGCAAGGCCTGAAGTTAAACGGCGTCGGGATGGAAGCTCATTTGAAAACTTCTTTGATCATCATCAAGGAAGATATCAAAGCCGAGCGTTTCGTCGGCACCGAAAATAAAAAAGTTTATATTCAAAGCCAGTCCGTCGAGTTAAGCGGAAAAACCAAAACCGCGCGCTTTCACGGCAACGTAGTGCTGGATGTGGATTCGATGCGCATCACCGGCCCACAGGCGGATTTTGAATATGATGAATCCAAAAACTTTTTTAAGACGGTGAAAGTGCGTGGTGGCACCCGCGTGACGGATTTGGATAAATGGGCGGTTTCAGAAAATTTGGACATTGATTTCACCAAAAACATGTTCACCTTTCGTGGTTCGCCAAAGGTCGTGCAGAACCAAGATGAACTCAAAGGTGAAGAGATCGTATTCCTGGAAAACGGAAAAAGAGTGCAAGTTAAGAAGGCTCGCGTTAAAGTGGATCAGAGCAAGATCAACAAGTAGTAAGAAAGAAGTTGTTTGAAATGTTGACCACCAAACATTTGCAGAAAAAATTTAAAGACCGCACCGTCGTGAACGATGTGAACTTTCATGTGGAGGCCGGCAAAATCGTCGGTTTGCTTGGGCCTAACGGCGCCGGTAAAACCACCAGTTTCTACATGGTGGTGGGTTTGGTGAATCCCGATCAGGGCACCGTGTTTTTGGATGAGCAGGACATCACGAATTTGCCGATGTACGAAAGAGCCCGCATTGGCTTGAGTTATCTTCCCCAAGAGGCCAGTGTCTTCCGCAAACTCACTGTGACGGAAAATATTTGGGTCGCTCTTGAAGCGCAAATGCTGTCCACGGCCGAAAGAGAAGAGCGTTTAGAGGCTTTGCTCAAAGACTTTCGTCTAGAGCATGTGAAAGAAAGTTTCGGTTATGCTTTATCGGGTGGTGAGCGCCGTCGCGTGGAAATCGCGCGTGCGTTAGCGGGAAAACCGCGTTTCTTACTTCTGGACGAGCCTTTTGCGGGGATTGACCCCATCGCGGTCGCCGACATTCAGATGATCATCCGAAAGCTGAAGGATCAAGGAATAGGCGTTTTAATCACGGATCATAATGTGAGGGAGACCCTCGGGATCTGTGATCACGCCTATATTTTGAAGGATGGCAGGATTGAAGTCGAGGGGTCCAGTGAAGAGATTGCATCTTCACCCATTGCGAGAAAGTTCTATTTAGGCGAAAATTTTAAATTGTAGGGAGAAATTCTTAATGTCGATGCAGATGAAGACGAGTCTGAAATTATCTCAACAGTTGCGTATGACTCCGCAGTTGCAGCAAGCGATTAAGCTGCTGCAACTCTCTCGTCTTGAACTTGAAACCGCTATACGCAAAGAGCTTGATGAAAATCCGGTGTTAGAAGAAACCCACGAGGTTCCTGACAACAACGCGCAGGAAGCGTCGAGTGAGACTCCGGAAGCTCAGAATACCAATACTGCCGAGAGCAGTGACCCGCGCGCCAACGAAGAATTCGAGTGGGAAAGCTATTTCGAAAATCAAAATAAACCGCCGCAGAATCTTTTGTCTCACGGCGAAGACGTGATGAACTATGAAAACATCATCACGGCCTCCACTTCATTGCATGAGCATTTAATGTGGCAGATGAGTTTGGGCGGCTTCAGCGAAGACGAGCAAAACGTCATGTCTTTGCTGATCAGCTATGTTGAAGACGACGGTTATATCAAGACTCCTCTTGAGCAAATCGCCCAGGACGAGGGTGTCGCCGCGCAAGAGTTGGTGGACATGCTGCCGTTTCTGCATGAGTTTGATCCGCCAGGAGTTGGCGCTCGTGATTTGAAAGAGTGCTTGTTGATCCAAGCCAAGCACTTGGAAGAAGACACTCATGAAGTGGTCTACTTGGTGCAAAATCATTTGAAAGAATTGGAAAAGAAGAATTACGGCGCCATTGCCAAGGCGATGAACCGCCCGTTGGAAGAAATTGTTGAAATCTGTAAGTTGCTTTTGAGCATGGATCCAAAGCCGGGATTGATGTACATGCCGCAGGACACGCAGTTCGTGACTCCGGATGTGTATGTTTACAAAGTCGGCGATCAATATGTGGTGTCTTTAAATGAAGACGGCCTTCCGCGTTTGCGCATCAGTAATTTGTATCGCAGTCTTTTGAAGGAAGACGCGGCCGCCGCCGGCGGTAGTGGCTCTGAAAAAACTCAAGCTTATATTCAGGATAAATTGCGTTCGGCGGTCTGGTTGATCAAGTCGATCCATCAACGCCAGCGCACGATTTACAAAGTGACCGAGAGTATTGTGCGCTACCAAGCGGAGTTTTTCGAAAAAGGCCCGGCCTTTATCCGTCCGATGATCTTACGTGATATTGCCAATGACATTGGCATGCACGAATCCACGGTGAGCCGTGTGACGACGAACAAGTACGTGCACACTCCGCGCGGAATTTTCGAATTAAAATACTTCTTCAATTCTGGGATCAACAAGACCGACGGGGATTCACTGGCCAGCGAATCGGTAAAGCTGAAGATCAAAGCTTTGATTTCTGCCGAAGATCCGAAAGATCCCTTGTCCGATCAAAAGATCGTCGAGTTGCTTGAAAAAGACGGCATCCAAATCGCTCGCCGTACAGTGGCGAAGTACCGCGAGATGCTGCGTATTCTACCGTCTTCGAAACGTAAAAAGATTTTCTAAGGTTTTAGTGTGTGGTGTCTTTCGTAAAAAGCTAGATTCCGTTTCTAATTCGCGATCATAGTAAGAGCAACAGAGATTTATTAAGTTGTGTGAAGTTGACCGGGCGCATAGATTCCAAAGATAATTTTTCATGGATCGGCATCACAAAAACAAGTGGCTGCGCAGGTTCTGCTTCATTGCTTTTATGAATAAAAATACTTCGGGTTGGGAAATAGGCTTTTTCTGCGATTGTAACTTCATTTAATTCTTTAGAGCAAAAACAAAAAATATGATCCAATTCTAGTTTCACCATTTTGTTATCCAAACAAACAAAAAGTACCGGGTCACCAGTTATTTATAAATAAAAGTTGACGTGATTTTTGTTTGTTTACCTAAGGTGTGCGTTGCGATTTCAATTTATGCATCAAGCTTCGAGGACGCTGTTGTCTGCGCCTCGGGGCGATGCCCTGACGCTTGTATACAGGGCTGCTATTCAACTTATTAAAAGTGCAGTGGCAATTAAAGAACATCGAAAAACTTCATTTTAAAAACCTGTGATATGAATTCATCGGCTTACAGAGAGGAAATCATATTGCGACAGCTACGATTGTTTAAGAAAGAAAAAACGGAATTCGGTGGATCACTTTTAGAAAATAAACGGAAAACATCCAGACCGATAGCGCTCAATACGGTGATCCACCTGATCGTTAAAGGCGACATCACTCATTCAAAAAGTCTTTTAAAACATAGAAAATTCATCGACGAAGAACTTCAAAAATGGTCGCAAAAATTCCACGTTAAACTTCACAGCTATGCGATCAACCATGACCACATCCATATGGCCATTGAAGTTTCCAGCAAAGAAAGCTACCAACAAAACCACGAAGAAGCCATCGGACAAAGACCTTACTTCAGAAAGAAGAAGCAAAAAATTAAGAAGCAGGAAGTAAATTAATTTATGCATTAATGTACGCAAAACTGCCTGATTTTGAGATTTACATAAAGAGTCATTTGCCGCTACAAGTCGAAACTCCTGCAGATCATCATCACCAGAATCTCAATTTAGTGATTCAGACTTTCTACCAGCTGCCGATAAAGCTTCATACACGATCAACTCACAGGGGCGCATATGAAAATTGAAATTCATTTTGATGGTTTATCTTGGTCAGACACTCTGGCTCAAGAGGTCGAAGCTAAGTTCGAAGGCTTCAACCCTTTTCAAAAGGAAGGCCATGCCCATGTTTATTTCTCCCTGGAAGGCTCAGACGCTGAAGTGAGTATTGAATTGAGAAAAGGCCGCCATCATTACTTCGCTAAGTCCACTGCCGGCCAATGCGAAGAAGCCTTTCACGATGCTTTTGAAAAAGTGAAACATCAGGCTCAGAAGAACCTCCATCGCAATAGACGCTCTGCCTAACAAACAAGCATCAGCCTTAAGATAAACACAGTGCCTTTGACACGAAACAGAGGCCCTGTTAACACCTTAAGACTATGAAAAATTATCTATTTACCAGTGAATCTGTGTCCGAAGGACATCCCGATAAAATGGCCGATCAAATCAGCGATACGATGCTTGATGCTTTTTTAGCTCAAGATCCAAAGTCGCGTGTAGCTTGCGAAACAATGATCTCAACAGGTTTTATTGTTATCGCCGGAGAGGTCACATCAAACGCCGTTATTGATTATCAAGCTCTTGCTCGTAAAACAGTTCAAGATATTGGTTATGATTCAAGCGACAAAGGCTTTGATCATAAATCATGTGCTGTTTTCGTTGCTCTTGATAAACAAAGTCCCGACATTGCGATGGGTGTTGATCGTCAAGACAAAGAAATTGGTGCCGGTGATCAAGGGATCATGTTCGGTTACGCGAACAATGAAACTCCAGAATTTATGCCGCTTTCATTAAGCATGTCTCATAAGCTTGTTCATGAATTAGCAAAAATGAGAAAATCAAATGCAGTTAACTTTTTAAGACCTGATTCAAAAAGCCAAGTGACGGTTGAATACAAAGACGGAAAAGCTTCTCGTATCGACACAGTTGTGCTTTCAACTCAACACTCTGAAGATGTTTCGAATGATGAAATTCGCTCTGTTATCATTGAGCAATTGATTCCAAAATGCATTCCTTCTCAATGGATTGATGGCAATACAAAATTCCATGTGAATCCAACTGGCCGCTTTGTTGTTGGTGGTCCACAAGGTGATTGTGGTCTAACAGGTCGTAAGATCATTGTTGATACTTACGGCGGTCACGGTGCTCACGGTGGTGGCGCTTTCTCTGGTAAAGACCCATCGAAAGTGGATCGCTCTGCGGCCTACGCTGCAAGACACATCGCTAAAAATATCGTAGCAGCAGGTCTTGCAGAAAAATGCTTAGTGCAATTGGCTTACGCTATTGGTGTGGCTCAACCAGTGAGCATCATGGTGCAAGACTATGGTACAAGCAAAGTGGGCGCTGAAGCTCTTCAAAAAGCTGTGACTCGTTGCTGGGATTTGCGTCCACGCGCGATCATTGAACAGTTTGACCTTTTAAAACCACGTTACAGAAAAACAGCAAGCTATGGTCACTTCGGCCGCAACGATGCTGAATTCACTTGGGAAAAGGTTGATAAAGTTGAAGCGCTTAAAGACGCTGTAAAATAGGTCATTAAATAAAGATGAAGCCAGAGTTTATTCGAAATTTTTCGATCATTGCTCATATTGACCATGGGAAGTCCACTCTGGCGGACTGTCTTATGTCAGCGACCAAAGCTGTCTCTGATCGTGAGAAGAAACAGCAGTTTCTTGATAGTATGGATCTCGAGCGCGAGCGCGGGATCACCATCAAAGCTCAAACAGTTCGTTTGAATTACAAAGCAAGTGACGGCAACGAGTATCAGATGAATTTGATTGATACTCCGGGACACGTGGACTTCAGTTATGAAGTGTCGCGTTCGTTAGCCGCTTGTGAAGGTGCGATCTTAGTCGTTGATGCTTCTCAAGGTGTTGAGGCGCAAACTCTTGCCAATGTCTATTTGGCTCTTGGGCAAAATTTAGAAGTGATCCCTGTAATCAATAAGATTGATTTACCAGCAGCTGATCCTGACGGAGTGAAAAAGCAAATTGAAGACGGGATTGGTCTTGATGCTTCTGATGCTATTCTTTGTAGCGCGAAAGAAATGATTGGTATCACAGATATTTTAGAAGCTGTGATTAAAAAAGTTCCACCGCCAAAAGCCGATCGTGAACTTCCATTGAGAGCTTTGATTTTTGACTCTTGGTTTGATCCTTATCAGGGTGTGGTTATTCTTTGTCGCATCATGGATGGCGTTGTCAAAAAGGGCGATAAAATTAAATTTATGGCCACTGATCGTGATTATGAAGTTTTGAAAATGGGGGCCTTCACTCCATTTACTGTAACTCATGATCAGCTAGACGCTGGTGAAGTGGGCTTTATTATTTGCGGGATCAAAGATATTCGCGACGTCAAAGTGGGCGATACCATTACCGTTGCGAAAAATGGTGCGACAGAAGTTCTTCCTGGTTTTCAAAAAGTAAAGCCAATGGTTTTTTCGGGAATTTTTCCAGTGGATGCCACTGAGTATGAAAATTTAAAAGAGTCTCTTGAAAAGCTTGTCTTAAATGATTCGAGCCTCACTTATGAACCTGAAAATTCAGCGGCACTTGGCTTTGGCTTTCGCTGCGGTTTCTTAGGGCTTCTTCATATGGAGATCGTGCGTGAACGTCTAGAGCGCGAATTCAATTTGAATTTGATTTCGACTGCTCCGACGGTCATTTATCGCGTGTTAACAACAGAAGGAAAGTGGATCGAGTTAGAAAATCCAGCCGATATGCCGGATCCAACAAAGATCGAACGTATCGAAGAGCCTTATGTGCGTTTGAGTGTGCACACTCCACCTGAATTTATTGGTGGTCTTTTGAAGCTTTGTGAAGATCGTCGTGGGATGCAAACCAAGATGGAGTACATCAACGATAAAAAAGTGGTGATTGAGTACAAGTTACCACTGAACGAAATGGTGATGGATTTTTATGACAAATTAAAATCCATCTCGAAAGGCTATGCTTCGATGGAGTATGAGCTTGTTGGATTTGAGGATGGCGATCTGGTAAAAATGGATATCTTGATCAACAACGAACCCGTAGATGCGTTATCTGTTGTTGTGCATCGATCAAAGGCGGCTACTCGTGGACGTCAATTGGCTGAAAAATTAAAAGAGTTGATTCATCGTCAACAGTTTCAGGTCAATATTCAGGCCGCGATCGGATCTAAAATCGTTGCTCGTGAAACTTTAGGTGCTCTTCGTAAGGACGTAACAGCAAAATGTTACGGCGGCGATATTTCTCGTAAGCGTAAACTTCTTGAAAAGCAAAAAGAAGGTAAAAAGCGTATGAAAGCTGTGGGCAGTGTTGAAGTTCCACAAGAAGCTTTCCTTGCCATTTTGAAGGTGGATGATTGATCCATGTCTAAGTCGTGGATCTTTATTGCTGCGGCTCTTGTTCTTGCACTGATTTTTCGTTTATTTGTTGGCGAAGTTTTTGAAGTGTCTTCTTCTAATATGCTGCCGACTTTGTACTTAAATGATTCTGTTTATGTATCAAAAATAGCAAATTTAAACAGTGGCGACGTGGTCGTGTTTCGTTCGCCCATCGATTCAAAGCAAATCTTCGCCGCTCGTATTTTTGCAGTGGGTGGGGATAAAATCTGGATTCATGAAGGCGAATTTATTTTGAACGATCATATTGTTGAAAAACATGTGCCAAGCCGTTTGCAATATCAAACCGAATGGCTGTCGATGAGGGATTTTCCTGGGCAAGTAACAGCCTTAACAGACTATGTTCATTGGCAAGAGACCTTGGCCGGGAAAGAACATGGCATTTTGTTAAAAAAAGAGGCGTCTCTCGAACAAATGCCACTGATGGTCATACCTGAAGGGCGCTTTTTCCTTATTGGTGACAATCGATTTGGCTCTGAAGACAGTAGGCATTGGCCCGAAGACAAAAGATTTGTGCTAAGATCAGAGATCTTGGGGCGAGTCGAACGTGTTCTTTGGAGTTGCGGCGAGAAGCTTTCTCTCGTACCTTTTTTCTGTGATCCTCGTACGATGCGTTGGGGAAGACTATTTTTAAAAGTTGAATGATAAGGTGGATTTAAGATGAAGAAACAAGGCTTTTGGGAAAACTGGGGCTCATTCTTATTGGCGGTTCTTGCAATTTTAGGGGTTCGATGGGCACTTTTCGAGCCTTACGTGATTCCTTCTGGCAGTATGATTCCGACTCTTTTGGTACACGATCATATTTTGGTTAACAAAGCCGCTTACGGCGTGCGTTTTCCTTTCAGCAGTCAGTGGCTGTTAAAAGCTGAGGGACCAAAGCGCGGGGACATCGTGGTGTTCAGATCTGTGGATAACGATGGTTTTTTTATGATCAAGCGTGTGATTGGTCTGCCTGGCGATCAAGTGGATGTCAGTGAAAGTGGTGAAGTAAAGATCAACGGTGAGTTGGTGCCAATGACTCTAATGGGTGATCCGCAGAACCCTGATAATCAAAAACCATTTTATCCTGTTACTGAAAAAGATATTCAGGGACCTTATGACTACTTTGATTTCAAATTAGAAAAATTAGGTGATGTTGAGCATCGTATCCTTCAGTATCGAGATGCATTCCACCGCGGTGGAAATTTTCAAGTGCCAGAAGATCAGTATTTTTGCATGGGTGATAATCGCGATAATTCCAGGGACAGTCGCAGCTGGGGATCACTCCCTCGCGAAAATCTACTGGGACGAGCAATGTTTATTTGGTTGAGTTGTGACGAAACCTTGCCGTTCTTGCCATTCCTATGCAATCCACTCAAGATTCGATTGGGGCGCATTGGCCATGGGATCCATTGAACAGACTTTTCAAAAGCTGCTTCGGCAGAGTTTTGAAACTCTGATCGTACTTTTTCTATTGGCCTTTTTGGTTCGTCAGTATGTGGCCCTGTCTTATTGGGTGAGTGACTCACGAATCGAACCAACGGTTCACGTCGGTGATCTGATTTTAGGCTATCGATTGCCCTATCTTTTTGGTCATGAGAAAGCTGTGAAAAAGGGACAGGTGGTGGCACATGTGTGTCCAGAAGACGCCTCTCTTTGTCTTGGCCGAGTGCTGGGGATTGAAGGGGACCGTGTGCAATTGGACAGCAGCGGTCAGCTGACTGTAAATGGTGAGACTTCTAAGTGGCCATTGGCTGCCGCCGCTAAAATAGAGAAGCCTGCGGATTTAGTGGTCACTCCAGGTCATTTCTACTCTTCTGTATGGGGTCTTGTGCCATCGGACAAGATTGAATCTCAAGTCGTCTTTTTGTGGTTTTCGTCCCAAAAGAAAGGTTTCTTACGCACGATTCACTGACGTGATTGACCTCTGTAAAACCCGCGGCTATATTTTCAACCATGCCGATTCGGGGCAATTCGCTCATTTCTATTCAACAACTCAATTCACAAGATTTAGAAACCATTTTTAAAACAGCTCAGTTTTTTAAAGCACGTTTTCAAAAGTACCGTCGTATCGACGATCGAGTTCAAGCTGAAGACAAAGCACAAAAAGTAGTCACTACAATTTTTGCTGAGCCAAGCACAAGAACTAGACTGAGTTTTGAAATGGCCTGCGCTAGATTGGGCGTGAAGTGTTTAGGTCTTGAAGATTTAAATTCTTCGAGTGTTGTAAAGGGCGAAACTCTTGAAGACACTTTTCGTAATGTTTTAGCAATGCAGCCGGATGCTTTGATTGTACGCTATGGACAGCATTTGGACGTGGATCAAATGTTAGAGGCTGGGGTGGGTTGCCCAGTGATCAGTGGTGGGATTGGTGCAAGCGAGCATCCAACTCAGGCTTTGCTAGATGCTATGACCATTGAAGAGCATTTTGGCTCGGTTAAAAACCAAAGAGTTTTGTTGGTCGGGGACATCTTGCATTCACGAGTGGCAAACTCGAACATGTTTTTGTTAAAAAAATTAGGCGCTGAAGTTGGCTATTGCACACCTGACGAGTTCGTTCCGCAAAAATCAGAATGGAAAGAAGCTCGAAGATTTGCGAATCTTAAAGAAGGTTTTCAGTGGGCAACAACAGTGATGGGCCTTCGCATGCAGAAAGAGCGTCATGCTGGTGATGCGAATATGTCGATTGATGGTTATCGAGATCAGTTCAGAATAAGCAAAGAACATTTGCCTCACCTTGACCCAAAGGGATTGATTATGCATCCAGGGCCAGTGATGATTGGGGTGGATTTTACTCCGGAAGTTTTAGGGGATTCTCGCTGTAAGGTTTTAGATCAGGTGACGAATGGGGTTTATTTAAGAGCCGCTGTGATTGCGGAGGTTTTGCAATTAAAGGTGGTTATGTCATGAAGTGGGGTGCTCTGGTTTTAGAAAGTGGAAAAATCTTTCGTGGACTGTGGCACGGCGGCACCGAGCAAGCCGGAGAGATTGTTTTCAATACCAGTCATTCGGGTTATGAAGAAATCGCTACGGATCCATCTTACTTTTCGCAAATCATGGTGACCACAGCTTCGATGCAGGGAAACTACGGCGTTGATGATCAGGTTTGGGAATCAGAAAAAATGTTTATCCGAGGTTTTGTATGTCTTGAAGTGCAAGATACAAAACGAGAGCATTCATGGAAACAAAGATTGCTTGATAATAAAATTGCTCTTTTATCTGAAGTGGACACAAGAACATTGGTGCTCAACTTGCGCGAAAGCGGCACTGTTTATGGGGCTATCTTACAAGTTCAAGATCAAGAGTCTGACGAGCAATTGAAAAAACGAGCACAGTTATTGATTACAGATTGTAAGAAGCAAGATTTAGACTGGGCATACGCGGTATCCACAAAAAAACCTGTGGATATTAAAGGTGAGAACGCTGATGGGCCTAAAATCGCACTTTTGGATTATGGGACCAAACAAAACATCGTTCGAGAGCTTAGAAAACGGGCATCTCAGGTACGAATCTTTCCGCCGCGAACTTCGGCTCAGGAAATTCGTGATTGGTCTCCTCATGGAATCATGTTGTCCAATGGGCCTGGTGACCCAGCTGATATTCAGAAAACTGTCGATACAATTAAGGATCTTTTAGGCTGGAGATTTATCTTTGGAATTTGCATGGGGCATCAATTGCTATCCATTGCCCTCGGGGCCAAGACCTTTAAATTGAAATATGGTCATCGAGGAGGCAATCACCCCATTGAAGACCGACTTTTGGGCCAAATTTATATGACAAGTCAAAACCACGGCTACGGAGTTGATCCTAATAGTTTGCCGGCAGGAGTTGAAATTACTCATGTCAATTTGAATGACCAAACTGTCTCTGGCATTTACGATAAAAAGAGGTTAGCCTTAGGAGTTCA
>FRDC01002048.1_pt1 | contig 42448 bp, 55 predicted proteins | sample 1106171 | NCBI WGS metagenome assembly FRDC01 (sample SAMEA3930566, study PRJEB13176) | freshwater metagenome | biome: Drinking water system; feature: drinking water; material: water | place: Singapore | collected 2014-12-20 | reverse complement strand
ATATATATATATATATATATTAGATTTATTAGATTATTAGATTTTTAATTAAATCAATAACTTAGCTTATTAGACGCTTATTAGACGCTATTAGACACAAAAATAACCTATTGACGCACTGAATTTTAAGCGTACTGTAGTAGCATTATTTATAATCAGTTAACGAAAGGTAAGATAATGACAAAAGAACACCAACTTAAACAGCAAGCTTACTGTGTAGGCTTTGACCATACAGCAACAGGCCAGCTTTGCCGCCACCTTGATATATACACTAATGACCGTAGCGTAGTTAACAGCTATAACATAGCTGACGCTTTTTGCGTCGTTGTAGGTTTTCTTCAGAATGAGATTGAAGCAAAACTTAACACAGTTAGCGACAGCGAAGAACGCCGCCAGTACGAAATGAGATTAAAACAGCTTGACGCGGCTTGGTTAGCGTATCAAACTAACCACACAAGTTAACCGCCCTTATTGTGGGCATTACGAAAGGTAACTAAAATGTCAGCTAACAAGAAAGATATTAACCGCTTCATTGACGAAGTTATAGCCGCTGGATGGGGATATAACGAAGGAAAGCATAGCCGTAAATTAACACACCCCAAAGGCGACGTAGTGTTTATAAACAAAACACCGTCTTGCCCTTTTGCGTTGAATAATATAAAAGCTGATATTAACCGTGTTCGTCGTAAATATAACGAACCTAAATTTATATGAAAGGTAATAGCTATGACTGTTACAGTTAATCTACCAGAATACACACGTAAGCTAGACGATAAAACATTTATAGCTATGGTTACTAGCGGTGTTTTACCGTACCCTGATTTTGTATTTTTATTTGATACAACAGGCTATGCGGCACAGCCTTTTACGAAGGGGGGCACGTAACGCTAATTGTTGATATGGCTAACGTAGATGATTACGCATATAACAGCAAAGCTAATTACGTAGCTGACTGGAATATACTAGAGAAAGAACACGCACTAGCAGCTTTATGCAAGTTCGCTAAGTTGGTGGTAGGCTTTCCACCCTGCACAGACCTTGCAGTAAGTGGCGCAATGTTCTTTGAAGCTAAACGTGCAGCTAATCCGTACTTTCAGCACGAAGCTTTACATTTATTTCGCAGTGTTGAACGTATAGCTACTTGGTTTGGTACGCCGTGGATAGCTGAAAACCCGGTTAGCGTTGTTGCGTCGCTGTATCGTAAACCTAATCACGTTTTTAACCCGTTTGAGTATGGCGGTTATCTACCTGAAAATGACCAGCACCCGGATTACCCGAAATACATAGCCCCGCGTGACGCTTATCCTAAAAAGACTTGTCTGTGGTCTTCGCGTTCGTTTGTCATGCCGCCTAAGCGCCCGGTACCCTGCCCGCCTGGATATTCAGCGCAGCACAGACTTTTAGGCGGTAAATCGGCAAAAACAAAACGTATTCGTAGCGCGTCGCCGCGTGGCTTTTTCGTAGCTTTAGCCGAACAATATAGCAAATCTAAAATAATTGAATAAAACCTATTGACGTTACGTAGTTTGTATCGTATATTAGCTTCGTAACGACAACGAAAGGCTTAACAATGGTTGACTTTAATAAGATTGTTGATAAAGCTGTACCGTATATGCTTGTAGACGGTCTAGGTCATATACACAAAGTAGGTACGCATGAAGAATGTTTTGAAGTCATGGTTAATATCTATGGCGACGCAAGCGCTAAGGCACTTGTTGACAGCGGGGTACAGATTAAGCCCGCTAGAAAGGGGGCTTAACATGGCACAGGCTGCTTTACGGCTTGAAGGCGGGCAACTGGTATACCCGCCTAAGCCAGAATGGACACAGGAATACCAAGACACGCTATTTTACGGCGACGTATGCAGGATGCACAGACAGGGGCGTAGTCAGCGTAGCATACAGCGTGAAATTGAAAGCTACAACGCTGCGTTAGGTCAAGCGCGTTTTGACTACGAACAATTAACAGACAAACAGTATTACGATATTCAACAATTAACTGATTATTTTAATACGTATGGGTGCGACTAATGAACGTAATAATTAACGGTGTTAAACGCTTTACAAAGTGCTTGCTGTGTGGTTTACGTTATGATACCACGTTACATAAGTGTTGCCCTAGTTGTTTGCAGCAGCAAACAGAAAGAAAGGTTAAATCATAATGGTATTGTATAGACCTGTTGTATGTCAGCAATGCAGTAGCGAATACTGCACTAATCGTAACAGTCGTTGCCCGCATTGCTTAGAAGTGTTGGTAATGGCACACCGCTATATTTATTACGTAATGAATACAAACGTAATAAGCGACGGTGACTACGATAAATTAGAAGCACAAGCTAGGGCTGTACTGCCTGATACGTCGCCTGTGCATGGTGTAGGGTCTAGTCTGGCTGATAGCTATACCACCGAACAAGTCAATAAAGCTTATTTCATACTTAACTTACAAAAGGAATAACGAACATGACAACAGAACTAAAAGCCGAAGCTGAAGCACAAGCTGAAAAAGGCATAATTACCGTAGACCGCGAACACTATAAACGCTTGGTAGGGCTTGCCGCAAAGTTGGCTGTTATAGCTTCTAGCGAAGCGGCTAAGTATAGTGAATTTGTTAAAAAGGCTATGCGCGAAGGTCAAACAGACCATAGCCGTATTTTTGTGCAGCAGCGCGACGCTGCTAACATGGTAGCCGCTGAAGCAGCAGCCGAAGTTAACGCTTCAGCTATTGACATTAACGAACTTACGGGCGAACATGAGTAACGTAGTTAACTTTCCTAGCGTAAGCCCGCTTACGTCTGACGAAATGCTTAGGGCTATCGCTGAAGAAAAGCCCGCTAAGTGCTTCGTTATCGTATGGCCTGAAGACGGTAGCTTACCTACGTATCATTGCAATACAACAGATACACCGTGTATACTTTACCGTCTTCAGGAATTTATACACGGCGTTTTTAGTGGAAGGTTTATACCATGACAAACGGCCCCGACCCCGCAAAGTATGCCGAACAAGGCAGCGAACACGCACACCAAGTAGCCCTGTTTATGTGGGCAGCGTCGCCCGAAGTTCGCACGAAATACCCACAGCTTGAATATATGTTTGCTATTCCGAACGGTGGCGAACGTAATAAGGCTGTAGCGTCTAAGCTAAAAGCTGAAGGTGTAAAGAAAGGCGTAGTAGACATTTTTCTGCCCGTACCTGTAGCGGGTTGGCATGGGCTATTTATTGAAATGAAAAAGCCCGGCGAAACACCAACAGATAAACAAAAAGAATTTATGGACGCAATGAAAGCAAAAGGCTACGGTGCTGTATGTTGTGACCATTGGACTAAAGCGCGTGACACTATCGTAGCTTATCTAACGTATGGGTGCTGATATGAAAGCCGATATAAAACATTTTACAGCTAAAGCGGTACAAGACCGTTTTAACGACGCATTGGGCGACCTAATACAGCGTAAACAGTACGAAACGCAAGTTAACACGCTTGATACAGTTAATAAACTGTTAGAGATACACGCAGTACCACACAGCGTAGAATTTGTGATAGACGGTGACGACCTGAAAGTAAGGCTTGTAGATGCAAAGCGTTAAATGGAATGACCGCTTTTTGCGGCTGGCGGCTGAAGTCGCTACATGGTCAAAAGACCCGCGCCGTAAGGTTGGGGCTGTTATCGTTCGCCCTGACCGTACCATAGCTGCGTTAGGGTATAACGGCTTCCCGCGTGGTGTACATGACACACAAGACCGCCTAATAGACCGCGAAGCTAAAAATAGGTTCGTAGTCCATGCCGAACTTAACTCGATACTATCAGCCCGCGAACCGCTACAAGGCTACACGTTGTACGTAACGCCTTACGCCCCGTGTGCGTCGTGTGCAGGTGCGATTATACAGGCAGGTATCAAGACTGTTATTACAGACTTTCCCGGCGTTAAAGGTGTTAGTCCTGACTGGTTAGCGTCGTTTGATACGTCGCGTAAGATGTTCGTAGAAGCGGGCGTAGAATTGATTGAATTAAAACTTGACAAGCTGAATACTGTAGCGTAGTGTCAGTCGCATAACTAACGAAAGGGTTATACAATGGCTGAATATCTAGGCGAACGTAAAAGAGGTTTAGCTAATTTTGGTTATACCGTTCTTTTCGTGATTATAGCGACGTTTGCAGCGTCGTTAATCTACTTGGGCTTTTGGCTTGCCCAACAAACTGTACCGCAACATATTACGATACAGTACGAAATGAAGCCGTTAACCGATAATGACATGAAAGGTAACTGAAATGATACGTAACCCAATTTTTGACAGACTTACAGAAACAATATCAAAGCTTGAGCGCATTACTATATCTGTAAGACCTAATGTAACCAGCGCTGACGACGCGAAACTGGTAGAAGTTATAAACGAACTATATACCGTACGCGGCTATGTTCTTGATTGTACCGCTGGCTTATTGACTGGTGCTATTGCAGCACAAAAAGAACCAACTATTAAGAAGGTTCGCCGTATTGCATGGTACGTAATTAAGTGGTTCGTACTGTCGCTGCTTATCTTCGGGTTTATATCGCTGTTTGTGTAATGCAACAGCAGCCGAAGCAATTTACGCTTTTTAGGGTTGTGCAGTGTCGCCTTTGTGGGCAATTGTACAACCCTTACTGCTTTACCTGTTGCCCTGTTTGTATCGCTAGTGTACGCTACATGACAAAGCACTAACGTATAGGGGCTAGAATGGCTGAAAACGTCAAGTTACTGCCTAATGTTGAACAAGACACAATGCAAGCAGCCGTTGACGAACTACGCCGAACTTTGCCTAAACAGCTTGAATACGCCGCGCTTGTTGCTACGCTACGTAGACAGCGCTACGAAGCTAATAGAAAAGCGGGTTTTAACCATGAAGACGCGCTATGGTTATGTACGTTACCTGACTGCGATATTTCTACTTAAGGGGGCGATATGGTTGCTTGGTATCTTCTTTTTATTCCCGCTTTGTATGCTTGGCTTAATCGTGACTGGCGCGGCGACGGTGATACACCTTGCGGGCGCTTAGGTTGGTATGGTTTTAACGTCGTACTTGCTTTCGCTGTCGGTCTTACCAAGTCTTTTGTAGCTTGGCCTTTCGCGGCTGCTTGGTTGCTGTTGTCACTTGGTTATTCTGTTATGGGTTGGGCGGCAATGTTTAGCGCTACCCACGGTAAAGCGCCGGGGCGTAAAGACGCTGCTTATTATGACTGGATGCAAACGCTAGCTTGTAAAATTGTCGGTATACCGCGCCCTACGTATCGTACGCCTGAAGTTGACGCTGAAGGGGCTACTAAGTGGCGTATTGATGTTGTGCAAAGGCAAGAAGTGCGCGATATTACGCCGTTGCAGTGGCGACAGTTTGGGGCTTGGTACGGTTGCATACGCGGGCTTGTCATGCTTCCCGGTATCGTTACCCTTTGCTACGTAACTAGTAGTTTTGTACCGCTTACGGGTTTATTTATCTGTGCTATGGGTTGGGTCTACTACTTCGCTGAAAGGGTGCGCCGTTACCTTGGGGTAGAAGGTGACTTTTCCGTACCTTTCGCTGAAATTTGTATGGGCTACTTGTTAGGTACATATTTGTTAATTGCAGTTTCACAGTTTTAACGAACTGTCAAGTTAATCTTTGTAATTGTGTTGTTGTATTTTTCAGCGTAGCATAACCGTAACTAACAAGATGGGGATACCATGACCGACGCATACTACAACAATGACCTTACCGCCCCTGCTGGCAACGCCGCCGCAATTAACTTAGGTGCTGATACTACGTATACGGCTGGCGAACCACGCGGGCTATTTATCGGTACAGGTGGTAACGTCAAGGTAGACCTTGTTAACGGCGCTACAGGTATCGTCTTTAAGAACCTTACGGCGGGCCAAATTTTGCCTGTAAGATGCACAAAAATTTATTCTACAGCGAACGGTACAACCGCCGCTGATATTGTCGCGTTGTTCTAATGCTGCACTTAGCCGCAAGTCATTTACGCTTTGACAGACGACGCTTAAGTGGTCGTCAGTCTATTGCTAGCGTTATGTCGTCTGTCTTGTGGCAACATGACGCTACGTTACAAGCTAGCTATGACGGTACAAGTCAGTACTTGCGCGACTTGATTACGGGTGCAGCTTACGACTTTACGCTAGGTGGTTCTGCTTCAGTTTCAACAGACGACCCTACGTTTAATGGTGCGGCTGGTAGTCCTAGCGCTTACTTTAGTGGTGATGGTGGCGACAGGTTTACGCTACCGACAAATACGGCGACTGTTGAAGCTTTCCATAAAACTGTAAGCGGTCAGCCTTTTTGGGGCGTTATTGCACTTAATTGGGCTAGTGTGGCTGGTTCTACAACTATTTGGGGTGATACGCTAAGCAGTACACTAACTGGTATACGCTTAACGTCAAACAGCACAAACAGGCTGCAATTTACACAACGCGGCGATACAGCCCAAGTTGCTAGTAATAGCAGCGCATGGCCTACACTAGCTAACGCTACCGATTATTTAATGATTTATAGCACAGACGGTACTACGCTGCGTTCATGGGTAAATAATCGTACGAAGGTTGAAGAAAGCTTTACCTTTAATCCGTCGGTGTTAGCGGCTAATACTAATTTTCGCGTATTCAACGGTCTACCTAACGGCGCTAAATACTACGGCGATACTTTCGGGCTAGGCTTTATTGATAACAGCGACGCGGCGAAAATCTTTGACTACTACAACGCTTTGCACCCAAGGGTATACGCATGACACTTTTTATTGTGTGGTCAGTAGAGCATAACGCCCAAGTCAGACAAGACTACGAAGCCGCTGTAGGTGAAGTCTTGCAAGACGAACCAATTACAAACGGTACACAGTTCGTTGTAGGTTCTTCACGCGCTACACCAGAACAACTAGACACAATCGCTAATGTAACGTATGGTGATACGTTACAAGACGCTGGTTTTGACAGTTAACGAAAGGTACTATCAATGACAACGAAACGTAAGACTATTGAAGCTGATACACAGCCTGTAGAACGTACAAGCTTTAGCAATCGTGTAACGGTTGAATTTGAAGACAAAGGCCAAGACGTACTTTATATGACGCTTGAACAAACAACAAGCGGGCGCGGTAAGGTAGTTGAAGCGGGGCCGTTTCAGAACGAAGTTTACGCGGGTATGCAGGTAGACTTACACAGCGTAGAAGTAGGGCGCAAGCTGATTATGTTTTATCAAGGCGCACCTAACGAATTTAGGTACGAAATTACAAAAGTACTTGAAGTCTAATTTTTAGTAGCGTAGTGTACAGCCACTACGCTATTTTTCTATCAATCACACACCAGAAAGGTATAAAGCTATGAAAGATGATTTTTGTTATGAAGACGAAGCGCTTACAACGCGGTCTGACCAATTCAACGGCGAACTAATCCACAAAGAAGGGCTTAAGCAAGCTATACGTAACGTAGTAAGCGCTTGCGCCGAACTTGACCGCTATAAGAAAACGCTGTTTTACGCTAAGCCTAATCCTGACCTAGCCCCGCTTAACCCCGCTGACGACGCTAGCAACCTTATTACAGCCGTCAACGGTACAAAGACCCATGAATACCTTTTGCATGGGCTTGTAGGGGCCGCTACTGAAGCTGGCGAAGGGTTGGAACTGTTGCTTAAGGTGCTTGACGGCGAACAAGAACTAGATGCAGCCGCCCTACTCAATCTGAAAGAAGAAGTAGGTGACGGTTTATGGTACTTCGCTATCTTGGCTGATGTGGGCAAATTCACACTTGACCAAGCACAGCGTAGTAACATTGCAAAGCTACGTAAGCGTTACCCGGATAAGTTCAATAGCAAAGCGGCTATTACGCGTGACTTGTTCGCAGAACAAGAAGCGTTACGCGACGCAAACTAAAACGCTTGCGTTTACCTAAGCCCCTGTAGTATGTTCGTAACGAACTTCTACAGGGGTTTTTGCTATGAATGATTTTGAACTAAGACAGGTTAACTTTATCTTAGCTGGTAACGTACTTTGTCTTATTGGTAATGATATGAAGCCGCAACCGTTAGTTAACCTTGCCCACGTACCGCAACCATACAGAAATATGATAGCGGCTAGCTTGCTTATGTATCAGCAAATTGACCGCGTTAACGACGCGCTAGCTACAATGTTAAAGACGTTTGAAGACGCGAACATAGACCAGTTGACTATACCGCTGTTGCAGTTGCAATCTAGTAATAACATTACATTACGTGCGGCTATAGAAGGGGCTGAAGCTGTCGCCGCAACAATTAAAAAAGTGTAAAAATTGTGTTGACACAGGTTTAAGAAAGTTGTTATTGACTGGTGTAACGTAGTTTTTATATGATGTAACTACGATTGTATAACCCTAAACAAAGGAAAAATTAAAATGTCTAAACCTAAAGCACCTGCTAAAGCGAAAGCCGCTAAGAAAACCGAAGCAACGTATGACGCTGCGAAGCTGCAAGAAATTGTTACAGCCACGCAAGCTAACAGCTTCGTCTATCTGTCTGAAAAAGACGGCGCAATCATGCTTGAAAAAGGTCTGATTGAAGTCAATACCGCTATGACCGACGAAGACGGCAACGTAGCCGCCCGCGCTACGGCTGCTGGTATTGCTGCTGTTGGTGGCACTGTTGCCGCCGCTGCACCTGCTGTAAACAAATCGGCTTTCGCCGTTGATAAGGGCGTACCTATGCCCGCACAGCGTCGCGGTGGCCGTAATTCGGGTATCTACCCGTTTGACAGCATGGACGTAAACGATAGCTTTTTCATTGAAGCTACCGAAGCCCGCCCGAACGTCGCTAAGTCTATGGCTTCTACAATCTCTAGCGCCAATAAGCGCTACAAAAACGAAGACGGTACGCACGAACGTAAGTTTAGCGTTCGTAACGTAGAAAAAGACAGCGTTACGGGTAAACGCGGTGCGCGTGTATTCCGTACCGCCTAATCAGCGGTAAAAACGCATACAAAGCCCCCTGCATTGCGTCAGGGGGCTTTTCTTTTGGGCGCGGGTCATGTAACACTGTTAGAAAGAAAAACGCTTCAAGGGGCTTTGCGTGACCGAAATTTTACAGCTACAAAAGACCGTTATAAAACACGGCGACGAAATACTAGAACTAGCTAAAAACGTAAGCCGCGTTGTAGCTGTTGTAGAAAAGATTGAAGAACAACGTAAAACGGATATTGAAACAGTGCGCGACGCTGTAAAAGGTATTCAGACAATTAACGAACGTATGGGGTCATACGTCGGTATAGAAAAAGAGTTATCAGCCTGTCGTGAAGACATACGCGGTATTAAGCATGACCTAGACAACGTGCTTAAACAGCAACAAGAATTACCACAGTTACGTAATGAAGTGTCAGCGCTTAAAGCTGAAGTAGCCGCACTTACTACCAAAACAGAAACGCTTGAAAGCTGGCAAGATAAAGTAGAAGGCGCTAAAGGCGCTATTAGCGTAATTGCTAGTATCTTTTGGACGCTGTTTGGTGGTATTATTACGGCTGCTACCTATTTCTTCTTTAAGGCATACTTTACAGGCGGGGTAGATGCAACAGTTACCGCAATTACAAACTAAACCGACAGGCAAGAAGCTTGTACGTAATACGGCGCTGGCGCTTGTCGGTGCTGCTATGGTTGCGGCTGTGCCAGCTATCAAAGGCCATGAAGGGTTAGAACTGACGGCATACCGCGACGTGGCTAAGGTGTGGACATACTGCTACGGCGAAACACTTAAGGCTGACGGTACGCCAGTGCAGCAGGGCGACACGGCAACTAAAGCACAGTGCGACGCAAGGGCAGACCAGCGCATACTTGACTTTATGAAGCAAGTAGCTATTGAAATTAAAGTACCTGTTACAGCTAACGTATTAGCGGCGCATACAAGCTTTGCGTACAACGTCGGTATTAACGCATACAGGCGGTCAAGTACACTTAATCGTACTAACGCTGGCGATTTAGCGGGCGGCTGCTATGCTATGTCTAACTGGCGTTACGTAACGAAGGGTAACGTAAAGTACGATTGTGCAATTAAAGCTAATAAATGCACAGGTCTTTATAGTCGTCGCATTGAAGAAATAAACCTATGTATGGAAGGGCTGTAAGATGCAACCTAAACTTATTGCAGGTCTTGTACTGGCGCTGGCTATTTCTGTCTTGGCTGGCTTCATGTTTTATTACCGTAGTGAAGCTATTAGCGCTAAAGCTGACCTTGATACAGCGCTAGCGGCAAACAAGGCACAAGCCGAAACAATTACGACGCTTGAAGCGCTGCGTGTAACAGACGGTAAAGTTATCGTTGACTTGACAAAGCGCGTAGCTAGCCTTAACGCTGAAGCGGATAAGAAACGCAGAAAAATTACACAACTTGAAAGGGCAGACAATGAGGTACGCGCATATCTTGCTACTCCTATTCCCGCTAGCCTTGTCAGGCTGCTTAACGACGCAGACAACGCAGACCGTTAACCTACAGCCTAACGAAGCTTTGCTTACACCCGTAGACAATCCTTACGGGCCTGTGGCTGTTACTGGCGATTTGGTAGACCAGCGCGAAGCTGGCAACCGCGCCTTGAACCAGTGCAACGCACAGCTAACCAGCTTGAAAGACTGGTACACAAAGACTAAGTAGATTGTGGGCATTATAAGCTTGCAGCTTCTTAGCCTGTGTCGTATCGTGGTTCTATGTCTGACGCACACGAACAACAACTTAAAGAAAAGTTCGCTGAAGAACTGTTACGTAACCCCGGCGACCCGTTTAAGGCGGGCTTAGCTGTTTTTGGTATGAATACGGGCCGCGCTATGCAAGCAGCGCAACAATGGGCTACAGACCCTTACGTAATGGAATACAAAGACAAGCTGTTAGAAGAACGTGGTGTACGCAGCTTCTTGCCCACAAAAGAAGATTTAGCCCGCGAAATTATAGACTTTGCACGTGCGATAGGTTGCCCTGAAGACAAGATTAAGGCGTTTCGTCTGTACGGTGAAGTCATGGGCTTTATCGAAAAACCCGCTGTTAACGTAAACAATAACACGAACATACAACAAAATAGTGTTATGGTCATTAAAGACCACGGTACAGACGATGAATGGGAAGCGAAGCTTGCTACGCAACAAAGGGCGTTAGTCAATGCAGCAAGACACTAACGTACCTGACGTAGTATGGGAACCTATACCCGGTACGTCACAAGAATTTGCGCTAGCTTCGCGCTGTCACCATACGCTGTACACAGGTGCTAGGGGGCCGGGCAAGACCGATACGCAGCTTATGCGTTTTCGGCGCTTGGTGGGTCAAGGCTACGGGGCTTTCTGGCGTGGTATCATATTTGACCGCGAATACAAGAACCTTGACGATATGATAGCAAAAAGCAAACGCTGGTTTAACGCGTTTGGTGACGGTGCGCGGTTCTTGTCGTCAAAAGCTGACTATAAATGGGTGTGGCCTACAGGCGAAGAATTACTGTTTCGTAGTATTCGTCGTATGGACGAATATTGGAACTTTCACGGGCAAGAGTTCCCTTTTATTGGTTGGAACGAATTAACTAAGTACCCTACAGCCGAACTTTACGACGCACTTATGAGTTGTAACCGTTCGTCGTTTACCCCTGAAAAAGATAGCCCTGTTAGCGAAGATGGTAAATTACTGCAACCTAAGCCAATACCGCTTGAAGTATTTAGCACCTGCAACCCTTACGGCGCTGGTCATGCTTGGGTAAAGCGTCGTTTTATTGACGTAGCAGAATACGGGCAGGTTGTACGCCGAACAACTAACGTATTTAACCCGCGTACGCAACAGCGCGAAGACGTAGTAAAAACACAGGTTACTATTTTTGGTTCGTATAAAGAAAATATATACCTGTCACCTGAATACGTAGCCGAACTAGAAAACATATCTGACCCGAATAAGCGCAAAGCTTGGCTTGAAGGTGATTGGGATATAGTCGCGGGCGGCGCACTTGACGACGTTTGGGATAGGTCTATACACGTCGTACCGCGCTTCGCTATACCCGAAGACTGGTACATAGACAGGGCGCTTGATTGGGGCAGCAGCCACCCCTTTAGTGTGGGCTGGTTCGCTGAAGCTAACGGCGAAGAAGTTGTATTACCCGATGGGCGCATATTTAGGCCGCAACGTGATAGCTTAATTCAAATAGCAGAATGGTACGGTACTAACGAAATTGGTACGAACCAAGGCTTAAAGTTATCAGCGCCAGACGTAGCTAAAGGTATTGTTGAACGCGAAGAATTACTTTATGATGGCGATTGGATAAGTACGAAGCCAGCGCCCGGCCCTGCTGACAACCAAATACGCGACGTACGCGAAAGCGACGTTGACACAATCGAAAAAAAGATGGCTAAATATGGTGTACGTTGGACTGAAAGCGATAAAAGCCCCGGTTCGCGTAAAAACGGCTTACAGCTTATTCGTGACCGTCTACAGGCGGCAATGAAGGGCGAAGGGCCGGGCTTGTATTTTATGAGTAATTGCAGGTCTTCAATAGCAATTCTGCCTACACTACCAAGGGATGAAAAGAATTTAGACGATGTTGACACCGAAGCCGAAGACCACCCTTACGATATGGTGCGCTACCGTGTGCTTCGCGGTACTAATCGCGTTGTTAAAGGTATCAAAATCAAACACGCACGTTAAAGGGGTCTTATATGCCTAACGTATCATTTATTCGTCAAGAACTTAAGAACGTGACAAAACAATACGACTTGATACGCGACTGTGTAGCGGGCGAACAACAAATTAAGTTTCGTAAGACAAAGTACTTACCACAGCCTAACCCTGACGACGAAAGCCAAGAAAATCAAGATAGATACGAAAGCTATCTTACCCGCGCTGTTTTCTACAACGTAACGAAACGTACGTTAGCTGGTCTACTTGGTACTGTGTTCTTTCGTGAACCTGTCGTAACAGTGCCTACCGTACTTGACTTCATTAAGTCAGACGCAGACGGTGGCGGTGTAACGCTTGACCAAATCGCTAAGCGCGGCGTTGAATATACGCTACAATTCGGGCGCGGCGGTATCTATTCTGATTACCCAACAGCGGGCGTAGCAGCTAGCAAGGCAGAAATAGACAAAGGCAACTTACGCCCTACGATTACGGTATACGACCCGAAGAATATAATTAACTGGCGCACTGTTGGGCGCGGCGGTAAAAAGCTTCTTTCGCTTGTAGTTCTTGCCGAACAATACGTAAGCTTTGACGATGGCTTTGAACAAAAGCTAGATACGCAGTACCGCGTACTATCGCTGCAAGACGGTCTATACCAAGTTGACGTGTACCGCGCTGTAGGTGGCGGCTTTGCCGTTGCTGAAACATACCAGCCTACAGACTTCAACGGTATTAGGCTTGACTTCATACCGTTTAGCTTCTTGGGCGCAACAGACAATGACCCTAGCGTAGACGCACCGCCACTGTACGATTTAGCGGCGTTGAACATTGCACACTATCGCAATAGCGCCGATTACGAAGAAAGCTGCTATATGGTGGGTCAGCCTACAGCCTACTTCGCGGGCCTGACTGAAGAATGGGTTGAAAACGTCATGGGCGGCGCTGTTATGCTTGGTTCGCGTGGCGCGGTGGCCCTGCCTGAAAACGGTAGCGCCGGGCTACTGCAAGCGCAACCTAACACCATGCCTAAAGAAGCTATGGAAGCCAAAGAAAGGCAGATGGTAGCGCTTGGGGCGAAGCTTGTAGAACAAAAGACCGTACAGCGCACAGCTACCGAAGCTGACATAGAAAACAGTAGCGAACTATCTACGCTTGCGTCTGTCGCACAGAACGTAGCGGCGGCTGTTAAGCTTGCCCTTCAGTGGTGCGGCTTGTTTGTGGGCAACACAAACGAAGCTGATATTGACTTTAAGCTTAATACCGAATTTGACCTTACCAAAATGTCACCAGACGAACGTAGACAGCTTTTAGCTGAATGGATGGGCGGCGGTATTACGTTTAGCGAATATCGTAATAATCTTCGTAGGGCTGGTATCGCAACGCTTGACGACGAAGAAGCCAAGACCGAAATAGCTAACGATTTAGCTACAGCACCTAATTTAACAGACCCTAACGCACAGGGCGGTAATAATGCCTAATGCGTCGCTGCTTGACATACTTACCAGACACCAAATTTACTTAGAAGGTGTTAAGCTTCAACAGGCGCAACAATTTAGCGCAATTCTGTTAGAACTGGCTAACGTACTTCGTAAGCAGTTCGCGCTTGTACAGTATGACAGCCTAGACCAGCTAACAAAAGAAAAGCTAAACGAACTGCTAGTTAGTCTTCGTAAAGCACAGTATAAAATATACGATAAATACGCAGCAGACTTATATAGATTTTTGCGCGAATTTATGGAAGAAGACAAGACACTTACAACTGATGTATTAAGCGAAGCTAGCGGTAAGGTAATACCTTTAGTAGATAGCGTTAAGCTATGGTCAGTAATTCTAGCTGCACCATTACCAGCTAACGGTATACTGGTTAAACCGTTTATCGTACAGTTTACAAACTTAGCTGTAAATAATGTACTTAACCTTGTACGACAAGGTTACGCGAATAAATGGACGCTGCAAGAAACGCTTAATAATATCATAGGCACGAAAAATGCTAACTATCGTGACGGCGCACTTAATCGTATAAATAATCAAGCTTTGGCTGTAATGGCTACAACGCTACAGCATATAAGTATTATGGCGCAAGCAGCCGTAGCACAGCAAGTATATACGTACTATCAATGGGTATCAGTCATTGACGATAGAACAACGCATATATGCTTAAGCAGAAATGAAAAGATATATAGTTACGGTGACGGCCCGTTACCGCCCGCACATATCCGTTGCAGGTCTAAAATAATTCCTGTACTAGTTTCAGATAGCGTTGAAGAAACGCCTAAATCTTATTACGCTTGGCTTAAGCGGCAACCAGCCGAAGTACAAGATGATATTTTAGGTGAGGTACGCGGCGCTAAACTTCGCAACGGCAAACTTAACGCAAAAGATTTACCTAAGTTTGACGAAGCAAAACCACTTACGTTAACGCAATTCAAAGCTAAGCGTAAGTTAATTTTAACCAGTTAGTACAGTGTACTAACGTAACCCTTAAAAGGATGGTATCCTATGGCACTAGCACGTAAACTTACAAAAGCAAAGTATGAAAAACTTAGCGACGAATTGAAAGCCGAATACAAAGAAGTAGACGGTGAATACGTACTTGACGTTGAAGGCGACGAAGATACAAGTAGCCTAAAACGTGCGAAAGACCGCGAAGTACAGAAACGTAAAGAAGCTGAAGAAAAGCTTAAAGAACTGCAAGACCAGCTTGACGGTATTTCAGACACAGACGCACGTAAAAAGGGCGATATTGAAACGCTTGAAAAGTCATGGAAAGACAAGTACGACAAGCGCGAAAAAGAACTTGTAGCAAAGATTGAAGGCAAAGACGGCTTTATTAAGTCAGCCCTTGTTGACAATGTAGCTAGCAATCTTGCCCACAAAATTTCTAACGCGCCGTCGCTTATCTTGCCGCATATTAAGGCGCGGCTTGCCGCTGACCTTGACGGCGAAACACCTGTAACGAAGGTGCTAGACAAAGACGGTAAAGTATCGGCGCTGTCTGTTGAAGACCTTGAAAAAGAATTTGTTGCTAACAAAGATTTTTCAGCTATCATCATTGGTAGCAAGGCTAGTGGTGGCGGTGCTTCAACGTCTAACCTTGCAAAGCCCGGTGGCAGTGCCACGCTGAATAATAACCAACAAGCGCCTGACCTAGCCAAACTGTCGCCCGCTGAATTAGGGGCGCGACTGAAGGCACAAAGGGAAGCGCAACAATAACGAAACCTTTTAACAAACTTAAGGAGTATTTACCGTGGCACTTTCTGACTTGGCTGTTTTTTCGGAATACGTTTATTCAGCGTATACCGAAGTTCTGAAGCAACAAATTGACCTGTTTAACGCTGCTTCGCGTGGCGCTATTCAAATGTCGCTTGCTTCTAATCAAGGTGACTACAGCGACACCGCATTTTGGGCACGTGTAACGGGCCTTGTACGTCGTCGTAACGCTTACGGTACGGGTTCCGTTACCGAAAAAGTTATGACGCAACTTACCGAAACTATGGTTAAGATTGCAGCGGGTACGCCCCCTATTCGTCTTGACCCCGGTATGTTGAAGTGGATTGCTTCAAGCCCTGAAGCCGCCGCTGCGTCGCTTGGTCAACAACTGGCTAAAGATATGCTTGCCGATATGCTTAATACGTCGTTGGCAGCAACTAAAGCCGCACTAGTTACCGTCGGTGCAACCGTACTTTATGACGGTACTGGTGACACCAACCCTAAACTTGATTTTGTCAAGTTTAACCAAGGTCAAGCTTTGTTTGGCGACAGCGCGGGCGACATTGCCGCTTGGGTGCTGCACTCCAAACCGTACTTTGACCTTGTGGGTAACGCAATCGTAAACGCTAACCAACTGTTTAAGTACGGTGACGTGGCGGTTATGGCTGACCCGATGGGTAGGCCGTTGATTGTGTCCGACGTACCCGCGCTGGCTGTCACTGGTACGCCTAACACGTACTTTAGCCTTGGTCTGGTTCCCGGTGCTGTCACTATCGAACAAAACGATAATGAATACACCGACAACTACCAGACCATTAACGGCGACGAAAACATTAAGCGTACTTATCAAGCTGAATGGACTTATAACCTTGGGCTTAAAGGCTTCACTTGGGATAAGACCAACGGCGGCAAGTCGCCTAATGACGCGGCGCTGGTTCTTGGTACGAACTGGGATAAAATCGCAACGTCTACTAAAGACCTTGCGGGCGTTGCTGTCAAAACGCAATAAGCTAACGAAGCGTAGGGCTAATCATGCCCTACGCTTTTCTTTGAATAAATAAAGTTAACTTTTAACCACTCATTAGGAGTACCTAGCATGGCTAAGCAATCAAGAGTACTTTTCTTCGTAGACGGCGACGTACCAAGCGAAGCAGAACAAGAAGCAATGAAAGACATTGACGGTCAAGTATGCGCCCGTAACGCGCACTATATCAGGGCTGAAGAAGCGCTTGAAGATGCAGACGCGGTAAGCGGTACTGTACCGACGCGCTACCTTGAAGCCGTTGAACCTGACACGGGTAAAGCCCGCTATGACCGCGTAGGCGACGTTACAGAATACAAAACGCCGGGCGCAAAAGCTGAAGAAGCTGAAGGTGCTAAGAAGAAAGCAACCAAGGGCGGCAAAGCAAAAGGCGGCGATTGGGGTAAAACAGCCGCTTAAGTTGACGCTGCAAACGTAAAATTATAAAGGCGTTGTAGCTTGATTGTTGCAACGCCTTTTTGAAAGGGTACACAATGACCTTAGTAGTTGAAACAGGTAGCGTAGTTGCTGGCGCTAATTCTTACGTAACACTAGCTGAAGCGCGTAACTATGCTACAGCGCGTGGTATAACACTTTCAGCTACAGACAGCGTAGTAGAAGCACAGCTTATTAAAGCTATGGATTACCTAGAAGCTAAACGTAGTTTCTATCAAGGGTCTAAAACAAGCCTTACGCAAGTGCTGCAATGGCCTAGAACGTCTGTAACTATAGACGATGTAGATTTTAGCGCTAACGCAATACCTAACGAACTTAAAAGCGCACAGATACAGCTAGCTATTGAGGTAGCTAACGGCGTAGACATTATGCCCACAAGACAGGCGGGGCAGTTCGTTAAGCGCGAAAAAGTAGGCCCGATTGAAACAGAATTTAGTGAAACGGTAGGGGTAACGGTTGAACCAACCCTTACGGCTGTTGAAGCCCTGCTTGAACCGCTGTATAAAGTTTCTGCTGGTTTTAAGCTGCGTACGGTGAGGGTATAGCGTGGTAGGTGTGTATGACCGTCAAGTAGCTGCTGCTAAGCGCCTGATAGCCGCTAAAGGGCAAGCTGTGACTTGGCGGCGGCTGGTAGATGGTAGCCCCACTGACCCTAGCAAGCCTTGGTTGCCTAGTGCAGCTACGACAACTGATACGGCGGTAAGTATCGTCTTTTTACCTATGAATAGACTAGGCTACGAAAGTCTTACGTTTATGCGTGACACTGAAGTACCCGAAGGTGCTTACCAAGGTTTAATGTCTGGTGACGTTACGTTTACGCCTAGTATTAAAGACAAGGTAATACGCGACGGTGTGCAGCTTGAAATACTGAACATTGATACGTTAGCGCCTAATGGTCAAGCAATCATTCATACTATTACGTTCAAAAAATGACAACGACATATACAAACGCAGTTGACGAAATGTTTAGCGTGGTTCGCACAGTATGGAACGCGAACACAGCCGCTATTGTGGGCTATGTACCTGAAATGCGTTGGCAAGGTGTAGAAGTGTCTACACCGCCGCCTAATGACCTTTATTGGGGGCGTACGTCAATTCAGACGGTGACAGACCAGCAAACAAACGTAGCGACACTAGACGGCAACGGTAAGCGGCGCTATACTACGTCAGGGCTGATATTTGTACAGCTTTTCGCGCCGCTTGCTGACGCGCAAAGTATGGACAAAATCAGAAAGCTAGCACAGACTGTACGGGCTGGCTTTCGCGGCACTACTACACCGTCTAGCGTAGTTTTTCGCAACGCCCGAATAAATGAATTAAGCCCTGACGGTAAAGCGAACCGTATTAACGTAGTAGCAGAATTTGAATACGACGAAATAACATAACCAAAGGGGTTTATCATGCCAAATAAAATTGACAGTAACGTAACAGGTCTTGCCTTCGCTGAAGAAGCAAGCCTTAAAACGCTTCCCGGTTCGCCTGTATGGTACGGGCTTGAACCTAACAGCTATAACGATTTGGGCGGGCAGCTTCAAACTGTCGCCCGTAACCCGATTAACGCCACACGTCAACGTAAAAAAGGCACTGTAACAGACCTTGACGCTAGCGGCGGTATCAATCAAGACCTGACAAAGACGAACCTTACGCGGCTGCTGCAAGGCTTTTTCTTCGCTAACTTGCGCGAAAAATTTAGTACGCTTCCCTACAACGGTACAGCCATTACCATTACGGGCGTTACGTCTACGACGTATACGGCGGCTAGTGGCTTGACTGGCTTTAAGGTTAACCAGCTTGTGCTTGCTTCGGGCTTCACAAACGCGGCTAACAACGGTCTTAAACTGCTTAGCGCTGTTGCGTCTGGTTCTGTCACGACAACGGGTAACGTAGTTGAAACGCCGCCCGCTGGCGCGAAGCTTGAAGCTGTTGGTATTCAGTTCGCGGCTGCTGACGCTACGCTTACGCTTAGCGGCGGTAACTTGCTGCTTAATAGCGCCGCTGTTAACCTTACGACGCTTGGCCTTAACGTCGGTGAATGGGTATTTATCGGCGGTGACAACGTGGCTACGCAGTTTGTGACAGGTACAAACAAGCCGGGTTACGCCCGTATTTCCGCTATTGCCGCTGGTTCTATCACGTTCGATAAAACGACGTGGACACCCGTTGCTGACACAGGCACAGGTAAGACGGTGCAGCTTTTCTTTGGCTACGTACTGCGTAACGAAGACCAAGCCGCTAACATTATTCGCCGTAGCTACCAGCTTGAACGCCAGCTAGGTAACGACGGTGTAGGTATTCAATCTGAATACCTTACGGGCGCGATTGCTAACGAACTGAAGCTTAACGTGCCACAGGCTGACAAGGTTAACGTAGACCTGTCGTTTGTCGCACTTAACACAGAATACCGTAACGGTACAACTGGCGTTAAGTCTGGTACGCGTGTTACAGCCCCCGGCGAAGACGCGTTTAATACGTCGTCTGACGTATTCCGTATGGCGCTGGCTGTTGTCAACACTGGTACGCTTAACCCTACGCCGCTTGTTGGTTACGTAAGTGAAGCCAGCATTACGATTAACAACGGTGTAACACCTAACAAAGCTGTAGGTGTGCTTGGTGGCTTTGACGCTTCAGCAGGTAACTTTGAAGTAGACGGTTCAATTACCGCATACTTCAGCGATACTACAGCGGTTACAGCGGTTCGTAACAATTCAGACGTTACGTTTGATTTGATTATGGCGAAGAAGAACGCGGCGCTTTGCTTTGATATTCCGCTTATCGGCTTGGGTAACGGGCGTATCAATGTTGAACAAGACCAGCCTGTTACTTTACCGCTTGACATGGGCGCGGCGCAAGGTTCAAATAACTTTACGCTTCTTGCTTGCTTTATGCCCTACGTACCTACTGTGGGCTTGCCTAGCTAAGCGGTTACGTAACCACACAAACAGGGGCTACGGCCCCTGTTTTCAACTTAGGAGTATACGAAATGTCACTACATAAACAGTTTGCGACGAACCACGCAAAAGAAGTAGACGGTACATGGATTGACTACGGCCCGAACGAAGACGGTACTGTACCCGGCTTCAAATTGGCACGTATGGGCAAAGCAAACAAGCGCTATACAAAAGCCCTTGACCAAGCGACCCGCCCGCACCGTCGCGCAATCGAACTTAAAGCACTTAGCGAAGAACTAAGCGAAAAGCTGCTGCTTGACGTTTTCGTAGTTACAGTATTGCTTGACTGGCGCAACGTGCAAGATAAAGACGGTAAGCCTATCGCCTTTAACGCTGACAATGCTAAGGCATTGTTCAAAGAACTGCCCGAACTATACGAAGACCTGCAAGACAACGCTAAGCAATCGGCGCTGTTTCGTGACGAAGCAGTAGAAGAAGAAGTAAAAAACTAACTGAAGTCCTGTTATACATTCTTGATTTAGGGGGCGTTGAACAATCTATAGCAAGACAGGCCGTACAAGCTGGCAACCCATTACCAGACCGCATAGCTAACGCGCCTGAACTAAAAGAAGGCTTAACACTATTCCTACAAGCTTTCTTTGAACTTGATACAGATAGGTCTAACGCTATTGGTCTAACGCCTATACCGTGGTCTAGTATTGTAAGATATGCCGAATTTTACGAACTAGACCACGAACAAGCCGAAGACCTTTTATATTTTGTACGTAGGTTAGACAACGTATACTTAAAAAGGTTAGAAGCTAAACAACCATGACAGGACTTTTAAGCTTAGCACAAAAACTAGAAGGCAGACTTAGGGCGTTAGACAGCGAAGCTAACGCCCTAGCAGTAAAGGTAGCTGAAACAATCTTAGCTGACTTAGTTTACGTTACACCTGTTGACGTATCTACAGCGCTGTCTAACTGGCAGGTAAGTTTAGACAAGCCAGCGCCCGCACCTATTGACGCATTTTTTCCCGGCGAACACGGTACGACGCAAGCACAAAGCGCCGCCGAAGCCCTAGCTGTGGGCAGACGCATTTTACAACAAAAACGCCCCGGTCAAACTGTGTACATATCCAACGTCTTACGGTATATTCAGTATTTGAACGAAGGCACTAGCCAGCAAGAGCCGGGCGGCTTCGTGGAACGGGCTGTATTGCTTGGGCGTAAAACGATTGAAAAGGCGCGGCGTAAATGACTGGCGAACGTATAGACATTGAGTTAACAGACAAGGTAGCGCCCGGTATACGCGATAAAATTTTAGGTATCGCTACGGCTTCGCGTCAGGCTGACACAGCGTTAGAAAAGCTTAAGGCACAGCTTGCTTCTATTAACGATACAGCATTAGCTAAACTTACGGCGGCTACGTCGTCGCTTACGTCTGAAATTACGAAACAAGTTTCAGCACAGCAAAAGCTTAGCGCCGAAACACAGCGTATTACTGACGCTGACGCTAAAGCAGCGTTGACACAACAAAAACTTGCAACCGAAATAGCTAAGACTGAAGCGGCTAATGCGCGGGCGCAAACAGCAGCTACGCGGGCAGCTACAGCTACGTTACAGCAAGAAGCAGCAAGCGCCCGCTTGACTGTCGCTAAGCAGCGCGAAAAAGCGGCTGTAGAACGCGCTAACGCGGCGGCTGCTGCAAAAGCTGCCAGCGGCTTAGGTAGGGCTGACGATATAGCGGCATACGGTGCAGCCCTTGACCGTCTACGGGCTAAATACAATCCCCTGTATGCAGCAATCGCACAATATAAAGCCGCTGTTGAAGGTATCCGTAATGCCCACAAGGTAGGGGCTATCAGTGCTGACGAAATGACGGCGGCTATTCAGCGTGAAAGACAGGCGGCGCTAGGTACGATTGGGGCGCTTAAGGGCCGTCAGGGTGCTACTCTGGCGACGACAGGCGCGGTACGGCTTCAGGGGCGGCAACTGGCACAGCTAGGTTATCAGCTTAATGACGTGTTTGTATCGCTGGCTTCAGGCCAAGCGCCGCTTATGGTGCTTATACAGCAGGGTTCGCAAATCGGGCAGCTATTCGGCCCCGGTACAGGTCTTATTGGTATCTTGAAGGGCGTAGCGTCTGGCTTCGCCGCGCTTGTCGTACCGTTCTTGCCTGTGCTGGCTATTGCCGCTGGTGTAACGGCTGTTTTTGCTGGCTTGACCTACGAAATAAATAAGACAACCAAGACTAGCGTAACGATGGGTGACACGTTTAAGGCTGTGTTTCAAGTTGCGTATGGTGCTATTAAAGACCTGCTATTACCGGGTATTAAAGCTATTTCACCAGCCTTTAGTACGGTATATAATACTGTTGTGTCTATCACTAAAACTACGTGGAATATCATTATAGGTATAGCCGTAGGTACTGTTAATTCAATCATAAAGGCGTTTGGTCTATTACCAGCAGCGTTAAAAGACCTGCTTATTATGGCGGCTAACGGTATACTAACTGTAGTTGAAAGCTTAGTTAACGGTATCATTGCTAAGATAAACACGCTTACCGAACTTGCTAACAGTGCGTCAATTAAGTTAGGTCAAGGCGCTATCTTTGACCCTGTAGCTAACGTAGACCTATCTAAGTACAAGATGCAAGTAAGCGGCGCGGCTAAAGAAGTAGCTAGCACGTTTAGCGACGAATTTAGTAAGTCAATGAATACTGATTATGTGGGTAAAGCATTTAATGCAATTCGTGACCAAGCCGTTAAAAATGCAAACGCACGTATAGCCGAAAGTAAAGAAGGTAAAGCAGCCGCTAAAGCAGCCGAAGACCGCGCTACGTCGCTTGCTAAGGTTAACCGCGAACTTGATACAGAATTAGCGCGTATGAAGGATTTGAAGCCGCAACGTGAACTTGAACAACAGTACGACCAGATAGCTAATGACCTTGCCAGTAAGAAGATTACGCTGACGCAAGAAGAAAGCGCGGCTATTCGTGACAAGCTGCAAGCTATACAAAACTTCAAAGACGCACAGCAACAGCTTGACCGTATCTACGACGAAGCTACAGGCCCGGCGCGTGAATATAACGCGGTACTTGAAGCGGCTAATAGGCTGTATCAAGAAGGCGTTATAAATTCGCGTCAATACTTTCAACAGGTATCAAACGCTAAAGCTAAACTATTAGAAACGTCAGATAGTATAGCTGACGGTTTTCAATTAGGCTTTATTAAAATCAATAGCAGTATGGATACGGTAGCTAATACCATATCTGACACTATGGTTACGTCGTTCAATTCACTTAGCGACGCAATTAACGAAGCGGCTAGGACTGGTAAACTAGACTTCAAATCTTTAACACAATCAATTCTAGCTGACATTCAAAAGATGATTGTACAGCTTACAATTATACGCCCGCTTATGAATATCGTAGGGGGCTTCTTGTCGTCTAGCTTCGGTATACCCACATACGATAGTTTGGGCGCTACGTCTGGTTCTACAAGCGCGACTGTGGCCCTTGGCGCGTCTACCCTGCCCGGCTTTGCAACAGGTGGTAGCTTTGAAATTGGCGGTAAAAGCGGTGTTGACCAGAATATAGTAGCCTTCAGGGGTACTAAGGGCGAACACGTTAACGTAACCAAAGGCGACCCTACACAAGCTAAGGTAGAAGTCAACGTAATAAATAATACAAACGCTAACGTACGTGTACAGGAAAAACAAAACACTACAGGCGGTAAATCTATTGAAGTAATTATTGACGAAGTTACGGCTAAAAATATACGTCGTTATGGGTCAGCAAGCAATCAAGCTATGCGTGATACTTTCGGTATTAACACTGCACTTACAGGGGGTGGCTAATGGTTGCTTGGCCTAGTACTTTACCGCAACAGCTTGAACAAGAAGGCTATAGTGAGGTATTACAAGACCCTGTAGCGCGTACAAGTATGGACGCTGGCGCACCTAAGACGCGTTTACGGTTTACCGCTGTATCAACGTATATAAATGGTATGTTGAAGCTTACAGCAGCCGAAGCTAATACGCTTGACACGTTCTATAAATCAGATTTATTTTTTGGGTCTACGTCGTTTACTTGGTTGCACCCGCGCACAGGTGCAGCGTGTACTATGAAGTTTCGTAAACCACCTGTCTTTAGCGCGTTAGGCGCGGCTTTTAAGGCAGACCTTGAACTAGAGATACTACCGTAATGTCACGCGCAATTAGCACAGCAGCACTTACCGCTATGTTTGCCCAAGATACGGGCGAAGCGTATCTAGTTCTTATAACTATTTCACACCCTGATTTACCGCAAACCTTGCGCGTAACGTCTGACCGCGTAAACACCGTAAGCCGTGGTATGACTTTCGTAGCTTATCCGTTTGAGATTAAGTTACCGTCAGACGAAAGCAACGCACCGCCTAAAGCTAGTATAACGATAGATAACATAGCCCGCGATATTTCAGACGCATTACGCGCTATTAAAAATCCTGCTAACTTTAATATAGAAGTTGTACGTTCGCCAGCGCCAGACGTGGTAGAAGCTAGTTACGTAGATTTTCTGCTAACTAACGTAAAAGGCGACGTATTCCAAATAAGCGGCGAACTTAGTATAGAAGACACAACAACAGCGCCGTACCCATATAAGACATTTAGCCCCGCTAAATTTCCGGGGCTTGTATGACAGATTTAGAAGAAAAATACGCAGCATGGGCTACGGCTTTAATCCGTGAAGCCGTACCATTCAAAGCTAAAGGGCGTGACCGTAACGGTATTGACTGTTGGGGCGTTGTTTGGCTTGGTAAGGCTGAAATTGAGGGTATCAGCCTACCGTCATACCTTGAAGATTATACCCACAGTGATATACGGCGGCTTGACCACTTAGAAAAAATCTTCGTGCGTGAAGTTCCCTTTTGGGATAGGCTTAACGCTGGCGAAGAACAAGCGGGCGACGTTGTGCTTATGCGTATGTCTGGTAGGTCTATTCACGTAGGCTTGGTTGTTGCTAAAGGTAAAATGCTGCATATTGAAGAAAAAATTGACCTGTGTATAGAAGACTATGATGCAACAACTTGGGCAAATAGAGTTACCGGGGTCTATCGCTACCGTAGCAGATAGCGAACCTGTACACGTCGTCGCAGTACCGCACCCGTTCGCCACAGCACCGACAATAGACACTGTAGCTACGTCGCGTGACACGTTACAAGAAATACTTGAACGTACACAGCCTGACGAATACCTACGCCGTTACGCCGTAATTTGTATCAATGATTACCGCATACCTGAAGATAAATGGCACGTTGTCAGACCGAAGCCCGGTACGTTGGTTACTATTCGCGTCGTACCTATGGGTGGTGGCGGTGGTGGTAAAAGCCCGCTACGTACTTTACTTACTATTGCTGTTATGGCTGCAAGCTTCGCTTACGGTGGCGCACTTATGGGCGCTATGGGCTTCGGTCAGTCTGTAAGCATATTCGGTACTACGATAGCGTCTAGCACAATAGGTAGCGCTATTATAAATACGGTAGGTATGCTACTTGTAAATGCTATAGCACCTATTCGCCCGCCTAAGCTAAAAGCACTTAGCGGCACTGTTTCGCCTTCCGAAAGTCCTACACTATTCATTAACGGCGCACGTAACCAGTCTAATTTATTCGGCTGTATTCCTGTTGTACTTGGCAAGCACCGTCAAACCCCTTTCTACGGGGCAAAACCATTTACCGAGATTGTGGGCAATGACCAATACTTGCGTATGGTCTTCGTTTGGGGGCATGGCCCGCTTCTTATTGAAGACCTTAAAATAGGTGAAACACCGATAGAAAATTACGCTGACGTGCAGGTAGTTAATAGGTCTGGTTTTCAGACAGACGGCCCGCTTACTATATGCACGAACGATGTAGAAGAAGATAACCTTAGTGTAGTACTTAAACAATCCGCTGGTGGTTCTGTACGCAACACGGCATTAAACGCAGACGAAATAAGCATAGACCTTGTTTTTGCCCAAGGTCTTACGCAGTTTGACGACGCGGGCAACCGTGGTAAAACTTCAGTCAGTGTAGATATTGAATACGCCCTTGTTGGTTCGTCAACGTGGAAGGGGCTTGGTACTGTTTTTGCGTCTAGTCGTAGTTCGCCAGCTATGCTAGCCGAAAGTACTACAAATACTACACAAACTACAACAAGAAATAGCGTATACGACGACGGTTTATACAACCGTTACACTACGTCGCAAGCTAGTATAAACGCTACAACACCTAAGCGCTATGACGCTGTGGTATTAGATAAGTTTTCGGGCGATATTGAAATTATAAAAGGTACGGCTGTGCTTGGTACGGCTACACCAGCTAAGCCTAGCATACCTTCAACTAAATACCCTATCGCTTACGTTTATCGTGATACTACAGCTACGATTGTAAGCGGTAATATAACAGACGCTAGACCTAGCGACTTTATTACGGCGGGTTACTTTGCACCTACAGCTAATGGTACAAACACGATTACGGTAGGTTCTGGTACTATATCGTCAGCACGTAGAACATTTACTAACGCAACGTCTGAAGCTGCGCGTTATAACGCACGAATTGACGTACCACGCGGTCAATACCAAGTACGTATAACACGCGTAACACCTGACGCGACAAGTACTAGCTTATTTAATGAAATAACATGGGCTACGCTACGTACAATAACGCATACACCACCTTTTGACGCAACAGGGCTAGCTACAACAGAACTGCTTATTAAGGCTACTGACCAGCTTAACGGCGTGGTAGACGAACTTAACGGCGTTGTAACGTCAATTTTACCTGACTACGACAGCGGTACAGACACTTGGGTACTTCAGCCCACACAAAACCCCGCTTCGTTATTTAGGGCCGTGTTGCAGGGGCCGGGTAACGGTAAGCCTTTGCCTGACAGTCGCATTAACCTAGATAAGCTGAAATACTGGCACACGCGCAACGCCGCACAGGGTCTTAAGTTCAATATGATACGCGACTTTACCGCTAGCGTTTATGATACGCTGGCTGACATAGCCGCCGTAGCCTATGCAGCCCCGCAACAGCTTGACGGTAAATGGACTGTAATAATAGACGAAGAACCGACACTACCGAAACAGCACTTTACACCTAAAAATTCTTATAATGCGTCGTTTGAACGGTCTTACCCAATACGCCCCCATGCTTGGCGTATACGCTTTGTTGACGAAACAAACGGTTATGATGTAAAGGGCGAACGTATTGTATACGACGACGGCTACAGCGCGGCTAATGCTACGCTGTTTGAACCGCTTGACTTTCCCGGCGTTACTAACCCTGACCAAGTTTACCAGCTAGGGCGGCGGCGCATAGCTGAAGCAAGACTACGCCCCGAAAAATACGTATTTAATGCTGATTTTGAAAGCTTGACCTGTACACGGGGCGATTATGTTTTACTGACGCATGATATTATTAGCGTTGGTCTAGCGTCAGGTAGAATTAAGCAGGTACTAACTAACGTAGGTGGCGACGCTATAGGCGTAGTTATAGACGAAGCTGTAGACATGGAATTTAGCGTAAACTACGGTATATCTATACGCACTGTGTCTAATATAAGAACTTACGCAGCTATTCAGCCAGCCCCCGGTAGCGGTGTAACTACACTTTACTTTGTCACAGCTATACCAGCCGTTGACGCGCCAGACATAGGCGACCTATACGGCTTTGGCGAAGTAGGTAAAGAAACACTTGACGTACTCATTAAAGACATTAAACCTACGTCAGATTTAGCCGCCGAAATAACCGCCGTACCACTAGCCAGACCTATCTACGCTGCGTCAAGCGGGCCTATACCTGAATTTAAGCCTATTATCAGCACAGCAGCCGGGCAGGTAACACCGTTTATTGTGGGCATACGGTCAGACGAAAGCGCGTTACAGCAGTTGCCTTCGGGTATGTTTGTGCCACAGATTATTATTACGCTTGGGCGTTCTTCTTATACAGCTAATAGCGATAGTGAGTACGTAGAGGTACAGTATAGGTTATCTGATAGCGATACGTGGCAATCTATCGTAGTACCACGTAAAGATACACTTGAAATACTTATTACTGGTGTAGAACAAGGCGCTATATACGAAATACGCGCTAGGTATCGTAGCGGTAATAATACTAATACATTTACAGCGCCGTACATTCATACGGTAGTAGGTATGTCTACGCCGCCGCCTGACTGTTACGACGTTGTAATAGAAGGTGATTTTTTACGGTGGAAAGCACTTAAACCGCGTGATTTTGCGGGCTTCGCTGTACGTTCTTCAATCAATCCTTTGACACCTTGGGAAGCTGCTATACCTATGCACGTAGGGCTGACGGCTGAAAGTTCGTTTGATTTAACAAACGTAGCAAAAGGTCAGCGTACTTTTTTTGTAAAAATGGTAGACGTAGCTGGTAATGAAAGCGTTACTGCTGCGCTGCTTACGCGTGATTTTGGCGACGTAATTATAGACAACATTGTAGAACAAATAAATTATGCTTCGCTTAGCTTTGCTGGTACATATACAGGTGCGTCTATAGTTTCAAGTCAATTACAAGCTAATGATACTACGCTGTATTTACCTGAAGATACAGCTATATACTTAACTGATACGGCGGCGCTATATTTACCAAATCAGTACGCTAGGATAGTGTATGAAACAAGCGAAATACTAATAGAAAGTGGCTATGCGGCGTTATATCCGTCTAGCCTGTCTGTTGACGCAGATATAGACGGTGATTACGTAGTATACTACAAAACAGGCCAAGACACGCTGTACTTAGGCGACGATGCAGACCTTTATTTACCTACAAGCGGTGATAGCTACTTACCTGTACCCTATGGTGAGTATAGGCTATTCCCTGCTTATATTGACGTAGACCCAAATCAAGGCTATGTTTTTAAGGTTGTTGTACCGGGCGGGCAAAGTCAGGGGGTCATAAGGCAATTTACGGCTATATTTGACGTACCAGACGAAAAAGAAACATTTAACAATCTTTCTATACTCGCCGCTGGTACACGCATACCGATTGTAAAAACGTATCGTAATATCAAAGTTGTTAATATGACCTTATTAAGTGGTGGCACAGCACGTACCGTAGAAGTTGTAGACTACGACAGTATATTAGGCCCGCTGGTACAGGCGTTTGACGCAACGCACACACCAACAAACGCTACTATTAGCGCAACTATAGAAGGGGTTAAAGGCTAAACAATGGTTACAACACTTCCCGCCGCTGGTTATTTTACAAATCCTAGCCGTACCAACGGCGAAGCGAAAACGGCCCAAGACAACACGTTAGCCTTTTTGCGTCAAAGTATCATGGGCGCTACGGCTGTTTCTACGCTAACGATTGTTTCAGGCGGTATTACACCAACAGCCGCCGTACACCGCGTAGACACGTCAGGCGGCGCGGCTAACCTTAATACGGCTGTACAGACAAACACAGTAGACAACCAGTTTTTACTTTTAATGCCCACAAACCCCGCTAACGTCGTTACGGTTAAACACGCGGCGGGCGGTACGGGTCAGTTTATACTTAAAGACGCTATAGACTACGTTATGAATAGCGTAGACGACTTCATTATACTGTGGCGCGACGGTACAAACTGGCGTGAGGTTGTGCGTTCTGCGTCTACGTATACGATACCTGACGGTGCTGTAACGGCGGCTAAACTTATAGATACTATCGTTAATGACTTCACGGCCCTTACAGCGCCAGCCATTGACGATATGCTGGCTATGCACGATACAAGCGTAAACGCTAAACGTAAAATACGCTTTGACGACTATCTAAAGGTTCTTAATAGCCTTACTGAGGACACAGCACCAGACACAGCTAACGACTTTTTGCTTAGCTACGACGCAAGCGCGGGCGCGGCTAAGAAAGTGAAGCCAGCTAATATAGCGCTGTCTGGCTTGGTTTTCTTGGGTTATGTAGACGCAGCGGGCGCGGCTTCAGCAGACTTTACTAGCGGCATAGACAGCACCTACGACGATTACCTAGTTATCATGGATAACGTGCGTATGGCTTCGTCAACTAATCTATGTTGGAACTATAGAAGCGCTGGCGTGTGGGTAACGACAGGGCAACTTTACGCCTATCGTTGCAGCGAAATTGTAGGTACAACGCTAACGCATACGCAAGACACAGCAGGTAGTACGTCATTAGGTTATTTAACTATTGGTAACGTACCAACTGCACCTAGCGACGCGGGGTTAAGCGGTAAAGCGTTATTTTGTTCAATGACAAACGGCACAAAACAAAAATCAGTCAACTTTGAAGGCGCACACAGCGCTTATAACGCTGGTAGCTTTTCACACGCCAAGTATCTTAATAGCGGTGGCGCTAACGGTACGTCTGTAGCTGACGGCCTACGCTTCAAACCAGCGGGCGGTAACTTTTCTACAGGTAAATTCGCATTGTTCGGTATTAAAAAATCGTAAAGGGTGATAACATGGCTAACGAAGTAATGTACAAAGCTGTAGCAATACCAGCACCAGCAGTATTAGCAGCTATGATAGCTGAAGCTAAAAAACAAACTGGTAAGAAAGAATTTACCGCCGCTGAAGACAAAGCATTTACAGCTAACTTTATTGCTGAAAACTTTGGTAAAATACCTATGACGGCTGAAGAAGTAGCTGCATTAAAGCCTTCAGTAACGCAGCAGCGTATAATTGATATAAAACTACGCTTCAATGCTATTTACGCTGAATTAGACAACATTGATACAAAAAGTATTAGGGCGATACGAAGCGCTGATACGGCCCGTATGCAAAGCCTAGAAAACGACGCTGTAGCGCTTCGGCAAGAACTGTCTACACTGCAACAAGAACTGACTACGTTACAGCAAGACGAAGTTACAAGTAGCTAGCGTCTATCGCGGCGGGGTGTATCATTATAGACCCGTTACCCCGCCTGTCGTCTTCTTCAGGTGTAACCATGACCCGATTTTTAGCGGGGTGTAGTGAATGGATATAAGCCGCGCCGTCGCCGCGCAATTCCACTTTATCGCCGGGGCTTAATTCGCGCCCTGTCTTGGTCTGTATCAACCGCATAGCTTAACCTTTCGTTAATAAAAGTGTTGTACCATACGTAAAGGTTATACGCTTCGTTCGTCTAGTCAAGCGCTTTTATTCAATCGTACCCCAATTCGGGCCTACGCCGCCTTCAGCCTTGATAGGTACGCGACATAGTAAAGCTGTTTCTAGTATGTGCTGTAATTCGTCGTAAGCTTTGTTCTGTGCGTCGCTGTTATCAATCTGACTAAATACAAGTTCGTCATGCACCTGAAGCTTAGGTACACCTATAAAGTCAAATATACCTGACTTAAACGCGGTATACATTGCTTTCTTGATAACGTCAGCAGCGCTACCTTGTAACTTGTAATTAACGCCGCGATACTCGTAAGCCCTACGTATGTTAGACCCGTAGCGGCGTACTGCTTGGTCATGCGGTAAAGCTATGCCGCGTTCTTTTATCGGTTCCCACAGATTAAAACGGGTGCGCCGCCCTAAAATTGTACAGACGTAGCCGTTACGCTGCACTTCTTGGCCTATAGCTTTCATTGTGGGCTTAACGTAAGGTGCGCCGCTATGGTATGCCTTAAATACGCCTTTAGCTTGTTCGCTTGTGAACCCCGCTTTGTACGCTAGGGCTGGTTCGCTTTGACCGTACAACAAACCGAAATTGATATTTTTAATTGGTTTACGGTCAATAAGTAGATTAGTTATTTTATGTACGTTCGTTTGTACTACTTCGTGATAATCCGTAGTAGGGTCATTGTTATATGTTGCGCGTAGGTCTTCACTGCCCGGCCCTACAGCAAAGTTAGCCAGCATACGGTATTCAATCTGTGAATAATCGTACTTTCGTACGCAGTAGTGGCCCGCGTCAGGTATGAAGGCTTTACGTACCTTTTTACCTAGCGCCGTTCTTACTGGTATGTTCTGTAGGTTCGGGTCTGAAGACGAAAAGCGCCCTGTTTTTGTACCGCCTTCGTCGCTTCTTAGCGGGTGGAACTGACAATGTATTAAACCGTTTACGTTGCTTTCAAGTAAGTATGACTTAACAAACGTACCGCGTATTTTTTCGTGTTCGCGTATGTCATTTATTAAGTCTGCTACAGGGTGTTCTACTGACTTCAAAAATTCTTTTCTAAATGACGGTGCGCCAGCGTCGGTACGTGGATATTCAAGCCCTAAGCTATCAAATATCTTAGCAAGTTCTGTAGCGCTGTTAACGCTTTCAATAGCTACACCAGTGTTATCTATAAGTTGTTCGTATAATTTGTCTGTGTCTTGGCGTAATTCTACGTATAGTTGTTCGGCTGCTTTTACGTCAACAGTTACGCCAGCTAGACGCATACGAATTAGCAACGGTATTAGCCCACACTCCATACGGAATAGGTCAACAAGGTTTTCGTAGCCTAGTATCGCCCATTGCTTTTCAAGAATATCTAAGGGTAGGTCTGCGTCGTCTTCGGCGTACGGCCCTGCAAGCCGTGGCGAAGCCCTGTAGATGTTCTGGCGCTGTGCCTGACTTGCAGCCCCGCCGTAAGCTTCAGCCAGCCACGCGTAAAGTATATCGGTCTTCTTACCACGCCCTAGGTATTTTGACCCTAAATACTCTAACGACACTTCGCCTTGTTCGTCTATCAGTGCTTCGGCAAATTGTACGTCTAATAGTTCGCCTAACACGTATATGTTTTCTTCAGTTAACCAACCAATATCATAAAGCAGGTTAGCCCCTACCTTCGGTATATGCGGCGTTTCTAGTACGGTCTTAAGCCATGCGAAACACTGCTTAGGGTCTAGGTTGTATTCTGGTTCAACTTCATGCCTGACAGGAAAGTACCACTTACCGCGATTACCCGCCGCGTCAACGGCTGACAGTGAAAAGCCTACAATATGACCCTTACTGCGTGACCAGCCGGGGCCGTGTGTAAAGTCTGTTTCTTTTGTTTCTACGTCAAAGCCAATAGCAACGGCGCTTGACAGATTAGGAAAGCTGGCGGGCGGCCTCCAACCAGTTTCAGGCGTTTCTACGTACTTAAGCCGCGCCTGTTTCTTCGTTACTATTTTTTCGTCGTCAAAAAACATTATGACCTTACAGCTTGCGACAATGCGCCGCGTATGTTTTCACCGAAAAAGTACGTTACGTGATTAACACCTTGTAAGTCAATAGCGTTAATATACGGTTCAAGCATTTTTAACAGTTTAGCATTAAGTGCTATGTTGTTCGGTATACCGCGCAATTCATAACTAGCGCCTTTTGCGTCTGTGTCGTGTGACCGCATAGAACCAGACATAAAGAATACGTTACCGTCTTCGCTAAAAGACGACACAGCAGCTAAAGCCTTAAACAAATCTTCAGGTACAGGCCAAGCGTTACTACGCACGTCAAGTATATGCGATATATCAGGCCATGCTTCGCTATATAACTGCGTACGTAACCAACTTTCGTCTTCAAAATAGAAGGTCATTGTACTAGGTGAAAAACCAAATTTTACGACAGGCTTATTAGCTTTTAGCAGCGCCGTAACAGCGGCTTTCGGTAGCACCAAGCCGGGGGGCAGGTCTATACCATGCCAGTACTGTAAAATCAGGTGACGATTAGTAGCCGTGACTGTACCCGGCCCCAAAAGCACACTTGACGTTATGACGTGCTGCGAACCTTCGGTAGCTAAGTCACCGACAGCCGCGAACCCCTTAAGCAAGCGTTCGTCAATTTGACCTACAGGCGGGTCAGGAAAGGCCACAGGCAGCGTTAGCGGGTCAGCACAAGGTATCAGCGCCTTAAACGCACCAGACCGCACAGAAAGCCGCCCTGTGTCTAAATGCGTAATAGCCAGTGTTTCGCCGCACTTCATAAGCGCGTCAATCATTCTTAAGGTGTGTGGGCAAGCGTTAAGGTCTTCGTCTATCCTGTGACCAGCAGCTAATACACCGTCAAAGGCTACAGCCCAATTATTACGTAGCATTACGTGTACTTGGTTAGGTGTACCTATATCGCGTTGTGCTAATGATACAAAGCGTAACGCGTTAACAAGCGACGCTGTACTATTAGCTGCTTGTTCCGTCTTTTTGCGCGTAGGTCTTTTAGCCATTGGTCTACCCCCTTAAAATGGTATATCGTCTTTATCTTCGTACTTGTCACAAGACAGCGCTATAATACGCGCTGGTGGTCTTAGATTACAAAGCTTACATAGTTCGTTAGCTTCGTCAAAATGTAAACAATTTATACAGCTTTGCAATAGTTCGTTATCGTCTAATGACGATATTTTAACTTTAAGTTCTACGTTACGCGCTTTCGGCTTACCATTCATAGCTTAGTATCTCCGGGTGCTGCTTGTTTACCCACACCTTAACGCGGCGCGGTACGCGTAAATCTTTTATGTACTGTAGTGCTTCGTCTACGGTAGCTGGTGGTTCTGTTGCGTGACGTTGCCGCCACCAGTCGCGGGCTTGCTTACTTGCATAGCCTGTATGTTCTAAACATACGTATTCGTCAAACTTAAACATACCACAATAGTACGATACTTTAAGTATAGCTTTACCATTAAACTTATTATGCTTCGTACATATCATTTTATGTACGTCGTAGTATTCAACTACTGGTATGTCACTACGTATAAGTTCGTCTGTACCAGAATTTTTTACTATCTTGACTTCAAACTTAAAGGCTACCCCGCAATAGCAGCACACGCGGGCGCTGGCGTGGTTATATGTACCGCAATCTTCACAGATACGCACAGGGGCAGTACCGCCGCCTTCGCCTTTACGCCGTGGCTTTATCGGGTCATTTATCGGCCCTAAGCGGCGTGTGTTTCTGGCGAAGTCAAGTACAAGGCAATTTTGCTTACCAGTTTCAGGACTGATACGCGTACCCCTACCGTATTTTTGAACGTGCTTAACAACAGACATAGTAGGCTGTAGGTCTATAATCATATCAAGTGGCGGGTGGTCAAAGCCTGTAGTAAATACGTTATTACCAACCATAGCGCGGTATTCACCGCGTTTTAAGGCTGCTATACGTCTGTCGCGTTCTTTTTCTTTTACTTTAGAGTGTACGAACGTAGTAGGTATACCAAAGCTTTCTAGCATTGCCGCGCAATGTTCGGCGTGTTCAATGCCAGACGCAAACACCAACCAGCTACGGCGGTCTTGACCGTAGCTACAGGCTTCTTGCAGGGCCGCGTATGTAATCTCTTGCTTGTCTACGGCCCGCTGTAGTGCGCCTTGGGCGTAGTCACCGTTGACCATACCAACGCCGCTAACGTCAAGTTCAAGCTGTGTACGGCGCGGTATCAGCGGGGCTAAGTAGCCTTCAGCTATCAAACGGTTAAACGCGTCAACGCCTGTTATATCGTAGCATACGTCGGTAAATATACCGCCTTCGTCTGTCAACTTACCATGACCCATACGGTAGTCAGTCGCCGTAAAGCCTATGATTTTCAAATATGGGTTAATCTTCTTCAGGTCTTCTATAACCTGCTGGTACATAGTATTACCGTCAGGGCTTACAAGGTGCGCTTCGTCGATTAGTAATAAATCCCTATGACCAAAAAGACCTACGTTACCATGTACTGACGCAATACCACCAAAGATAATAGGTAGTACTGTGTCTTTTTCGCCTAGCCCGGCTGAATAGATACCAAGAGGCGCTAAGGGCCATAATTTAGCCAATTTTTCCGCGTTTTGTGCTATAAGTTCTTTAACGTGGGTAAGTAGTATAACCCGCTGATTAGGCCACATGGCATAGATACGTTGCAGCAGTCGCGCAATAATAACAGACTTACCCGTACCTGTGGGTGCGGCTACAAGCGGATTGCCTGTATTACCATTCATAAAGTACGCAAAAATTGCGTCTACGGCTTCGGTCTGATACCAACGGTCTTGAAAAATCATTGTATACCTAAGTGATTGTTACAGCCTTGCGCTATATATTCGTCTGGTATTTCTTGTTGGAAAGTATGACAGAACCACTTACCGCCGTCTACTGGTTCGCTATGTTGACAGCTACGACAATTCTTTTCTACTGGTGCGTTATTGTGGCATATATCCACCATTGCACAGTACTTACATTTTTCAAACGCGGGGCTACTAGCTATACGTTGCGGTGGTTGCTTAGTTCTAACTATACGGTCAGCTTTCGCTTCTAATGCCGCGCCGTAATTCCAGTCAAGCGCGACAGCTTCTACGTGTAAATCATCATCATTTTTGTTGATACACATATACAAAGCGTACTTAAAACCATACTTACGCCCATACGTACACATTTGCGCGTAGTGTTGTTCTTTTTCTACCTTAACGCCGTTCTTCTTCAGCGCTTCAAATCTATGACCTGTACCGCTTGTCTTAAATTCAAGCAACATAGGTACGTCAATGTATGGCGGTACGCCCTTACCGTCTAAAGACCCGCCAAAATGACCTAAAACGCCTTTAATACGAAACTGTTTAGGGTTGCCGTCGTCGTCTACCCCGGCTTCCTCGTCAACTTCCCATACGTCAAAGCCAATACCGCGCAACCACTCAATAAAGCGGGCTTCTTCCCTATGCCCACGATTAAACAGGCGAAGCATACGCCCGCTAAATTTTTCCTTTTTTACCCAACGAAAGACGTAGTAAAGGTAGCGTTCGCACTCATGCCCGATAAGCGACGCGCCTAAGTGTTTTCTGTGTCCGTCGTCATACGCAGCGCAGCAATACGCGTCAATATCCGTTAATACCTGCTTAGCAAGCTGCTTAAGCGTTTGCGGTGTAAGTGTCTTATCGGTCTTGTCTGCGTAGTTGTATTTTACGTCTGATTTTATTATTTTGTTTGATTGCTTTTGCACGTTTCTTAGCCTTTCGTCTGTCTGCTATGTCTTCGGCGCGGTCTTTGATTGTGTCGTAGTATTCTTTCGCTACTTCAGCGGTTCGTATTAGTTGTTCGTTCGTTAACCAAGATATATGACATACTTCTACGTCAATACCTAAAGCGTTAGCCAGCCAGCCGTACGCTTTTGTTCTGCCCATTACTCCGCTTCTCCAAATAGGGTCAAAAGCTTCATGCGCTTTTGCGCGTAAGGCCCGCGTCTTCGCGTTAGCCATGCGCCCTAGCGGTATGTCTGTACCGGGGTGACAACCAACCATAGCGCGGCAATCTTGGCAGTAGTAGCACTTGGGCCAGTCGCCGTAGTCGCGCCCGTACATTACCGCGTTAGTCGTATAGACTACGTTTACGCTGGCGCAAGCGTCGCAGTGTTCGGGCGCGGGTAGCGCGTGGCTTATACGGTTCGTCATGGGAATACCTGAAAGAAGAAAAGGGCAGGGCGTTAACCCTGCCCCTTATTCGTTAACGCTGACCCCAAGGCGCTTGACCTTGCGGGGCTGCTTGTTGACCCCAAGGGGCGGGCTGCTGTGCAGCGGGTGCTTGCTGCGTAAGCTGCTGTTGACCGCCCCAAGGTGCGCCGCCTTGCGGCTGCTGTGGCTGTTGTGCCTGTGCAGGGGCTTGGGCTGGTGCTTGTTGCCCCCAACCTTGCGCGGGTTGCTGCTGTGGTGCAGCTTGCGGGGCTGGTTGCTGTTGCGCGGGCTGTTGACCCCAACCGTTGCCAGCCTGTGCGGGTTGTGCAGCAGGGGCAGGGCCGTTACCAGCTTTACCCGGTTCGTTACCGTTAACGTCGTAGACGCGTTTAACTTCGGTGTATTCGCTGTCTTTCTGCTTAGCTACTTCAATAGTAAGCTGTGCATTACGCAGCGCCAGACCGCCGTTATTCATATCTACGTTGTAGATACCGACGCTATGGCACAAGGCAGACAGTTGACGGTGTGCAATGTCTACAGCCTGTTGGTTTTTGTTCCACAAGTTGTAGCGCATGGAAGCTTTACCGTGTTGTGTGGTAAATTCCACCTCAAAGTACCCGCCGTCATTGTCCTTTGTGGGTTTAATGGCGGTATCGGTAATTGTCGCCAAAAATTTACCGACAGGGTGCGCGGGCGTACCTTGGTTCGGGTCATATTGACGTGCATCAAATTGGTAATTCATAGTCATGTTTTGCATTGGTTTAACCTTTCATTATCTTTGCAAAGATTTGGTTTAAGTCCGTAGGTTCGTATTCTGAAAGCTTCCCGCTTCTATCCCGCGCTAAGGCGGTTAGTGTGTCTACGGTGTGGAAAGCTTTAGTTTGCCCTACGCCCGGTACGTTGAAAATACCAAGGTGTAGTATCAAGTCAAACAGGTGCGGTATTTTCACGTTCAAATCTTGACCGGGAAAATAAGGCTTTTGCCTGTTAACATGATTTTCTTCTACGACAGTTTGCTTACATATCAGATATGTATGTTTATACTGCGTAAAAAATAGTTGGTTCATATAGCCCATAAATTTACGTGATAGTTCGCCGTAAGCTTTGCGTGGGTCTTTGTGTTTCGGTAGTTCGTCAGCTAGTATAATTTCTGCTTGTTGTGAAATACTATCTACGCCGATAGTGTCATAGTTATTTACTTCACGCGACGAACCTAACCAGCGGTAAAAGTCGTCTATGTCTTTCGCATTAAATGCGCCACAGCTAGGTACGTTGCTGTTACGTAATGACAGCGCCCCCGGTTCTGACAGGCACAGGATAGGGCGCGGTGCTGTGTTAATAATCGGGGTCTTACCCAAGCCCGGCCCGCCGTAGACAATGGATTTTACGCCGAAATTTTGGGCGAAGACTGAAGCGGGGTAGATTTGCATTGGTAAGACCTTTCGTTTGTATAAGTGGGGTGTGGTACGTTTGACCACCACACCCCGTAAGCGTATCAGGTAAGTTTGAAGCTGCAACACTTCATAACATACTTGCGTTGCTTGTGCGGCAACCTGTACGCTTTAACCTTTCGCTTTTGGTTCAACAAGTTCAAGCGACGGTGTACCGTCTGAAATAGTAAGCACACTGTCTACGATTTTTCTATACTTGTCGTCGAGCTTGTTATACTCGCTTACTGACATTTCAGCGACCCACTTAACAAGCCTATCAGCAATAAACCCGCCTTCGTTACCTTGCTTGTCTAAACGGTCAAGCATTGCTTCTACTTTTTCAGCGTCTTTATCAAGCTTGTAGTTAAGCTTGCGTGTTGCTTTCAGTTTGTAGCCTTCGCCAAGTTCAAGCGTGTTAACCCCGACTTCAGGCATAGGGAAGCAGCTAGCGTAAACTTCGTTACGTAGTTTAAGTTCTGTTTCTTTAGCTGCTTTAAGGTCTGCGTCTGCTGCTTTCCAACGCATAATAAGCGCGTCGCGGGCAGCGGCGGCTTCAGCCGTACTAAGTTTCTTTGAAGTCTGCGACATAGTGTTAAATACCTTTCGTTTCGTGTTCGGCGCTTCATTGCGTCGTCGGTAATAGTATACCCCTAAAAAGGTGCGTCAAGTAAAATTTTACACCTTGCGTATAAAATTTTATCCGTTATCATGGTGCGAAAATAACCCTAAGAAAGCCCCTAAATGTCTATCTTACTACGCGAACAAGCCCTTACGCTTCTACGGGCCAAGCCTTCAAGCATGACATACGACGACATAGCCGAAGCTACAGGGCTATCCCTTCACTGGTTAAAATCGTTTTCCACAGGAAAAATACGCGGCGCTTCGGTAGACCGTGTGCAAAGCTTGTACGAATACCTAAGCGGTCAAAAACTTTTCAGCGGTGCTAATTGATATGTATAATAATATACCTGACGAAATGAAGTTTCTTAACCAGTGGCTTGTATGGCGCTACGAAGAAACGCAAGGCGCTAAGCCTACCAAGGTTCCATACTGCCCACGTACAGGGCTTCACGCTGACGTTAGCGACCCGGCGACGTGGTGTAGCTTCAATGAAGCCGTTAACGCTGTCAAAGCTGGTAGCAGCTATAGCGGTATCGGGTTCGTATTCACAGCGAACGACCCGTATACAGGTATTGACCTTGACGTTACGCAAGACCCTGACCTATTGGCACGTCAACATAAGATTTACGCAGCTTTCAACAGCTACAGCGAATTTAGCCCAAGCGGTAAAGGGCTGCATATCATCATTAAGGCGAACATACCAGCGGGGCGTAAGCGCGGGTCAGTTGAAATTTACAGCGACAAGCGATTTTTTACCATGACAGGCAACGTATACAACGGTATGCCGATTGCCGAACGTCAGGCGCTTGCACAGATACTATACGAAGAAATGACGACACACGCCCAAGTATGCACCTACGGCGGCGACCCAATAGAACGCGAACCAGATACAGCTATTATACAAAAAGCGTTAGCCGCTGTTAACGGCGATAAGTTCAAAGCGCTACTTGAAGGTCAATGGCAGAATTACTACCCTTCGCAATCTGAAGCAGACTTTGCTTTTGTAGATATTATTTCATTCTACACACAGAACCCTATACAAATATCGCGTATATTCCGTAGTAGTCCATTAGGCGAACGTGACAAAGCAAAACGCAATGACTACGTAGCGTATATGATTAACAAAAGCTTTGACCGCCAGTTACCGCCTGTCAACATTGAAGGCTTGAAGCAAGACATTATATTTAAGCAACAGGAAAATGCACAGCAACAGCGCGACCTAGACGCAGACGAACGCCGCGCCGCACAGCTTGTACACCAAGCGAAGCAGCAAGCCCTTAACCTTGCGTTGCCGAACGCTCGCTACGACGTACCGCCCCCTGTGGGCTTAGTGGGTGACATAGCGCAATTCATCTACAACCAAGCCCCGCGCCAAGTGGCACAGATTGCCGTAGCCGCCGCTATAGGGCTTATGGCTGGTATCTGTGGTAGGGCTTACAATATCAGCGGTACGGGCCTTAACCAGTACGTAGCCCTGCTTGCCCCTACAGGCACAGGTAAAGAAGCTATGGCTTCAGGCATTGACGCAATCATGGCGGCTTGCATGATGCACGTACCAAGCGCCCGCGACTTCGTAGGCCCGGCTGGTATGGCAAGCGGTCAGGCGCTTACAAAATACCTAGCTAATGATAGTAAGTGCTTCGTATCTATCATAGGTGAATTTGGGCATTTTATGCGCCAGTTGTCTACGGCTAACGCTTCGTCTTCACAGATTGCGTTACGTATGCACCTGCTAGACCTGTATAACAAATCTGGTAAGGGTAAGGTGTTAGGTAAGACGATTTACAGCGATAAAGAAAAGTCTACGAACGCTATTACGTCACCGTCTTTTACGATACTAGGCGAAAGTACGCCAGAAAGCTTTTACGGTACGCTTGACGAAGGTATGATTAGTGAAGGTCTGTTACCGCGCTTCTTAATGATTGAATACCACGGTGAACGCCCGCCGCTTAATCCGTACCACCGTAGCCATAAACCAAGTGAAAAGCTTATACAAGATTTGGTTACGCTTCTTGTTTCGGCGTTACAGTTAAATTCTAAAAACGAAGTTATAGAAGTGCAGCAAGACGACGCAGCACTAGCATTTACGCAAGCGTTTGATAAGTACGCTGACAAGAAGATTAACACAGCCGAATACGATAGGCAGCGCCAGCTATGGAACCGCGCACACATTAAGCTACTTAAGCTTGCCGCGCTAATCGCCGTTGGTGTAAATCCGTATCAACCCACAATTACGCTTGATATAGCAGAATGGGCGCGTAACGTCGTCGTCAATGACATTGAAAACCTTTTGCTACGGTTTGAAAAAGGCGACGTTGGTAAAGATAGCGAAGAAACGAAACAGGCTAACGACGTGCTACGCGTCGTGCGTGAATATCTTAGCCAAGACTACGCTACAACGAAGAAGTACTACAGCAACGCTAAAATGCACGCTGATAAGGTTATACCTAACGCGTATATCAATAAGCGTCTTGTAGCTGCTGCTTCGTTTAGACTTGACCGTATGGGCGCAACAAACGCGCTTAACCGTACAATCAAGACGCTAATAGAAACTGGTGTACTGCGTGAAGTTGGGCGTAATGATTTGTCGCAAAAATATAATACGTCACAACGCGCTTATGTTCTGGCTGATACTTCGGTATTATAATACGAAGCTTCTACACGCTTTTTATAGAATGTAGTGTAATGCAGCTTCACGGCTGCATTTATTTTATAATGTATGTATCGTATGTATGATGAAATGAAAAATAGAACGAAAGCGGTACAAGCGTCTAATGCGTCTAATAGCGCGTCTAATAGCTAAGTGTTTGAAAACAAAGACAATCTAATAAATCTAATAAATCTAATAGTTTGGGTGGGGAGGGGGGGGTCTTTCTATAATATATATATATATATATATATATATTAGATTTATTAGAT
>FRDC01000076.1_pt1 | contig 42452 bp, 41 predicted proteins | sample 1106171 | NCBI WGS metagenome assembly FRDC01 (sample SAMEA3930566, study PRJEB13176) | freshwater metagenome | biome: Drinking water system; feature: drinking water; material: water | place: Singapore | collected 2014-12-20 | reverse complement strand
TCCGCATCAAGAACCAGATGCTGGACGGCGTCGAGGGCGGCCTGACGCGGCACATCCCGTCCGGCGAACAGCTGTCGATCTATGACGCGGCGATGAGGTACAAGGCGGCCGGCACGCCGCTCGTCGTTTTCGCCGGCAAGGAGTACGGCACCGGTTCGTCGCGCGACTGGGCGGCGAAGGGAACGATCCTCCTCGGAGTGCGCGCCGTCGTCGCCGAAAGCTTCGAGCGCATCCATCGCTCGAACCTTATCGGGATGGGCGTGCTGCCGCTGCAGTTCAAGGACGGCGACAGCTGGCGCTCGCTCGGCCTCAAAGGCGACGAGACGATCACAGTCCACGGAGTCGATGCGCTGACGCCGCGGTCGGAGGCGCGCCTGACGATCACCGGCGCCGACGGCAACGCGCGCGACGTGACTGTCCTTGTTCGGATCGATACCGCAGACGAACTCGATTACTACAAGCATGGCGGCATCCTTCAGTATGTCGTCCGCCAGCTCGCCGCCGCCTGATTTGCAACCCAAGATTGCTGGCGAACTAGCGTGCTTCGCCTAGACTTCCGCAACCTGAAGTCGCAAACAGCGGCCAGCTTGCGGGGGATGGGTGGGGGAGCGCTCCGGGATCGTTGCGATGGCGGCCGCGCTTTGGTGCGCCGCGGCGCCCGCCTGCGCGAGCCCCTGGAACCGCGATGACGGCGGCGTTTTCGTCGCCAATCGCGTCGATTATTTCCGGTCTTCCACCGATGTCAGCCGCTATGCGCGGATTGACAGCGACACCTATGTCGAATGGGGCCTCTCCCGCCGCTGGATGGCGGGGGGCAAGGCAGCATTCGGAACCGCTTTTATCGAAGACGCAACTGGGGCGCGGACGGTCAGCGGCTTCGGCGAATCGGATGTTTTTCTCCAGCGCCAGCTTCAACGTGGCGAACATTCCGCGACGGCGTTGAGGCTCGCAGGCGTTTGGTCCGGCGATGTCACCGACGGCGCGCGGCCGGGATTTGCAACCGGCGGCTTCGACGTCGACCTGCGCGCGCTTCACGGCCGCGACATCCTCCTTACCCCGTTCAAGGTCTTCATCGCCGCCGAGGCTGGCTATCGCCGCCGGCTTTCCGGTGCGAGCGACCAGGCGCGCGCTGATTTTCTCATCGGGATCGAGCCTTCGCGGCGATTCCTTATTCTGATGGAGGCGCAGTCGATCATCTCCATGCGGAACAATGACCCCGGCTTCGATGACTTCGATCTTTTTAAGGCGCAGGCCTCGCTCGTCTGGCGGGCCACGAAGCGCTGGTCGATCGTCGGCGGCGCGCGAACCGAATTTGCGGCGCGAAACGTTTTTCCCGGTGACGCGTTTTCAATCGGTTTCTGGACGCAGTTCTGATGGATGAGCGTCCGCCGATCCGCTTTGACCGGATTCGCGCATGCGCCCGAAACGGCCGGGCGCCATGGGGATTTCAAAGCGACCAGCTGATTTTTCTGACAATGCGCAAGGACGACGGGCCGCCAGACCTCAAGGTATCCCCGGGCGCCTTCGCTGCTGCGTTGCGCGCGCAATTCATCGAGGAACTGACCTACGCTGCGACAGAACGCCTTTCGGACGAGGCGCCTGAGGACAGCGCGCGGCATGTCTTAACGATGTCGCAGAAAACCGCGTTTGGACTTTTCATACTGCTCACGATCGCACTTGCGATCACTGCGCCGAAAGCAGCTGCCGGGACCGCCTATGTCGGCCTCGCGATTCTCTTCTCGATCGCGATCGCCGTCCGCCTCGCTCTTGCCGGCTTGGCCGCGGCCCCGCAGCGCGCTCATCCGCGCGATCCGCTCGCCGATGACGACCTGCCGGTCGTCACGGTTCTTGTTCCGCTGTTCCGGGAAGCAAAGGCCCTGCCCGGCCTCGCCGCCGCGCTGGCCCGACTCGACTATCCGGCTGACAGGCTCGACATCAAGCTGCTTCTTGAAGAAGGCGACCACGGGACAATCACCGAGGCGCGGCGGCTTTGCTGCGACGAACGCTTTGACCTTGTCATTGTTCCGCCTTCGGCGCCGCAGACGAAGCCGAAGGCGCTCAACTACGCCTTGCCGACAGCGCGCGGCGACCTTGTCGTCATTTATGACGCGGAAGACGACCCAGACCCGTTGCAGCTCAAAATCGCGGCGGAGACCTTCGCCGCAGGGCCAAGCGATCTTGCCTGCGTGCAGGCCCGACTCAACTTCTACAATAGCGATGACAACTGGCTGACCCGCGGTCTTATGGCGCAAATGACGGAAGTGCTAATCGTCGAAGTTGAGGTTGCGCTTCGTGATCTCGTCACGTTCGGCAATCAATCGATTGAAACTCTCACGCGCAATTTCCAGCGCCGAAACGCTTCGCTCGAAAGCGTTTCTATCGCGGCGCAATCTTGACTCATAGACTTTGCGATAAGCGGCGTCGGCGGCGGACGCCGCCTCTTTGATCCGCTGAGTCAAAAAATCATATTCATTCATACCTAGCCCACGAAACGGCTCTAGCCCATGAGACGGCTGCCTATTCGGCGGCCTCGTCTTCGTCATCTTCAAGGTCGTCATCGGATTCTGAGAGCTTCAGAATTTCCTCATACTTCGCCAGCATTTGTTTTAGCTTATCAACCCCTTTGAGATCGACATTCTCGCCCGAAATTTGCAATTTTCCATCATCTAAAACGATGCGGACGCGGTTAGCGCGCCCCGGCGCCGATTGAGCGATCATTCCAGCCGTAGTAGCCGGACCGGTGCTGGCCAAACCGGCCAATATCGCGTTGTTTTTCATCGACTCTTGGAGCACGTCATCACCATTCGGCTGCTTCGGCTGGAATGATCGCTCAATCGGCGCCGCCGGTCCATGACCATCGTATGCATTCTTTTGCTGTAGAAAACGGCAAGTTTCTAGAAAACTGTTTACCGTAGGCGGAATGGCAGCCGTGGCAAACCCTGCTCGCATTAAGTGAGAGCGAAGCGCGTTTTCGGACGGCACCCCATCCGGAAATCGTTCACGCAAGGCTGCATAGAGCTCCGGTTGAAAGGCTGCCTCCCTAAGCGCGCGGACTTGATCTCCTTCATTCTGGGGGTGCAGAATATCAACTGCCAACGACGTAACCCGAACTCCGCCCTTGCCCGCCTTCTCCACAAGGCCGTATTGGGTGAGGGTCGCCAGCAACTTTCCAGACCGCCCGGTTAAGCCACTGTATCCCATGTCTTTAACTGCAGCCTCGCGTTCAACCACGTTCGTTCGGCTTGCCTCATGGATTTTCCGTACTAATTCCACCGCCTCTGGGAGCGGAAGGCTGGGGTAGCTTGGGCTGCGGACACGCTTCGTCATGGCGACTTCCTTTGGTAGCTAGCGCGTCTTGCAAAATGCTGACGCGTATGGCATAAAAAATAGCTAGCAGTTGCCGCGCTGAAATTCAATGGCTTTTGAAAATTAGCTACCGGCGCCTTGACGGCTAGCGCGGTTCGGGTTCTAGTTGTGTTCTCCGCAATGGAGAGAGGTCATGAAAAGAAGAGAAAGAGCCCGAGTCGGGCGGTCCGACCGATATTGGGCGAGGACTTCAGGGCCGCAGCGCTAAGATTTTGTCCGTCCGCGCGCCGCGGCCCCTAATAGGCCCCATTTCAGAGACCCAGAGGCGGCAATGCCGTCTCTGATTCAGTCAGATTCGCATTGGCCGCCTCTGTTTTCAAGTCATTCATTGAAAACGGAGTAAACCCCAATGATCTGGGTTAAAAACTACATCCGCTGGCGCTTCGGACGCCTTGAACACGTCCGGGCTCACTGGCGGTCATTCCCCGCCTAAGACGACGCGGGCACCCGAAAGCCGGCTGGGTGCCCGTTCGTGTATTCCCAGGTAATGCCAAATTCGGCGAACACTGCGTTTATAGCCAACATATTGTTATCTATGGGCTTTCTCAATCCTTTCTCGAAGTCTCTTATTGTGGACAGTCCGACTTTTGCCCTTGCCGCGAGATCGGCTTGAGACCAGCCAAGCCATGCGCGAGCGGCGCGGCAATGTTCGGGCGACGGCATAACTTCGCTTATCATGCGACGAAGATAGCGAGGTAAATTATTTTCGTCAACATCGGCTATAATCGTTGACGTCACTTAATTCAACGATTATCTACTAGGTCAACGAATATCGCTGACCTAGGACAACCATGATGGCCCAGCACTTCCTTCTCTCCCGCGATGCCAAAACGCTCTCATTGGCGACAGTCTTCCGGATGACTGACGCAGAGGCGGAAGCGCGTTTCCGGGCAATGCGCTGGTCTGACACTGACGGCGAGCCGGTTTGCCCAGCCTGCGGCTGCATCGGCGCCTATGAATTTCGCCGCCCGAACGGCTCGCTGCGTTTCGAGTGCAAGGCGTGCAAGAAAGGTTTCACCCTTACGAGCGGAACGCTTTTCGCGTCCCATAAGTTGCCGCTCCGCATGTACCTTGGTTGCATCGCGATTTTCGTCAATGAGGTGAAAGGCAAGAGCATGTTGGCGATGAGCCGCGATCTCGGTCTTTCGTACAAAGCGGCGTTCGTTCTTTGCCACAAACTCCGCGAAGCGATGGCGGAAGATATGAAAGGCCGCGTCATCGGCGGCGAAGGAAAAGTCGCCGAACTGGATGCTGGATATTTTGGCGGTTACGTCAAACCGGCAAACCGGAAAGGCGACCGCGCCGACCGTCGCCTTTGGGAAAATCAAAGCGGCAAGCGCAAGGCTGTCATCATCATCCGGGAGCGGAACGGCAATTCTCTGCCGGGCGTTTTTCGTTCGGAAGGCGCCGCGCTCTCATGGGTCAAGTCGCGGATCGCGAGCGAGACCGTTGTTCATGCCGACGAATCCAATGCGTGGAACTCGCTTCACGCTCGCTTCGAAATGAAGCGCATCAATCATGAAGAGGCGTACAGCGCTAATGGCGCTTGTACGAATTTCGCGGAGTCGTTTTTTTCGCGCATGCGTCGCGCGGAACTCGGTCATCATCACCATATCGCTGGCGCGTACTTGATCCGCTATGCGCAAGAGGCCGCTTGGCGTGAGGATAACCGCCGCGCCTCCAATGGGGCACAAGTCCAGCGCGTCGCACATCTCGCCTTAAACCGCGGCGCCTCAGTTGACTTCACTGGCTACTGGCAGCGCCACAAGTCGGCATAGCTGGAATCCAACGTGTACCGAAGAATCCGTATACGGTGGATTCAATCAGAGTCAAAAAGCCGCACCCGTTAACACTCCGTTAACCGCGAATTGTGCTAGTGTTTTTAAGATAATAACGGGAGCGCGCAATGGTCGATGCGACATACAATTTGAACGGCGGGTTCAAGCCTACAATGAAGCGCTTCGCCGATCTAAGCGGCGCAGACTTCTTCCCGACGCCGCCGTGGGCGACCTACGCGCTCATTGATAACGAGAAATTCAAGGGCGACATTTGGGAGAGCGCTTGCGGCGACGGGACCATGTCCAAGGTCTTAGAGGAAACCGGCTGCAAGGTTCCTAGCTCCGATTTATACGAACGCGGATATGGCGATGCCGGCGTAAATTTCCTAGCCAGCGATCGCCGCGCCGACAACATTGTGACGAACCCGCCGTACAATTGCGCAGAGGGGTTCGTGCGCTCTGGGATCGCGTCGGCACGAAAAAAGTTTGCGCTCTTGCTGCGCCTAGCGTTTCTCGAAGGCGCCAATAGACAGCGCACGATCTTCTCCGAAGCGCCGCCCGCGCGAGTGTGGGTTTTCAGCGAGCGCATCACGTTCTATCCGAAGGACGCAGAGCAGAAGGGCTCAGGCACCACCGCTTACGCATGGTTCGTCTGGGATAAGGACGCGCCTAGCGCAACCGAGCTGCGCTGGTTCAAGCCGGGTTATAAGGCGCGGCACACCTAGCCCTTGGCTTTTAGAAATGTTCGTCCTGCATCCGTGATCTTGAGTCCGCCATCAACACGCTCAAGATAGCCGTCATGGATGAAGTTGCCTTCCGCATCATGATGCGAAGTGATGTTGCGCACCAACTGCTCCCACAATCCTTCGTTTGGACGCGTCTTGGAGGTTGCTAAGTCTGCGGGCGAAAGGTCTAAAAACTTGGGGCAATTTTTGACGAGGTAGGCGATCGGCGCCGCCCCCTTATCAGTCTCAGCCAGCACGCGGAGGACGGCGACGGAAACTTCATACTCAGAAACGCGCGCATTAGGATTAGCCATTTCTATCTCCTATAATACTGAGCGATCAATAGGCCAATATTATAAACAATGCGAGTCCTGGTGGCGCAAGGCTAATCCGCCAGCTTCCAGCGCGTTTCCCGCCCGCCCCCTACCTTAACGATCGTCTTGCGCCCGTGCTGATAGGCTAGATTGCCTCGCACCCGTGGGGCAAGGGCTCGCCGGGCGTCCTCATTATTGCCCGTCGCCGCCAGAAGAGCCTTCACAACGTCCGCCGTTGATATTGGCTCGCCAGCGCGGCGAAGAGCGTCGAAAATAAGGCGCCCTAATTCGCCCTGCCGAAACAATTTCACCCGCTTACGGGGCCGCATATTCGGGATCGCGTTAGGATCGCCGGTCGGCTCGAATATTCGGATGGTCGCATCAATGTGTTTGAGTTGTTCGCTTCCCCAAGCGATCTTCTTTTTCATGTGCGCGATCTCGCCAGCGAGGCGAGCGCGCTGCTCTTTCAGCGCCGAAATGGCGTAGCGGTTTCCGTTCTCATTCATGCGGCGAGGACTACGCCGCTTCTAGCTCAGGGGAAGGTCAGACTTCCGTCATTTGCGGCCTTATGTATCAAGCGCACCAAGCGCCCCGGACTAGGGGGCGCTAGGTGAGCAAAACGCTTCTGTGGTTGGCACTAATCGGCGCGGCGATGGTACCAGTATGCTTTGGGGTTTGTGAGCGGCAACGCGGTGTGAAATCGGCGTTGCGGCCTGCTGCTATCGAAGAGGTAGCAGAAGCCGCTCACATATCTATTGCTGCTGGTGTGGTCGGTGAACTCCAAGAAACCATAAAACCAGAGCCAATCGCCTTTTTTCCCTTTAAGCCCGACGGCGTCGGAATCCGTTGCGATCTGGGGCGATTGGTTTTGGGGGCCGACCGGCAATTCAAGGTCTTTGACAAAGAAAGTGCCGCTCGGCGGCATTTCAGTTGGCAGGTTGGCGGGGTCAATCGCCGTTGGATTTTCTCGGGGTTCCGTCACCTGCCACGCGCGGCAGATTCGGGTGACGATAGCGGGGCTGCGGCCTCCATTAGAGGCCCGACACCACAACTGATGGTCATGAAAACTCATAAGATTGCCAGCCCGAGTCTTCACAAACTCCCTTGCTCCGACCTTTCCAGACGCGAAGTCCCAAACGAGATCAGAACCTTTTTCAGATTCGATTCTGAGAGTGACAAAGGGCTTCGCGTCAATTTCCGCAACAGCGATCGTTGCCGCAGCAGATTTTCGCGCCTGCTCAAGAGTGTCGGCAGCAATTTCTGCAGCCTTTCGCGTTTCGTAGAGGGTCCATCCAATCAGGCCGACCCCAGCTGTAGTCGCAACAAGCATCCAAAACGCCCACCGCGCCATGTCCTGTTGGGCTTTGAGGTCTTCTTGCTGTCGCTGTGCTTCCTGGTCGGATGGAGAGTCGGAACTTGGGGAATAAGTGACCGCGGCGTGTTGCACCCTTATGGGCTCGCCGCATTCCTCGGCGGGGCCATCACTTGCGCGTTGTGCATTGGGCGCGCGCTCATTGTCTTTGGCTAGGGAACTGCTACATCCTCGCGCATCACAAATTAGTTCGACGCCATTGAAATTGACGATGTCGGGCGCAGCTTGTGAGGAAGCTAATCCTCCAACCGCAAAGACGATGAACCAACCGCCCTTAGACATTGCAGCAGGAACGCGGCACTGAATCCCCCCCGGCTGATCTTGTTGTTCAGGTTCCGCTCGTTTTCCTGAACGCCGATGGCCGAGAGCTTTTCAGCAAGTTGGGCGTAAGTCACGCCCCGCCGCTTTAGTTCGCCTTTAAGGAGATTTTTCGCAAGAGTTTCAAACTCTTGGGTTGTGGGATTGTCTTTCCAAGGCGCTGCCTTTGGCGGGGTCATGGTCGGGCCTCAAATAATCATCACATTTGATGATATAGGCCCTTGCATTCGGGGATACAAGTCATTAAGTCCGGTTAGCAACGTCACCGGATTTGATGACATGGCCCAACACTTCCTCCTCTCCGCCGCTTCCCGGACCTTGAAGCTCAAGGACATTTACCGGGCGGGCGAGGACGCGGCCTATTTGAAGTTCCGGGCGCTGCGCTGGCCGGAGACGGACGGCGCGGCGGTCTGCCCGCGCTGCGGCTGCGCGGAGACTTATGACCTTTCGACGCGCCGCAAGTTCAAGTGCAAGGCTTGCTATCACCAGTTCTCGGTCACGTCGGGGACGATCTTCGCGAGCCGCAAGCTCGCCTTCGTCGATATGCTGGCCGCGATCTGCATCATCGCCAACGCCTCCAAAGGCCTCTCCGCCGTGCAGCTCTCGCGCGATGTCGGCGTGCAGTACAAAACGGCCTTCGTCCTCGCGCACAAAATCCGTGAAGCGCTCGCCCGCGAGACGGCGGAAACCAAACTGGATCGCGAAGTCGAGATCGACGGCGCCTATTTCGGGGGCCATATCCGCCCGGCGAACCTTGAAGCCAAGCGCGTTGACCGCCGCCTGTCGGAGCACCAGACCGGCAAGCGCCGCGTCGTCATCGCCCTCCGCCAGCGCAAGGGCCGGACGCTCACCTTCGTTCGGAAGTCCGAAGCGGACGGCGTCTCAATCGCCCGCGACCGTATCGCGCCGGGCGCCTTTGTCCATGCCGATGAGGCCTCGCACTGGGATAATCTCGACGCCTTTTTCCCGGTCGCGCGCATCAATCACAGCGAGGGCTATTCGATCAACGGCGTCTGCACCAATCAGGCCGAAAGCTACTTCTCGCGCCTTCGCCGCATGGTCGCTGGCCAGCATCACCACGTCTCGCCGCAGTACCTTCACCAGTACGCCGCGCACGCGGCTTGGCTTGAAGATCACCGCCGCGAGACGAACGGTGCCCTTGCGGGCCGCATCGTCCGCAACGCGATGGCCGCGCCGGTCAGCCGCCAGTGGAAGGGATACTGGCAGCGTCACCCTCGTTAAGCACTTGCTAGTTTTCATCGCTGAGAATTGCAGAATGCGACGCGCCGCCCGCCATTACTGCCAAAATTGCAAGGCGGACTTCCTCGTTAATCTGCACGAAGAGGAAACCGGCGGGGTTATTTTGATTTGCCCAACGTGTAGCGCCGAGCACTATCGGATGTTTATGAACGGCGTCGCAACGAACGACGATCCGGCCACTTCGACCGAAAAGCCAACTAGATTTCTCGGTCGCAAGATACGCGCCTGCGGCCGTGTTTAACTTTTGTCGTGATCAACAGACGCAAGGCGGCGTCATCATTATCCCACGCCATGCGCGCGATAATGGCGCGGGCGACTTCGCGATGCGTGAGTGGCCCCGCCGCTTCGCGCTCGACGGCAAGAATGAGTCGCTTCAATTCCCCGCGCCTGAATAGCCACCGGCGCTGAAAGCCGGACGGCGCGCCGCGCTGCTCGGCCTCTCGCAAGATCGCCAACGTTGCCTCGATATGGGCAAGGCCCGCCAGCGTCTTCTCCCGCAGCATCGCCAAATGCACGAGATCGGCCCGGAGGTCCGCCCGCTTCTTCTCAAGGGTCCGCACGGCGTTTGAAGTTGCCATGGGGAAACACTACGGATTCCCGGCGACTCCGGCGCGGCTTAAGTTGGTGCTCTTGCTACCTAAGGCCGGTCATTTGCGCCATAAGACCGCTGACCCGGCTCTTCACCCTTGAATATTGCCTCTGGTTTGATTGCTTCCTGCCGTCGCTCGACCGGCTCGGCGCGCCGATTCCGCTCGGCGGGACGTCGAACATCTTCAGAATTGACGCGCTGATCGACGCCGGCGGATGGGACCCGCATAACGTCACCGAGGACGCTGATCTCGGCCTTCGCCTCGCCCGGCGCGGCTGGCGGACGGCGATCATCGAGTCGACGACCCATGAAGAAGCCGCTTGTTCCCTTTCAAACTGGATTCGCCAGCGGTCGCGCTGGATGAAAGGCTTCATGCAGACCTGGCTCGTGCATCGCCGGCAGCCTTTCGGCGACGGCGGGTGGAAATCCATGCTCACTGTCGATCTATTTATCGGCGGCGCCGTCGTCGCCGCGCTGGCGACGCCGGTTCTCTGGATGTTGAGCTTTTTCGAGATCGCGACAGGCGCGGGCGCAGCCGATATCTCCGCGACGCCCGCTATCTCCATCGCCGCCTCCGCGCTCGCCTTCGGTAATGCCGCCTTGATTGCGCTCGCAGCCCTTGCGCCGATTTCGCGCGGGATGGCGAAGCTGTCGCCCTGGGCGCTCTTCATGCCGGTCTATTGGCTCCTGATGGCGTGGGCGGCCTATGTCGCGCTGTGGCAGCTCGCGCGCCGCCCGCATTTCTGGGAAAAAACCGACCATGGGCTGAGCGCCGGCGCAGACGCGCGCCGTCGCGCCGCGCTGAAGTCGCTTGGCTTCGATTGAATTCCTGCGCCGGTGCGCCGATATAAGCGCCATGTCGCTCTCGGGCTTTCCTTTCCGCAAGATGAACGGTCTCGGCAATGACTTCGTCATCGTCGACCTGCGCGGCGCGCGCGAATGCATGACAGGGGACGCCGCGCGCCTCATCGCCGACCGCAAGGCCGGCGTCGGCTGCGATCAGGTCATCACCATCGAAGACCGGGACGGGCCCTTCATGGGCGTCTGGAACGCCGACGGGACGGAAGCCGGCGCGTGCGGCAACGCCGCGCGCTGCGTCGGCGCGATCCTGATGGCGGAGACGGGTGAGACAGCGGTCGGCATCGAAACGCAGTCGGGCTTCATCACCGCCGAGCGCGTCGGCGCGAACCGCGTCGCCGTCGACATGGGCGTTCCGAAATTCCACTGGAGGCAGATCCCGCTCGCCGAGGAAATTCAGGACACGCGCTTTGTCGACATCAAGCTCGGGCCGATCGACAAGCCGGTGCTCTGGGGACCGTCGGCCGTCAATATGGGGAACCCCCACTGCGTATTCTTCATCGATGATGTCGGCGCGCACAAGCTCGAGATTTTCGGGCCTATGATCGAAAACCATCCGCTGTTTCCCGAGCGCGCGAACGTTTCTCTGGCCGAAGTCAGGGGACGCCAGTTCATCCGCCTCCGGGTGTGGGAGCGCGGCGCCGGCATCACGAAAGCTTGCGGAACCGCCGCCTGCGCGGCCGTCGTTGCGGCGAGCCGGCGCCGTCTCACCGACCGCAAGGCGAGCGTTGAGCTTGACGGCGGCTTGCTCGCGATCGAATGGCGCGACGACGATCATGTCATCATGACCGGGCCATACGAATTCGACTATGAGGGCGTCCTGGCGGAGGGGCTCTGACGGTTGGCCAAGCTCTATTTCAGTTACGCGGCGATGAACGCCGGGAAATCGACGACGCTGCTGCAGGCCGCGTTCAACTATCGCGAACGCGGCATGAAAACCGCCATCTTCACCGCCGCCATCGACAAGCGCGCCGGCGCCGGCGTTGTAGCGTCCCGCATCGGCCTCAAAGAGACTGCGCGCGCTTTCGACGATGCGACCGACCTCTATGCAGAGATCGAAAACTCCGTCCGCACCGAAGGCGTTTCCTGCGTCTTCGTCGATGAGGCGCAGTTCCTCTCGCGAGAGCAGGTCGGCGAACTCGCGCGCGCGGTCGATTATCTCAATATCCCAATCCTCTGCTTCGGCCTCCGGACGGATTTCCGCGGCGAGCTGTTCCCCGGCAGCGAGCGCCTTCTTGCGCTCGCCGATGAAATACGGGAGCTGAAGACGATCTGCCATTGCGGGCGCAAAGCGACGATGAACCTCCGCATCGGCGCCGACGGCGCGGCGATAGGGGCCGGCGCCACGATCGAAATCGGCGGCAATGAACGCTATACGCCGCTATGTCGGCGACATTTTTACGAGCGCATGAACGAGGCGCGTCAGCCGAACGCATCGTAGAAATGCGAGATGCCGACCGCGATCTCCTTCATGCGGCGGTCCAGCGCGCGCAAGGGCGCGACGATGCCCTGCTGGATCGCCGGATAGCCGCCGGCGCCGGTCTCACGCGGCGCCGGCTCGGTCAGCGCTTCGAACGCCGGCGGCGCAGCGACCGTCTCCGGAAAAATCTCTGAGATGACGCCGGCGACCTCATCGAACTGCAGATCGAGCGCGAGGTCGATGAGGTCGCCATGCGTCAGCTCATGGCGCGAAGAGAAAGCGGGCGTCGCGGCGACCAGCGAGAATCCTTCCCCGATCAGCGCGAGCCTGGCCGCGTGCATGACATAAAGCGGCGCGCTGAACGCCGTCGCCGCGCCCGTCGCCTGATCGAATTTCTGCCGGTCGATTGAAAGAAGATTGGCGAGCCGGGACAGCGACACATCGAGCGCGCGCGCCTCCAGCCGGCCGGCGATCTTGTGAAAGGGCGCCGCCATGCTGCGGTCCTTCAATCGCGCCGCCCCGACCGTCCAGAAGGCGGGATCATAGAGATCGGCGTAAGCGCGCAGAATCGAAAGCGACGTCAACGCTCGCGCATGGCTCGCCACGCCGAGCACGGACCTGATGCGCGGCGACTTCGCCACAAGCTCGCGGAAACGCTCCGGTTCGCGTTCGGCGGCGGTTCCAAGCCCGCCGACGACGTTCGCAACGGCCGCAAGCTGCTGCAGCACCGCGTTGTGCGGAATGGCGCGCAGGCCGCGCGCCTCGTCTTTTGCGCCGGGTTTGGGACGGCGGGCGCGGCGCGAACCGGAAACCGGCAAGAGATTCCGCGAAAAAGCCGCGAGCGCGGCCTGGTAGTTTTCGTTTTCCCAAAGGGCTTCCTGCCAGCCCTTCACCGCCCGGTAGACGTCCCAGGAGAAATTGATGTCGCGATAATAGCGGTCGTCCATGTCGGCCGACGGCGCGGCATGCGCCCATGAAAAGATCGCCTGAACCGTCGCTGCGGCGAGCATCGGCGTCTGGAAATGGAGAAACCCGTCGCCGCCCTGAAAGCTCGTCTCGGCGTTCAGCCTGAGCCCGTCATGCGCGTAGCGGCTGCGCGTCCATGGCGTCATCAGGTAATCGAGGCGATCGCTGAAGGACCCCGGATGCGCGCCCCGTCCCATCGACTCGCCATGCGTGTTGAAGACGACAACCTCGACATCGGTAATGCGGTGCGCCGCGAGCGCGCGCGACACGAGGATGTGCAGGCGCTCGATTCCGAGATCGGCGGCGATCTGCCCCATGAAGCGGCCGCTGTCGGAAAAGCCGCACTGGATCGCAATCCGGCCGCGCCGGCGGATATAGGCGACGAACTCCTCCTCCTCGAGGAGGCGCTCAATGAGGCGCCCGCCGCGCTCGATCGCATCGGGCGTCTCAAAGAGCGGAGAAATGTCAAGGCGATGATCGACTCCGTATAGCCGCGCCAGATAAATCGCGCCCATCACCGTCGCCGGCGCCTCGACTTCCGCGATGAGGAAGCGGATCGGCGTCGTCTGATCGATGTGTTTCAGGATCTGCGCGCAAAGCATGAATTGCCGGCGCGCCGTCATCTGCTCCTCGAAGACGGTGGCGAAATTGACCGCGCGCCGTTCCGCGCCCGCCGTCTTCTCCGCCGCGGCGTCGAGCGCAGTACGGTCTAGAAAGGCCCGGTCGGCGTCGAGGCCAAGATCAGCCCTCAGGGCGGAGCGCACCTGCGCCGCGTTGACGCGCAGGTGAATGCGCGCGACGCCGAGTCCGTAAGCGTCCATCTCCGCCCTTATGACCGCGAGCGCGAGCGCCGTGTCGTCATCTATGCGGTCGATTAGATGCGTCAGCACCGCGCGCGGCCCGTCGAGCGAGGTGAGCCGGCGCGGGGTCTCCGCGGTCAGGCGGTTGGCGGCGGCGGCGACGGCGGCCGGGTCGGACAGATCGGCCGCGAAGGCGCTCGCCTGCTCGGCGGCTTCAGCGCCCGCATCGCTCAGAACGCCCGCGAGTTCGCGCGCGGCCTCAATCTGTTGCAGCGCTTTGGCGTAGCGGAAGAGCTGCAGCGCCTTCTCTTCGAGCCGCAGCCGGACCGTCGTTCCCCAATGAATGTCGGTGCGGCCATCGAGATCATAGCCGACCCAGGACGCGAGGCTTATCGGCTGCGGCGACGCCGAACGCCAGTTTTCGGGATGGCGCTCGCGCAACCAGGAAAGGCTCGCCGCGACAAGTTCGCGGATCGCTTCCTGCGCACGGGCGATGGCGCCTTGAACGTCTTCATGCTCATCGAGCAGGGTGATCGGCCGCGCCGCGCCATGATGCGCCAGCTCAATTTTCGTCGTTTCACCCGAAGCGATCGCCCCGATCCGTCGCCGCGCCTCGCGCGACAAGGCAAAGGTCGGATGTGCCGTGAAGACGACGCCCGCCTTCGTCTGCTCGAGAGCCTGACGAACGATCTCGAAAGGCTCCCCGTCGAAGCGATCGAGGGCGCTGCTGACGGCGTCGGTCCACGGCCGGCGCTCTGCCTTCGCGCCAAGCCGCTGGGCGCGAGCCCCAAGAGCTTCGTCGGCGATCAGCGTCGCGAGCGCGGAAAGCGCGTCATGATCGAGATCGCCGGCGCCTAGCCGTTCGCGCAGGTCGATCATCAACAGCCGGACGCCCGACGCCATCGCGTCGCGGCGCGTCGCCTCCTCATGTGCGGCGAGCCGGTTCAGGCACCAGTCGCGCAGTCCGGCGATATCGCGCGCGGTCACAGCAGGGTTCTCTGCATCGCTTTTGACCATCCATCGCGCAGGGCGGCGCGCGCCGACGCGGTCATCGACGGCGCAAACCGGCGCTCTGTCCGCCGCAAACGGGCGATGTCCGCGACCGAGCCAAAAACGCCGGCCCGGACGCCCGCCATAAACGCCGCGCCAAGCGCCGTCGTCTCCATGATCGTCGGCCGATCGACAGGCGCATCCTGGATGTCGGCTAGAAACTGCATCAGCCAGTTGTTCCCCACCATGCCTCCGTCGACTTTCAGCGCCTTGCAGGGCGCGCCATCGGCGGCCATCGCGTCGATGAGGTCCGCCGTCTGGTAGGCGACGCATTCGAGCGCGGCGCGCGCGATTTCGGAACGCCCTGCCCCGCGCGTCAGGCCGCACAGAAGGCCGCGCGCGTCCGGCGCCCAGTGCGGCGCGCCAAGACCGGTGAAGGCCGGGACAAGATAAACGCCGCCGCTCGACGTCACCGAGCGGGCGAGGTCTTCCGTCTCGGCGGACGATTTGATGATGCCAAGTCCGTCGCGCAGCCATTGCACGGCGGCGCCGGCGACGAAGATCGACCCCTCGAGCGCGTAGTGGATCTTTCCATCTATGCGTCGCGCGATTGTCGTCAGCAGGCGGTTCTTCGAGAGCGCGAAACCGGCCGTCGGGGCGAGAACGAAACAGCCGGTGCCATAGGTGCTTTTGATATCACCCGGGTGAAGGCAGGCCTGCCCGATCGCCGCCGCCTGCTGGTCGCCGACAAGCGCGAAGACAGGTATCCGGCGTCCGAAATGTTCGTGCAGCGTCTCGCCGAAGTCGCTGATCGTGTCGCGCACCTCCGGCAGGCAGGCGCGCGGCGCATCGAAAATCCCGAGCAGCGTGTCATCCCAGACGCCGGTCCGGATGTTGAACAGGCTCGTGCGGCTTGCGTTCGTCGCGTCGGTCAGGTGCGCCCCGCCGGTGAGGCGCGCCAGCACGAAACTGTCCACAGTGCCAAACGCAAGCTCGCCGCGCGCGGCGCGCGCGCGAAGATCAGTCCCGCTATCGAGAATATGCGCAAGCTTCGTCGCCGAGAAATATGGGTCGAGCAAGAGGCCGGTGCGCTCCCGCACCTCGCCCTCCAGACCCCTTTCCTTCAGCGCGGCGCAATGATCGGCCGTTCGCCGGTCCTGCCAAACGATGGCGTTATGGACGGGGATGAGCGACTTGCGGTCCCAGACGAGCGTCGTTTCACGCTGATTTGTGATGCCGATCGCGACGACGCGTCCGCCCTTTTTCTCCGCCGCCTTCAGCGCGGCGCGCGCCGTCGCGAGCGTTGTTCTCCAGATCGCTTCAGGATCGTGTTCGACCCATCCTGCCTGCGGGAAGAGCTGCGCAAACTCTTCCTGCGCGACCGCCACGATCGCCGCTTCGGCGTCGAAAACGATCGCCCTGCTGGAGGTCGTGCCCTGATCGATTGCAAGGACAAGCGGACGATCGGTCATCGCGCCATCACCCTCCATTCCCAAGGCTGCAGCGTCATCGCCGTTTCAGGGTTGATCGTAACCTTGCCGCCGTTGAAGTCGACATAGTCGCCCTTGGCCTGCGCGGTCGGGAAGGTGACGGTCTTCGTCTCGCTGGAAAAATTCATGACGACGAAGACGCGGTCTCCCTCTTTCTCGCGCAGGAACGAGAAGACTTGCTGCGGCGACGAATTGTCGACGCCGACCATGCGCGCGCCCCATTGACCATTGCGGAGGGCAGGATGAGCCTTGCGATAGGCGATGAGACGCTTGATGAGCGCGCCGTTCGGATGCTGGCGCCAGGCGATCGGATCCTTCTCGAAGAACTCGAGCCGCTTTTCGTTGCCGGCTTCCATGCCATTGTGAACGAGCGGAATGCCCTCGCCGACAAATGAAAGCACCAGAGCCGCCGGCAGCGCGTCGCGGAAGCGTTCGAACGCCGTTCCCTCCCACGCATTCTGGTCGTGGTTCTCGACATAGGTCATGCGCATAGCTTCGACCGGCCAGGCGCTCTCGTTTTCCGAATAGTAGCCGTAAAGCGCCCCGGTGTTCGCCTTGCCGAGCGCAATGTCATGCATTGCGCCGTTCCAGGCCCAGGCGTAGCTCGCGTCGAATGCCGCCCGGTGGACGTCGCGATGATTGAACTCGGCGAGCATGAAGACGGGCTTGATCGCATCGAGCTCGGCGCGCACGTTCTCCCAGAAATCGAGCGGCACATAGCCCGCAACGTCGCAGCGGAAGCCGTCGACGCCGACTTCCTTCACCCAATAGACCATCGCCTTCGTCATGTATTCACGAAGGTCGCGCTTCGACCAGTCGAAGTCGATGATATCCGACCAGTCCCACCACGGCGTCGGCTGGAAGTCGCCCTTCCAGTCCTTGATGTACCAGTCAGGATGCTCCGTAACGAGAGGATTGTCCCACGCGCTGTGATTGGCGACCCAGTCGAGGATGACCTTGAAGCCCTGCGCATGGGCCGCGTTTACGAAGGACTTGAGGTCGTCGAGCGTGCCGAATTCCGGATTGACGCCGAGATAGTCGCGCACCGAATAGGGGCTGCCGAGCGTTCCCTTGCGGTTTTTCTCGCCGATCGGATGTATGGGCATCAGCCAGAGAATATCGACGCCTAGCGATTTGAGGCGCGGCAGTTCTTTCTCCGCCGCACGGAACGTCCCCTCGCGCGTGAACTGGCGTGTGTTGATTTGATAAAGCACGGCGTCGCGCGACCAATCCGGATGGGTCAGCGTTACGAAAGGCTTCGGCGCATAGGGATCCGAAGCCGGCTTCGAGCCCGCGGGCGCCGACGCCGGCGCCGACGAGTGGTTGCTTGTTGGCGCACAGGCGGCGATTACGGCGGACAGCAACAGGGCGAGGATGGGACGCATGCGAATCTCCGGAAAGGCCGCGCCACCTTGCCGCGTCGCAGCGTTGGCGGCAACGGCGCCCGGCGACCGCGCCGGGGCCTCTATTTCGCCGTGATCACGGCCTAACGCTCTCCACCTATGGCAGGAGTCTGTCTGCGCCGATGATCGCCCGTTTGAGACTTCCCAGGGATGCGCGCTGGTTCCAGATCTTCGGCCAGACGATCATTCTCATCGTCGGGCTTAATGACTTCGGTTTTCGCGTCACACCGTCGCAAATCGGCGCTGCGATCGGCGCGAGCCTTCTTGCCCAATTCGTCGGCACGCTGCTTGTCGCCGGCCGCTTCGACTGGAAGAGCGCGCTGATCACCGGCCTTTCCTTGTGCCTGCTCCTGCGCGCCAACGAACCCTGGGCGTTCGCCCTCGCCGCGATTCTCGGGACAGGTTCGAAATTCGCGCTGCGCCGGGGCGACCGGCATGTCTTCAATCCGGCGAATTTCGGCCTCGTCGCGGTAATCGCGCTGTCCGGCTCCGCCTGGACTTCTACCGGCGAGTGGGGGTCGTCGCCGTGGTTCTCCGCGCTTATCGCCTTGCTCGGCCTTCTCGTCTGCTGGCGCGCCTCGCGCCTTGATGCGGCAATCCTTTATCTCGGCGTCTTCGCGCTTCTGGTGACCGGCCGCGCGCTCTATCTCGGCGATCCTCTGGAGATCCCGGCCCTGCGCCTGACGCATGGCGCCCTCATCCTCTTCGCCTTCTTCATGATCTCGGACCCGAAGACGACGCCTGAGAACCGGCGCGAGCGCGCCGTATTCATCACCCTCGCCGCACTCATCGCTTATGTGCTTCAATACCATTTCTTCGTCAGCGACGGCGTGTTCTACGCGCCCTTCATTCTCGCGCTGATCCGTTTCGTCGCGTTGAGGCCTGCGCTTGGCAGCTATGAATGGGGCGCCGGGCCCGCCGCCCTTCGCCTTCCGCTGAGACGGCGGCGCCCGCTCGCGCCAGCTGAATGAAATTCCAACCGGGGAGAAGACCCATGAAAAGAATGTCCATCAAGAAGACCCTGACAGCGGCTGTCTCGGCGATCGCCGCGACGGCGGCTGCGGGCGGCGCGGTCGCATTTTGCGGCTTCTACGTCGCCAAGGCAGACACCAAATTGTTCAACAGGGCCTCAAAGGTCGCGATCATGCGCGACGGCGACCGCACCGTGATGACGCTCGCCAACGATTATCAAGGCGTCCTGAAAGAGTTTGCGATGGTCGTGCCCGTTCCGGTGGTGCTGGAGGAAGGCCAGATCCACGTCACCGAGAATGCGATCCTCGACCATCTTGACGCCTATACGGCGCCGCGGCTCGTCGAATATTTCGATGAGGACCCTTGCGCTGTCGCCGACGAGATCGTGGTCACGGCGTCGCGCGCGCCGACCGGCAGGCTTTCAGAGTTGGAGCGCAAGAAGGGCGCTGATGCGCTCGGCGTCACGATCGAGGCCGAATACACGGTCGGCGAATATGACATCCAGATTCTCTCGGCGAAGGAATCCGGAGGCCTTGCGCAATGGTTGAAGGCGAACGGTTACAAGCTTCCGGCGGGAGCCGAAGAAACCCTGACAAGCTATATCCGGCAAGGCACGAAATTCTTCGTCGCCAAGGTCAATCTCGACGAGCAGTCGAAGACCGGCCTCAAATACCTGCGGCCGCTCCAGATCGCTTTCGAGCATCCCCGCTTCATGCTTCCAATCCGCCTCGGCACCGTGAACGCCGATGGCAAGCAGGAGCTTTTCATCTTCGCGCTGACGCGAACGGGGCGCGTCGAGACGACCAATTACCGGACGGTCAAGCTGCCCACAGGCATGGACGTGCCCGTCTATGTGAAAGGAGAGTTCGGCGATTTCTACAAGGCGATGTTCGCCGAGCAGACAAAGCGCGAGGCGGAGCGCGCGGTCTTCCTCGAATATGCCTGGGACATGAACTGGTGCGATCCGTGCGCCGCCGATCCCCTGTCGAACGATGAACTTCGCGAGCTTGGCGTCTACTGGATCGACGGCGGCGCGCAGAAAGGTTCCGTCCTGCCCAGACGCCCGGTTCCGCCGGGCGGCGGCGCCGACGTGTTCGTGACGCGCCTCCACGTTAGCTATGATGCTGCTCATTTCCCCGAAGATCTGATGTTCAAGGAGACGCGGGACCGTGAGAATTTCCAGGGACGCTATGTGCTCCGCCACCCTTACAAGGGCGAGGCGAAATGCGACGCTGCGAAGGAATACAAGGCTGACCTGCCGAAGCGCTTTGAGACCGAGGCCCAGACCCTCGCGACCCTGACCGGCTGGGACGTTGACGACATCCGTACAAAGATGAAAGAGGCCGGCCAGCCCTTCGACCAGCCGAAAAAGGAGAAATGGTGGGAGAAGCTCTGGGGTAAACCGGCGCCGAAGAAGGGTTGACGCACGTTGGGCCTACAACAGGCCCAACCCCTTGAAGCTCGCCTGCGAGCGATGGCCGATGATGAGGTGGTCATGGACCCGTACGCCGAGCGCTTGCGCCGCCTTCACGATCTGGTTGGTCATCTCGATATCGGCTCGCGAGGGCGTAGGGTCGCCTGACGGATGATTGTGAACGAGAATGATCGCAGAAGCCGCGAGATCGAGCGCACGCTTGACGACTTCGCGCGGATAGACGGGCGTGTGGTCGACCGTGCCTTTCTGCTGAATTTCATCGGCGATCAGGATGTTCTTCTTATCCAGAAACAGAATGCGGAACTGTTCAATTTTTTCGTCCGCCATCGCGGCCCGGCAATAGGCGAGCAATTCGTCCCATGAAGAAATGACCGGCCTGCGAAGCACCCGCTCCTGCACCAGCTTCAGCGCCGCCGCGTGCACGATCTTGAGCTCCAGGGCGGTCTCCTCGCCGACGCCGTTCACTTCAACCAGCCGTTCGACGGGCGCGGCGAGAGTTTCTGCAAAACCGCCGAACCGGGCGAGCAACGCTTTGGCGGCGGGCTTGACATCGCCGCGGACCTTCGACCGGAAAAGCAGGAGCTCGAGAAGTTCGTAGTCCTGAACGCCCGCGGCGCCGGCGCGCATGAAGCGCTCGCGCAATCGGTCGCGATGGCCATGCCAGTGCGGCTTCGCCGCCGGGGACGGCTTTTCGTCGTCAGCGTCTGACATCGGCCAATCTGCGCATTGAACGGAGACGACGCTTAACCCGTTCGGACCCGCAGGAAAAGCGCGCGCTTTAAACCCTGTAAGGCGGGCGATCGAGTCCGGCCGGCGACTTGGTGAAAATCTCGACGCCCGTCTCGGTCACGCCGACGGAATGCTCGAATTGCGACGACAGCGATTTGTCGCGCGTGACGGCGGTCCAGCCGTCCTTCAGCACTTTGACGTCCGGCTTTCCTTCATTGATCATCGGCTCGACCGTGAAAAACATACCCGGCCGCAATTCGATGTCAGGCGCGTGATGAACCCCGAAGCGGTCGCGGTAATCCGCGTAATGAACGACATTGGGCGCGTCGTGAAAGACCCGGCCAAGGCCGTGACCGCAAAAATCGCGGACGACAGAGAAGCCTTGCGCTTCCGCCAGTGTTTGTATCGCGCGGCCGATGTCGCGCAGCGATTTGCCGGGCCGGATTTCGGCGATCCCGGCCATCAGCGCCTCATGGGTCGTCTCGACGAGGCGGCGCGCCTTGATCTTCGGCTCGCCCGCCCAGTACATCCGGCTCGTGTCGCCATGCCACCCGTCGACGATGACCGTCACGTCGATGTTGAGGATGTCGCCTCCGTTGATCCGTTTTTCGGAAGGGATCCCGTGGCAGATCACATGGTTCAGCGAAATGCAGCTGGCATGACGATAGCCGCGATAGCCGATCGTCGCAGACAAGGCGCCGCGATCGAAGACGAAGGCGCGGATTAGGTCGTCTAGATGGGCCGTCGTCACGCCGGGACGGACATGGCCAGCGATCATGTCGAGGCATTCGGCCGCCAGGCGACCGGCACGTCGCATGCCGTCAAAGCCCTCAGGGCCATGCAGCTTGATGTCGCCGGTTTTGACGGCGTCGTCGACGAGCGCGGAAGTATATTGCATTGGAGCCTTTTAGCGGTCCTCGCCCTGTTGCGCCACGCCGGAGCCTCAAGGGACGCTCAACCAGCGGTTTAGGCCGCGCGCAATACCGCCGGAGGGTTGAAAGCGCAAGGACAGTCTTAACCGAACCGGTTCAAATACAAAGGAAATCACAAACTTTCCACGCCATTCTGCGGCGTTCAAAAGGCGAGCCTCCATGGTCGATGCCGATCGTGATATGAGGGGCGGGAATGTCGCCCTCGCTTTCGCGCTTCTGGCGCCGGTTCTGCTCGCCGGCGCGGGCGCGGGCGTCGAAGCCAGCCGGTATTTCGCCTGCAAATCGGCGCTTCAGGAAATTGCAGACCGCGCGGCGCTCGCGGGCGCGCGCCAATATTTCCTCGACTCCACAAACAAAACGACACCGCAGGCCGTCGCCATCGCCGCTGCGAGTTCCGGCCTCAGCGCTTTCGATCCCGGGCTGGAGGCCGCCGTCAACGTTACGCCTGATTTGCAGTCGGCCGGCGTCGAGGTCGCTATTTCCGCGACGTTCCGCCCGGCGCTGTTTTCAGGCGCTTTTCGCGACGGCTTCGAGGTCGCGGTCGTCGCGCAAGCCGAGGCGCGCGGGTCAGGGAACAGCACCTGCGTCATTGCGCTCGACGGCTCTTCGCGGTCGACCATCCTTCTCAACACATCCGCCCAGATCAACGCCCCGAGGTGCTCCGTCTATTCGAATTCCACCTCAAGCGCGGGACTCGAGGTCCTGCGTTCAGCGAAAGTCACCAGCGCCCTCACCTGTTCCAGCGGCGGCTACTTCGGAGCAGCCAGCAATTTCAACATCATGCCGCTGACCGATTGCCCGCCGCGCGAAGACCCGCTTGTCGGCCGTCCCAAGCCTGCCGTCGGGGCCTGCGATTATTCCCGAAAGCAGGTCGATAACTTCATCGGAACGCTCAATCCTGGCGTTTATTGCGGCGGACTCGTCATCAACGGCGCTTCCGACGTCACGCTGAACCCAGGGCTCTATGTGATGAAGGACGGCGCCTTCAGCGTCCTGCGCACGTCGAAGGTGCGCGGCACGAATGTCGGGTTCTTCTTCACAGGCCGGAACGCCAATCTCTACTTTCAGGAGCAGTCGGACATTTCCCTCAGCGGACCAGTCTCCGGCAACATGGCGGGCGTCCTCTTCTGGCAGGACGGCGACGCACGCGGCGGGAACCTGTTCGAAATACGAAGCACGAAAGTCCACACGCTGACCGGAACGATCTATCTGCCGTTCAGCACCTTTTACGCTTCGGTCAACGGGCCCGTCGCACAGTCTTCCGCCTATACGGCGATCGTCGCGAAAAAAATCTCGCTCGACGGCCAGGTGGAGCTTGTCCTGAACGACGACTACCGCTCGACAAACGTGCCGGTTCCCGCCGGCATCGGCAAAGAGGGCGGCGACATCATGCTGCGCAGATGATAGCTCGAAGCGAGCGTGAGTAAACCAAAGTGGCGCCCGCCGGTTTACGAAATCGAAAAGCGACACCGCGAGATTTAGCGGACCTTTAGAGGAAGGCGGCGTTCATGCTCGCGTTAGACGACAAGGGTAATGTCGCGCTGACTTTTGCGCTTGTCGCGCCGGCGCTGCTCGCCGTCGCGGGCGGCGCCGTCGACTTTCAGAGCATTCGTCATCAGCGCTCGGCGCTGCAAGAGGCTGCGGATGCGCTTGCAACGCGCGGCGCACGCGAATTCCTGCTCGACAAGGCGTCCGAAAATCACATCGAGGCGCTCGTCAAGGCGACAGCGGAAGCCCAGTACAAGCCGAAGATCGGGGCCTTTTCGCTCGATGTCGACGCGATCGGCGCCGAGAAAAGCGTCAAGGCGAGCCTTTCGCAGATGCCGCAGCAAGGGTTCGTACTCCGTCATTTTCCGGCGTTTCAAGAGCCGCTTGAAGCATCAGCGACGGCGGTAGCGCGCGGTGCGTCGAATGTCTGCGTGATCGCGCTTGAGGAAAAAGGCGAAGCCGCGATAGGGGCCGAGGCGAGCGCAAAGCTTCTCGCGGCGAAATGCTCGATCCTTTCGAACTCCACATCGCCGCGCGGCGTCGAGGTCTCGGGGTTGTCTAAACTGAAGGCCGCAATGATCTGCTCATCAGGCGGCGCTCGTGGATCGTCGCTGAACTTCGATCCAGCGGCGCTGACAGATTGCCCCGTTTACGAAGATCCTCTGAAAGAACGGCTCGAACCCTCTGTCGGCGCGTGCAACCACGCGAACCTCGGCCTCGGCAAGGCGGGCCCGGTGACGGGTCTTGTCGGTCATGCGCTGACGACTGCGATTTCGCTGATCGACGGTTCCGATGAAGACACGCTGATCGGTTATACCCGCTTCGATCTCAATCCAGGCGTTTACTGCGGCGGCCTCAGAATTCGCGCCGATGCAGACGTGCATCTCACACCCGGCATCTACGTCTTCAAGGATGGGCCGCTGGAAATCGACCTCGGCGGGCGCCTTTATGGCAAGAACGTCGGCCTCTTCTTCACGGGCGACAAGGCGGTGTTCGATTTCAAGCCGCAGTCGATCGTGCACCTGACGGCGCCGACCGATGGCGTCATGGCCGGCATGCTGGTCATGGAGAATCGCAGCCGCAAAACGACCGAGACCTACTCCATCAAATCATCGAATGCGCGCACGCTACTTGGCACGATCTATCTCCCGAATGGGCGCCTGCTCGTTGATTCGCTGATGCCGATCGCGGATGCATCCGCCTATACGGCGATCGTCGCACGATACCTGCGCATGAGGGGATCGCCGCAGCTCGTCCTTAACACGAATTATGCGCTGACCAATGTCCCGGTTCCTGAGGGAATCGGCGCTTCGGGCGGGGAAGTTTTCCTGCGGGAATAGGGGAAATCATGGCTTCGCCCGCAGTCTTCAGCAATTTGTTACCCGGTTTGAAGGCATTTTTCAGCCTGGCCGGGGTTTTCACTTTCCCCGGCTGGCGGTAACCGAATCTCTATGGAAGACAGGCGTCAATCCCTTCGGGCGTTTGCATTTGCCGGATTGGCCGCGCTCGCCGCGGGCCTTGCGGCGGTGCGTCCGCTGGAGATGGACCAAGGCGCCCGCTCGTCGCTTTTCGCCGGCCTGCTTTCGATCGGCCGCGAAAGGCTTATCGCGCCGCTGCCGCCGGCGCCCGACAGTCTCAACCCCAAAAACGCGTGGCTCGCGATCAACGACCGCGGCCTCGACATCATCCGGCGCAGCGAGGGGTTGCGGCTCCAATCCTATTACCTCGCGGGCCAGTGGCTTGTCGGGTATGGGCACGCAGCGACCGCGAAGAAAGACATGACGATCACGGTCGATCATGCTGACATGCTGCTGCTGACGGATATTCGCCGGGCTGAGGAAGGCGTGCGCCGCCTCGTAGAGGTTCCTCTCAACGAGAACGAGTTTTCGGCGCTGGTTTCGCTCGCCTACAATATGGGCGTCGGCGCGTTCCAACGCACCGCAGTCCTGCGGCGCCTGAACGCCGGCGACCGCGATGGCGCGGCGGACGCGTTCCGTCACCTCGTCACCGCCGAGATCGGCGGCGAGCGCGTCGTTCTCGATGCATTAAAGCGCCGCCGCGCCGCGGAACGCGCGCTGTTCCTGACGCGCCCGTTGCGCGCCTGAGCGGGACCGATATCGAATCCCCGCGCGATGGTTTAGGGTCCCCGGCCAAAGCTACCGGGAGTGCCCTTCATGAAAGTCCGCGCCGCCGTCGCCTTCGAGGCGGGAAAGCCGCTCGCCATTGAAACCGTCGATCTCGAAGGCCCGAAGGCCGGCGAGGTGCTTGTCGAGATCAAGGCGACCGGCGTCTGTCACACGGACGAATTCACGCTATCAGGCGCGGACCCGGAAGGCGCGTTTCCGGCGATCCTTGGCCATGAAGGCGCGGGAGTCGTCGTTGAGGTCGGTCCCGGCGTGACGAGCGTCAAGCCGGGCGATCATGTCATTCCGCTTTACACGCCCGAATGCCGCGAATGCGATTACTGCCTGCATCCGAAGACCAACCTCTGCCAGAAGATCAGGCCGACGCAGGGCAAGGGCGTTATGCCCGACGGCACCTCGCGTTTCTCATGGAAGGGAAAGCCGGTCCTTCATTACATGGGATGCTCGACGTTTTCGAACTATACGGTTCTGCCTGAGATCGCGGTTGCGAAGATCCGCAAGGACGCGCCCTTCGACAAGGTCTGTTATATCGGCTGCGGCGTAACGACGGGCATCGGCGCTGTGATGTTCACCGCCAAGGTCGAGCCCAATACGAACTGCGTCGTCTTCGGCCTCGGCGGCATCGGACTCAACGTCATCCAGGGATTGAAGATGGTCGGCGCCCGACAGATCGTCGGCGTCGACATCAATCCCGGCAAACGCGCGATGGCGGAAAAGTTCGGCATGACCCATTTCGTGAATCCAAAGGAGGTTAAAGGCGACCTCGTCGGTCATCTCGTCGAACTGACGGGCGGCGGCGCCGATTATTCCTTCGAATGCATCGGCCGCACCGACACCATGCGCGCCGCGCTTGAATGCTGCCATAAAGGCTGGGGCGAGAGCGTCATCATCGGCGTCGCCGGCGCCGGACAGGAAATTTCGACGCGCCCCTTCCAGCTGGTGACGGGCCGTGTCTGGCGCGGCTCCGCCTTCGGCGGGGCGAGGGGCCGGACTGACGTCCCGAAGATTGTCGATATGTACATGGAAGGACGCATCCGCATAGACGAGATGATCACGCACAAGATGCCGCTCGAGAAGATCAGCGACGCCTTCGACCTCATGCATCGCGGCGAAAGCATCCGCAGCGTTGTCGTCTATTGAAGTCATGGAGCGCGTCTCTTTCTCGAAGTGCTTTGGCGGTGAACAGACGGTGTGGAAGCACGCCTCCGCCGCCCTTTCGTGCGACATGCGCGTCGCCGTCTTCACGCCGCCGCGCGAAGTGCATGGGGCCGGCCCGTTTCCGACTCTCTTTTGGCTGTCGGGCCTCACCTGCACGGAGGAAAACTTCACCGTGAAGGCGGGCGCGCAGCGCGCGGCGGCGGCGCTGGGCGTCGTCATGATAGCGCCCGACACCTCCCCACGCGGCGAACATGTGCCGGACCTTGAGCCGAAAACCTACGATTTCGGCAAGGGCGCCGGATTTTACCTCGATGCGACCGAGGCGCCGTGGTCCGCGAACTACAAGATGCATTCCTACATCGCCGAGGAGTTGCCAGCGCTCATCGCCGCGCATTTCCCGGCGGACCCAGAACGCTTCGGCGTTTTCGGCCATTCGATGGGCGGCCATGGCGCGCTGACGCTTCACCTCAAGCATCCTGAAAAGTTCCGGTCCTGTTCAGCCTTCGCGCCGATCGTCGCGCCAGCGTCGGTTCCGTGGGGCCGCAAGGCTTTCGCGCATTACCTCGGACCCGATGAGAAACGCTGGGCGGCCTATGACGCTTCGCAGCTCCTCGCCGATCGGGGCCCGAGCGCCGCGCACATTCTCATCGATCAGGGAACGGCGGACCCTTTCCTCGCCGAACAGCTTTGGCCGGAGCTGTTCGCAGAGGCGGCGCGCCGCGCCGGGCAAAAGCTGACCTTGCGCATGCGCGAGGGCTACGACCATTCCTATTTCTTCATGGCGAGCTTCATCGACGAGCATATCTCCTGGCACAAGGCCGCGCTCGGCTGACCTGCAATGCAGGATGGACACGCGCCGGCGACGACGGCAGTTTCTGGTGACGCTGCGATTCGGAGACTTGATGCTGACGCCTCGCCCACTCCTCGCCGGCTGCCTTCTGATCGCGCTCTCCGCCTGCGGCGCCCCGACCGCGCCCATGGTCGATGACGGCGTGCGCGCCGCCATCGGCGAAAGCGCCCCATCGGGCGGGGTCGATGCGCGCGCGATTATCGGCGCCGATGACAATCCCGGCGAATGGCTGACGCACGGGCGCACCTATTCCGAACAGCGCTTCTCGCCGCTCGCGGGCGTCACGCGCGAGAACGTCAAGGACCTCGGTCTCGCCTGGTCCTTCGATCTCGGCGTCAGTCGCGGCATCGAGGCAACGCCTATCGTCCGTAACGGGATCATGTATGTCACGGCGAGCTGGAACATCGTTCATGCGCTCGACGCCCGTACTGGCGCGCCGGTCTGGTCTTTCGACCCGGAGGTCGATCGCAGCCGCGCTTCGGTCATGTGCTGCGACATCGTCAATCGCGGCGTCGCGCTCTGGGGCGACAATGTATACGTCGGCACGATCGACGGGCGGCTCATCGCACTCGACGCACGCACCGGCGCCAAACGCTGGGACGTTCTCACCGTCGATCTGTCAAAGCCCTATTCCATCACCGGCGCGCCGCGGATCATTAACGGCAAGGTGATCATCGGCAATGGCGGCGCCGAGTTCGGCGTGCGCGGCTACGTCTCCGCCTATGACGCTGAGACGGGAGGCCTCGTCTGGCGCTTTCACACCGTTCCCGGCGATCCGGCGCGCGGCTTCGAAGACGCCGCGATGGAAATGGCGGCGAAAACCTGGACCGGCGAATGGTGGACGCTCGGCGGCGGCGGCACGGTCTGGGATTCGATGGCCTACGATCCCGACCTCGACCTTCTCTACATCGGCGTCGGCAATGGGTCGCCGTGGAACCAGCGCGTCCGCAGCCCCGGCGGCGGCGACAATCTCTTTCTCTCCTCCATAGTGGCGCTGCGGCCCGAGACCGGCGCCTATGTCTGGCACTATCAGACGACGCCCGGTGAAACCTGGGACTACACGGCGACGCAACATCTGATACTAGCCGAGCTCGAATTTGCCGGCGCGCCGCGCAAGGTCATCATGCAGGCCCCGAAGAACGGGTTCTTTTACGTGCTCGACCGCGCAACCGGCGAACTGCTCTCCGCAAAAAATTTCGTGCCGGTCAACTGGGCGAGCGGCGTCGACCTCAAGAGCGGGCGGCCGATCGAAAACCCGGACGCCCGCTGGCCTGGCAAGCAGCCTTTCTTCCAGCTGCCGGGTCCGCTTGGCGCGCACAATTGGCACCCGATGTCGTTCAGCCCCGAAACCGGCCTCGTCTACATCCCGGCGCAGGAGATCCCGTTCCAGTTCGGTGAAACTGGTCCGTTCACGGAGAAAAAGGGCGGCTGGAACACGGGCGCGGATTTCGTGCTCGGCGCGCTTCCCTCCGACGAAGCGACGTTCAAGGCCCTGCGCGCGATGCTGAAGGGCCGGCTGATCGCGTGGGATCCGGTGCGCGCGGCGCCGCGCTGGACTGTCGAGCATCAGGGGCCGTGGAACGGCGGCGTTTTATCGACGGCGGGCGGACTCGTCTTTCAAGGCGCGTCGGACGCGCATTTTGCCGCCTATGACGCGGCGACCGGGGAGCGGGTCTGGCGCTTCTTCACCGAAACAGGCGTCGTCGCGGCGCCGATCGCCTACGAAGTCGATGGGGAAACCTACATTGCAGTCGCAACCGGATGGGGCGGTGCCTATGCGCTGATCGCCGGCGGCGTCGCCCCGACAGGGAGCGAGGCGAAGGTTGGCCGTGTACTGACGTTCAGGGTCGGCGCGAAAGGCGCGCTCCCCGCTGCGGCGCGCGTCGAAACAGCAAGCCCGGCGCCGCCGCCCTCGACCGCTCCTGCCGAGGTTATCGCCGCGGGCGCGGCCTATTACGCGCAGAACTGCACCGTGTGCCATGGCGAACAGGCGATGTCGTCGGGCCTTGTTCCCAATCTGCGGCTGTCGCCGCTCATCGCCGACGCCGGCCTCTGGGACGATGTGGTGCGCAAGGGCGCGCGCGCCGAACTCGGCATGGGGAATTTCAGCGCGATCCTTGACCCGGCCGCATCGGAGGCGATTCGCGCTTATGTCATTTCCGAGGCGAACAGCGACCGCGACGCCGCCTGGTATCAGGCCGCCTCGCCGCACGACGGCAGGTGAGCGTCTTTCCTCAGAACAAGCGGAGCAGCGCTTTCAATCCTGCGCGCACCGTCTCGAAATTCGTTCCAGCCTCAACCGCAAGGAGGAACAATAGCGGGTAGACGACATGAGGCGCCCTCTGCGCCGCCATCGCAGGCCCGTCAAGGACCGCACGCGGAAGCGGCGCCGTCATCAAAAGGCCCGCGATCAGCGCGCCGATTGCGGCCCCGGCGAGGATGTCGGTCGGATAATGATAATTGAGCAGCACTCGCGGCAGCAAGATGACGATCACCGTCCACACGAACGCGAGCACGCCGATCTGGCGGTCAACGAAAGCAATCGCGGTCGCCATCGCCGTCATATAGACGGCATGATCGCTCGGGAAAGAGCTCTCGGCGCCAAATGCACTGTGCGACGCCCAGTCCGTCAGGGCGACGATCGGCCGGTCGCGATGCGGAAGCATCATCTGAAGGAGCCTCCCCGCCGCGATTGCCGTGAAGCCGGCCGCAAAAAAGCGAAGGAGGAATCCGTTGCGGGCGCGGAGCAGCGGCTCCCCGCTTCGTAGAACCGCAGCAAGGGCGAACGCCATCAACGCTGCCGCTTTCAGGAGTTCAGCGTCAGCGAGCAACCCCAAGAAGCCACCGAGCTCGCCATGATCAGCCCGCCAGTCCGCGATGGCGCCGGCAAGGGTCCGCTCGAACTCAACCAAGGAAAGCATCCGAACCGCGCCCCAACCCCCGCGGGCAAAAGCGCATTTCTTGCGACTTTTTGCAAGCAGGCGAAGGCGTTGAGACGCAAATCATGTGCCAGCCAAAACGGGTCCGGCGCCCGGGCTGCGGCGTGCGCCATCAAGAGGTCGCCCCTCGCGACGCGAGGCGACCGCCAGAGCCTAGTGAAGCTTCAGCTTGGGCCGCACGACCTGATTGACGTGGCCGACGACGATCATGAACAGGCCGCGCAGCCACCCGTGGATGGCTATGAGGTGCATGCGGTAGAGCGAGACATACATGAAGCGCGCCGCCCTGCCCTCAACCGCCATGCGGCCGCCGATGAGATTGCCCATCAGACTGCCGACCGTCGAAAATTTCGATAGCGACACCAGCGACCCGTAGTCCTTGTAGACGAACGGTTTCAGCGGCTTTCCCGAGACAGACGCGCATAGATTGGTGAACACGGTTTCCGCCATCTGGTGTGCGGCCTGCGCACGCGGCGGAATTGGGCGCTCTGCGCCTTCCGGTTTGTAGAACGCACAATCGCCTATAGCAAAAATGCGGTCGTCGCGCGTCGTCTGCATTGTGGGTCTGACGACAAGCTGGTTGCTGCGCGTCGTTTCAAGGCCGGCGATGTCCTTGAGGAAGTCGGGGGCCTTGACGCCCGCCGCCCAGATCTTGAGATCGCCGGGGATGGTTTCGCCGCCTTTGATCTTCATGCCATAGGGCGTCACTTCCTCGACTTGCGCGTTGACGCGCACGTCAACGCCGAGATTGCGCAATTCGTCCGTCGCCGCCTCGGCGAGGTCCTCCGGCAAGGCGGGCAGGATGCGCGGGCCCGCTTCGAGCAGCGTCACCTTCAGCCGGCTTTCATCGAAAACCTCGAGGCCGTAATGGCGCAGTTCCGCCGCCGAATTGTAAAGCTCAGCCGCCAGCTCGACGCCGGTCGCGCCGCCGCCGACGATCGCCACCCGCACATATTCATCCGCATGCGGAAAACGCTGCATGGTGCGCGAAACGCGCAGGCACTGGTTGAGGAGTTTCTGGCGGAAGCGGTCAGCTTCCTGACGGCTTTCCAGAAAAAGGCAGCGCTCCTTGACGCCCTTGACGCCGAAATCGTTGGCGACCGATCCGACGGCGATGATGAGATAGTCATAGCGGATGCGGTGCTCGCCCATGATCTCGGCGCCGTTCTCGTCGTGAAGGGGCGCGACGATCACTTCCCGGCGCTCGCGGTCGATGCCTTGCATCGCCCCTAAAAAGAACCTGTAGCCGCTTAGATAGCCATGACCGCGATAGCCGACCTCGTCGAGATTGGCGTCGAGGGAGCCGGCCGCCACCTCATGCAGCAAAGGCTTCCAGATATGCGTCGGGTTCTTCTCAAGAAGGATGATGTCATGCCGCTCCCGGCCGAACTTCTTGCCGAGGCGCGCGGCGAGTTCCAGCCCGCCCGCTCCCCCGCCGACAACAACGATCTGGGTCTTGCGGGTCTTCGCCGGCGTTGTCCCGCCGATGGCCTCGCCTTCGATCTCGCTGGTCAGCAATTGCGTGTTCATCCTGAAAAGTTCCGATCGCTATTCAATACTGATTTTGGCGCTCGTCGATACGCCTTCCGACGGCCAGCCGGTTCAAGCGCAAATAGGTTAAGGGCCCCCATAAGCCCGAAACTGGCGTCAGGGGCGCGGTTCAACCCACCCGGTCGGCGGCAAAATAGCCTTTTGCCTCAGTCGCGCGATTTTCGGCGACGTGCGCGCGCCGGCGGGGACCGCGCGTTGCGCCATAAAGAGCTGTCGCGGTAACCGCGAAAAGGCCGCCCATGATGTGCCAGGAAGTCGGCGCGCCCGTGATTGCGGCAAGGCGCTCGGCGACAAGGCCCGCCCCGACAAGCGGAACCGCGAAGGCGAGCGCAACCGCATACGCCGCCCGGGCGGACCCTCGCCGGATCGGCCCGAAAACGACAAAGAGGCCGAGCAGTCCGAGCGCGATCGAGGCCGAGCCGATAAGATCCATCAAGGCGAGATAGAGCGGAAGGACGGCGGCGCGCGACGCCTCCGGCACCGCCGCGGCATGAAACCACAGCATGTCCGTGACAGACGCGTAGAGCGCGCCGAACGCGAGATAGAAGCCGCCCATCAGCGCGAAGAGCGCGATCCCGAGAGGGCGCAAGACGATATGCATGACTGGCTCCGCTGTTTGACCGCCGGACCGGATACCGCCTGCCGCTCCGCATTGCTCATGCCGGTTTCGCATCGGCGCCATTCCGCGGACGAATGGCGCGGACGGGCATGGTTCCGATGCAAAACCGGCATTTTCCTTCAGGCTCCGCGCGTCCGACATGAAAGCGACGCCCGGCGATCAGGTTCGCCGCAAACGGGAGAAAATCATGTTGGAAATTGAGACAATGGCGAGACCGCACGCGGCGCAGACGAAACCCCGGCCGCTTGAAGGCCGGGTCGCGCTGATCACCGGCTCGACGAGCGGTATCGGCCTGGGCGTCGCCGAGCGCCTCGCGGCAGAGGGGGCAAGCATTGTGCTTAACGGGCTTGGCGATCAGGCGGAAATTATGCGCCAGAAAGACCGCCTCGCCTTCGAGCATGGCGTGCCTGTCATCTATGATGGCGCAGACCTATCAAAGCCGGACGCAATCGAGGCCATGATGCGTTCGGTCGCCGACTCGCTCGGCGCAGTCGATATTCTCGTCAACAACGCCGGCATCCAGCATGTCGCCGCGATCGATGAATTTCCGACCGGCAAGTGGGACGCCATTGTCGCGATCAACCTGTCCGCGGCGTTTCACGCGATCCGGCTCGTTTTGCCCGCGATGAAGCGACGGGGTTGGGGTCGCATCGTCAACATCGCATCGGCGCACGGACTTGTCGGCTCGCCGTTCAAGTCAGCCTATGTCGCCGCCAAGCATGGCGTCGTCGGCCTGTCAAAGGTCGTGGCCCTCGAGACCGCCGAAACCGGGATCACCTGCAACACCATTTGCCCGGGCTATGTATGGACGCCTCTCGTCGAGGCGCAGATCGAAGGCCAGGCGCGCACCCACAACATTCCGCGCGAAAAGGTCGTCAGCGACATCCTGCTGAAAGCGCAGCCCAACAAGCGATTCGCGCAGACGGCCGAGATCGGCGCGCTTGTCGCCTTCCTGTGTTCGCAGAGCGCCGCCTCGATCACCGGCGCCGCGCTGCCGGTTGACGGCGGGTGGACCGCGCAATGACCCATCACCATCATCACGCCGGCGAGGTCCCGGCGAAGCCGAAGCGCCGCGCCGCCCACACAACGCCGAAATCAATCAACCTTGCGCTCCAGGGCGGCGGCGCGCATGGTGCCTTCGGCTGGGGTGTGCTCGACCGGTTGCTGGAAGAAGAACATCTTTCCATTGACGGCGTCAGCGCGACGAGCGCCGGCGCGATGAACGCCGCACTCCTCGCCGACGGGCTTGCCGCCGGCGGGCGTGACGGCGCGCGGGAAGCGCTTGCAAAATTCTGGCGCAAGGTCGCCAACGCCGCGATCTTCAGCCCGCTGCAGCCGTCGATGGTCGATCGCTTCTTTCACAATCACTCGATGGAAATGTCGCCAGCCTTCATGATGTTCGACATCATGACCCGGCTCTATTCCCCGTACGAGCTCAATCCCTTCAATCACAACCCGCTGCGCAAGGCGCTCGAGGACTCAGTCGATTTCGAGCGGCTGTCGCGCGAAAGCCCGGTGAAGCTTTTCCTGTCGGCGACGAATGTCCGGACCGGCAAGGTTCGCGTATTCAAGAATTCGGAAATCTCGTCGGACGCGGTGCTCGCCTCGGCCTGCCTGCCCTTCATGTTCCAGTCGGTGGAGATCGAGGGCGAGCCCTATTGGGATGGCGGCTATATGGGCAATCCCGCCCTTTTCCCGCTGATCTACGACTGCGAGAGCCGCGACATCGTGATCGTGCATATCAATCCGATCATGCGCTCGGAAACGCCGAAGACGGCGCGAGACATCCTCAACCGCATCAACGAGATCAGCTTCAACTCGTCGCTGATGCGCGAAATGCGGGCGATCAGCTTCGTCACCCGGCTCATCGACGACGGCACGATCGCCGACGGTGCGATGAAGCGCATGCTCGTGCATTCGATCGACGACGAGGATTTCATGAGAAAGCTCGGCGTCTCGAGCAAGCTCAATCCGGATTGGGAGTTCCTTACTCATTTGCGCGATGTCGGCCGCGACAGCGCCGAAGAATGGCTGGAAGCGAATTATGACCATCTCGGCGAACGCTCGACGATCGACATTGCCGACCGTTATCTCTGAAGTCCTGGGCGCGGCGCGCGCGATGGTCGCGCCGCCGCCGGCGGCGCCGGCGCGCATACGCTCTGCTGTCGAGCGCTTTGAGGCGCGCAGCGACCTCATAGCCGCTGCGGCGCAGCTTGGCGGCGTGACGCTTTTCGTCGCGCTTTATTTTGCAACCTGGACCGCCTTCGACGTCCATCACGCGATCGAGCCAACGCCGCTGGCTCTCGCTTTTTACGGCGCCTTCACGCTGTGGCGCCTCTTGACCGCCGACAAGGAGCCGCAACGGCGCTATGTCTCCGCCGGCGTTGACATCGTCGCGCTTTACACATTGATCGCCGCCTTCCCTTATCAATATGGCGCGCCGGCGGCCTTGTTCCTGAAGGCCCCCACGCTGCTTTATGTTTTCATCCTGATCGCCTTGCGCTCGCTCTGGTTCGATCCGCGATTGACCCTTTTCACTGGCGCGCTCGCTGCAGTCGGTTGGGGGATGCTGGCGCTCTTCGCGGCGGCGGACGGCGCGCCGCTGACAGCCGACTATCGCGTCTACATGACGTCGCTGTCGCTGCTGCCGGGAGCCGAGCTCGAGAAGATCGCAGCGATCGCAGCGACAACATTGGTGCTCGCCGCCGCTGTCCACCGCGCGCGGAACCTGCTCTATCGGACCGCCGTTGAGGAGACGGCTGCCGCCGATCTTTCGAAATTCGTCGGCAAGGACGCGGCCGCGCGCATCCGCGCCTCAGAAGAGGGTTTGCGCGCCGGCGATGGCGAATTACGCCGCGCCGCGATCATGATGATCGACCTGCGCGGCTTCACGACGATGACGAAAGGCATGAGGCCAGGCGATGTGATCGCGCTTCTCAAGGATTATCAGTCTCGCATGCTGCCGGTCATCGAGGCGGGCGGCGGGACGATCGACAAGTTCCTTGGCGACGGCATGCTTGTGAGTTTTGGGGCGGCCCGCGACACCGCGGCTGAATGCGCCGAGGCGCTTGAGACAGCGCTCGCCGTCGCCGCCGCCGCCGATCGCTGGAAAAAGGATCGCGCCGGCGCTGGACTTTCGACGCCCGACATCGGCGTCGCGCTCGCGGCCGGCGAGGTCGTCTATGGCGCGGTCGGACATGGCGACCGGCTCGAATTCACCATCATCGGCGACTCCGTCAATCTTGCCGCCAAGCTCGAAAAGCACGCCAAGGTCGAGCGCTGCCGGATCATTGCGACCGCAGACCTGGCGGAGATGGCGACAGCGCAGGGATCGGCCCGTCGCCCGCGAAGGCTCATCGAGCATGCGGCGGTCGAGGGCGCGGCCGAACCCGTCCGGCTGGCTGTCATCGACTGACTGACCGGATCGAACCCATGCGCAAAGCGCATTTCACAGCGCCGGCGCCGCAGGCTTATTGCTGCCCGGGATCGAGGAGCCTCCCATGAACAACGTCACCGCCCGCCCCATGACGCCGCAAAACCAGATCGCCCGATGGGCCGCTCATGGCCTGACGATCTTCATAGCCGCGGTGTTTCTCGACTCCTTGCGGTTCAAGTTCACCAATGCGCCGAAGACGCAGATCATCTTCGGCGACCTCGACCGGTGGGCGGCGGGCCTCGGCGCGCCGGGTCTCTTCGCCCAGGGCGGACTTTTCAGCCAGTATGCGATCGGCGGCGCCGAACTTGTCGCCTCGACGATCCTGCTTGCGACGCTTGTGCTGCGCCGCTACCGCTTTCTTCAGCCGGCAGGCGCCCTGCTCGCGATCGCCATCATGTCAGGCGCGATCAGCTTCCATCTGCTTACCCCTCTCGGCGTCAATGTCGACGGCGACGGCGGCGCGTTATTTTACACCGCCTGCGGCGTTTGGGTCGGGTCTGTCGTGCTGCTCTTCCTGCGGCGGCGCGAGCTGGGCGTGCTGGCTGCGCGCGTCCGGCAGTTTCTCAGGCCGGAATGAGAGCGTTAAACCATTAGCAGCGCTTCAGGCCGGCGCAGAATCTCTGATTGGTTGACTGCGTAAAACGCGTTTTACTCTGACAACATCTTAGTGCTGTCGTTGTCGAGAGGGCGTAAACGTGGAGATGCAGCAGATCCGCTATTTTCTGGCGGTCGCGGAGACGCGGAATTTCACGAGGGCCGCAGAACAGTGCAACGTGAGCCAGCCGGCGCTGACCCGTGCGATCAAGGCGCTCGAGGCAGAGCTTGGAGCGCCGCTCGTCAACCGGGAGCATCGCAACACCCATCTGACGGAGCTTGGCCGCCTGATGGAACCCTATCTCCGAACGATTTACGACCAGTCGTTGTCGGCTAAATCCGCAGCCGGGGAATTCATGGCGCTCGGCAAGGCAAGCCTGAAGATCGGGGTGATGTGCACGATCGGACCCGCCCTTGTGTCGGAATTCGTGGCCGGCTTTGCGCGCGACTTCAGCGACATCGACATAGAGGTCAGGCCGCTTCCCCTTGCAGCGCTGCGGGAGAGCCTTTCAAGCGGCGCGCTTGAGGTTGCGCTTCTGGCCTTCCCGGGACCGGTCGATGAGCACCTTCACACGCAGCCCCTCTTCAGCGAACGCTTCGTAGTGACGACGCCGAACGACCACCGCTTCGCGGAGCGCAAACTCGTCTCCTGCCGCGAGCTTCACGGCGAGACCTATATCAACCGCGCACATTGCGAGTATTTCGACGCGGTGAGCGACGCCTTCGCCGCTCGTGCGATCAGCATGCGGCAGACTTTTTCCAGCGAGTGCGACGAGTGGGTCCTCGCGATGATCAAGGCTGGTCTCGGGATCGGCTTCTTTCCGGAATTTTCAGTCGTGAACAAATCGGTCGCGATGACTCCGATCGCCGATCCCGCCTTTGCGCGCACGGTTCGTCTCGCAACCGTCCGGGGCCGCCCGCACTCCCCCGCCGTCGGCGCCTTTGTGCGCGCCGCGCGCCTGCATCGCTGGCCGGCGCGTCTGGAAAAGGAAACCGCGCCGGCGTCAGGCGATCTCGGCCGTCGTCCGCTTGAGAAGAAGCGCGAGCCCCGCGGCGGCTATCAGCGCAAGGCCCACGGCCCCGACGGCCACGGTCCAGCCCGCCGCCGCAAAGATCCGGCCTATCGCAGCCGCGCCGGCGAGCCCGCCTAAATAATAGGAGGCGAGATAAAGACCGCTCGCCGCGGCGCGGTCGCGTTTTGCGGCGCGCGCTACGAACCCCGTCGCTGTCGCCTGCGCGAAAAACGTCCCGACGCCGACGATCGCAAGGCCAGCGAGGACCGGCGGCAGCGACGGAATGACCAGCAGCGGCAGTGCGGCGACCGAAAGCCCGAGCGAGAGGATGAAGCTCCGACGCGCACCGAGCCGCGCACTGACCGCGCCTGCAAGCGGCGTCGTGATCATCGACGGCAGGAACACGAAATAGACGAGCCCCAAAGCCATCGCCGACAGGCTAAGCGGCGGCGCGGCGAGGACGAAATTCACATAGGTGAAGACGCCGATGAAGGCGAAGAGGATTAGGAAGCCGATTGCAAAACTGGTGCGCAGGCAGGCGTTCGAAAGATGGTCGCGGATCACCCGCGCCGGCGCGCGTGGAATTTCGAGCGCCGAACCCATTGGCTGCGCTGCGCGCAAGGCGAAAAAGGCGAGAACGGCGCCGGCGAGGTTGAGCGAGGCGAACAGCGCGAATGTCGCCGGCACGCCGAACTCTCCAGCGACCGATCCGGCCACGAGGCGTCCGACGAGATTGCTGGCGACGACGCCAGTCACATAGGCAGCGAGCGCGGTTGACGATTGCGCCGGCGTACAGCGCTCGGCGAGGTAGGACATTGTCAGCGAGAACGCCGTCACCATGAAGGCGCCCTGAACAACCCGCAGCGCCGTAAAAACCGTAAGATCGGCGACGCCGGCGAGAGCGAGCGTCGGCAACGCCAGCAGGGCGAGGCTCGTGACGACGCCCGCGCGGCGCGGAGCGCCGGCGCCGAAGAACACGACGCCAAGGCCCGCAAGCGCCATGCCGAACGTGCTTGCATTGACAGCAAAGCCGATTTCCGCGGGCGTAGCGCCGAAGCGCTCGGCGAGCGTCGGCAGGATCGCCTGCGCCGCGAAGAGATCGACGAGCGTAAGAAAGCCGATGACCCCGATCACGATCGGCGTCGATGCTGATGGAGCATGCGAGGGGGCGCTGGAAACAGTCACGGTGGATCCTTTGAAAAGGCAATGGACGCAAACGCCGGCTGAGGAGAGAGGGGCTGGCGTTTGCGTCCACCTTCGGGCGGCGGGACAAGGGCGAAGCCCGCCGCGGGGGGGCCGTTGACCGGGGATGCGGTTACTGGCCGTGCTTGACGTCGGCGGCGTAAAGAACCGCGGGTTCAGTTCCCTCGTTCTTCCACCAGTGCATGACGCCCTTCACTTCCTTCGAGATGTCGCCGGCCTTGTGAGTGATGCCAATCCCGCAATCGCTGCGGAATTCGGTGATTTGCCCGGATGCCGTCAGGATGAGCGCCGGACGGTCGGTGTGATCGTGCCAGGGAACGACGCCGCCCGGCTGGACCACGAGCTTGCGAAAGCGCAGACGCCGGTCTGTCACGCCCATGATCTCCTGGCTGAGGTCGATCGAGGACAGCTCCTCGTCGGTGACGTCTTTCGGCGTCATTTCGCCGGTCTTGCGGACGCCGGCCTTGAGCTTGTCGGCCGGGCATTCGCCGGCGTGGGCGACCGCCGCCGTAAACATCAACCCGATCCCGGCGGCAGCGCCGAGCGCTGACCGGATGAGGGCGTTTTTCATCTTCGTCATTGGTTTCTCCGTCGGTTTCCGCCGCGACGAAGGTGCCGCCGGCGCGTTCAACGCCTTTCAATTACGCCCGGCGCGCGCGCAGATGAACTCGAGAAAAGTCATCGCTTCCATGCGAAGCGCGCATTGGCGCGGCGCGCCGCCCTCGCGCATAGTGTCGCCGTCGGTCGACCTGCAAGGCACCCTCGCCCGCGGTCGGGCGGGATGATAAACAGAGGGCGAACCGCTTCGGAAATCGTCGATGTCTCAATCATCAGAACTTGTCGCGGCCCTTGAGCGGGCGACTGATCGCGCAATCGCCGCGAATGCGCCCTTGCGCGACCGGCTTAAGATCATCGCCGATGAAGTGCGTCGTTTGAGCGATGTGTTCGCCGATGCGGTCGACACGTTCGTCGCGCGCTTGCACGAAGCCGAGGCCGGCGCCGGCGCGCCGAATATCGGCGATCCGTTCCCGGACTTTCTTCTCCCGGACGAGGACGGCGCTCTTCGGGCGCTGGAAGGACTTCGCGAAAATAGCCCTCTCGTCATAGCCTTCCTGCGTGGACATTGGTGTCCCTATTGCAAGACGACGGCGGTCGCGCTCGGCGAAATCGCCGACTCCGCCGCAGCCAGGGGCGCGAAGATCGTCGCCATCTCGCCCGAGAGCCGGAAATATTCCGACCGCCTCGCCGCGGACTCTGGGCGCCGCTTTCCGATCCTCACCGATGTCGATAACGGCCTTGCCCTGGCGCTTAATCTCGCAATCTGGGTCGATGACGACATGGCGCGCCTGATCGCCGGCGCTGGCTGGGATGTCCCGGCCTACCAGACGGCGAAAAGCTGGGTGCTGCCGATCCCGGCGACCTTTGTTCTCGACCGTCGCGGCCGCGTCGCCGCCCGCTACGTCAACGCCGACTACCGTACGCGGATGGAAATCGACGACATCCTCGCCGCGCTTGACGGTCCCGCTCAGGCGCGGACCGAGTAGTCAGCCGAGCGAACGAGGTTGAGGAACGCCGCCGCCGCGGGGCTGCGCAGGCGCCCCGCCACCGCATAGACATGCACGGCCCGCTTCACATCGAGGCCTTCGAGCGGCGTGCGTTTCACGTCAGCAAGTTGCGGCGCCGATTCCGGAACGATCGCGACCGCGGCGCTCGCGTGCAGCAGCGCCTTGAGATCGTGGTGGCTGTCATATTCATGCGCCACGGCGAAGGCGCCGCCGCGCTCGGCGAGCCAGCGTTCAACCACGGGGCGATCCTCGCAGCCCGTCTGCCCGAGAAGCGGCTGTCCGGAAAGGTCGGCAAGGCCCAGCGCATTCTGGCGCGCCAGAGGATGCGAGGCCGGAATCGCTATATCGAAACCTTCGGTGAACAGCGCCCAGCGATCGAGCCGCTCCCAGCCGTCATCGACGGCGCTCGCGATCGCGAGGTCATAGGCGCCGCCCTTCAACTCATCGAGGAGGCGGGCGGCGGGGCCATGCTGAATGCGAAGCTGCAGGCCCGGAAAAGTCCGGAACAATTCCGACACCGGCGGCATGAACAGTTCAAGATTGACGGTGTTCGAAACGCCGATGGCGAGCGGGGCGACTTCGTTTTTCGTCACCGCGCGCGCAAGATCACGCGCCGTCAGCGCGCTTTCATAACAGCGCTGCAAGAGCGGCAGCATCCGCTTGCCAAGCTCTGTCAGATGCGAATGGCGCCCCTCGCGGCGCAGCAGGTCCCCGCCAAGCTCGCCTTCAAGCGCTTGAATGGCGCGCGTCAACGCCGGCTGCGAGACGTTGCAGTCCTCCGCCGCCCGCGTGAAGTTCAGCGTATCCGCGAGCGCAAGGAAGTAACGGATCTGCTGCATTTCCACGAGAGGGGCCCCGGCCGGCGTCAGCCGCCATTATAGCGTCGCCGCCCCTGGCGCCACAATCGCACAAAGCTGGCGGCAAAAGGCTCTGCGAAACCGGTGATAGACGCGCCCGCCGCCCGGCGGGGACGGCGCAAATGGCGAAGCGCTGGAAAGCCAGCAGTTTCTTACCGGTAGGGAGCGTCAATCTCGAGGTTCTTCGCTATTTCCCGCTCCCAGCGGTCGCCGTTCTCGAGCAGCTTGGCCTTGTCGTAGAACAGCTCCTCGCGCGTTTCTGTCGCGAATTCGAAATTCGGCCCCTCGACGATCGCATCGACCGGGCATGCTTCCTGGCAGAAGCCGCAGTAGATGCATTTCGTCATGTCGATGTCGTAGCGCGTCGTGCGGCGCGAGCCGTCCTCGCGCGGTTCGGCCTCGATCGTGATCGCCTGCGCAGGACAGACCGCCTCGCACAGCTTGCACGCGATGCAGCGCTCTTCCCCGTTCGGATAGCGCCGCAGCGCATGCTCGCCGCGGAAACGCGGTGAGAGCGGCCCCTTCTCGAACGGGTAATTGAGCGTCGCTTTTGGACGGAAATAATACTTCATCGCGAGAAAGAACGCGCCGACGAAGTCCTTCAGCATGAAGCCGTTCAAGGCCTGAACGATGCGCGACATGAGCCTTACGATCTCCAGCTCTGGAAATAGGCGGCAAGGTCGGGCAGCGCCAGCTGCAAACCGGCGACCAGCACGACCCAGACGAGCGACAAGGGCAGGAAGATTTTCCAGCCGATGCGCATCAGCTGGTCATAGCGATAGCGCGGCACGATCGCCTTCACCATCGCGAACAGGAAGAAGAAAAAGAACGTCTTCAGCATGAACCAGAAGACCGGAATCTGGTCGAGGACCGGGACCCAGCCCGCCGGCAGGGGCGAGTGCCAGCCGCCGAAGAACAGCGTCGTCAGCATCGCGCACATGAGGACGATGTTGGCGAGTTCCCCGATCATGAACATCAGGAACAGCGTCGAGGAATATTCGACCTGATAGCCGGCGACGAGCTCCGATTCCGCTTCCGGCAGGTCGAAAGGCGGCCGGTTGGTTTCGGCGAGCGCCGAGATGAAGAAGACCACGAACATCGGGAACAGCGGAAGGAAGTTCCAGTTCCAGAAGCCCCCGCCAGCGCGCGCTTGCGCATTGACGATGTCGGAAAGGTTGAGCGAGCCGACGAGCAGCAGGACCGTGATGATCACGAAGCCGATCGACACTTCGTAGGAGACCATCTGCGCCGCCGAGCGCAAGGAGCCGAGGAACGGATATTTCGAATTCGACGCCCAGCCGCCGATGATGATGCCGTA
>FRDC01002595.1_pt1 | contig 42498 bp, 56 predicted proteins | sample 1106171 | NCBI WGS metagenome assembly FRDC01 (sample SAMEA3930566, study PRJEB13176) | freshwater metagenome | biome: Drinking water system; feature: drinking water; material: water | place: Singapore | collected 2014-12-20 | reverse complement strand
AGACGCGCTGGTCTCAAACACCAGTGCCTTCACTGGCATGCCGGTTCGAGCCCGGCTCCGGGTACTAAACGGGACTTTTCAATTAAATTTTGAGAAGTCCCGTTTTTATTTTCGCTCCAATCCTTTGATAAATCAGCGATTAGAGAGAACACGCAATTTACTTCAGTGGTTCGATAATGCTCAATTTTTGCATCATAACCCAAACCGGCAGGAAACATGGTATTTTGGAACATCTGTTTTTGGTAGAAGTCGCCACAATCCCACATTTTACTGAGGTTACATGCCATTTTACAAGTGTAATTTACGAGCTCTTTCGGGTTCGATAAATTTTGTTCCAATTTTGTCAGTTCTTCAGAAATGCCTTTAATTTTCTTTTCCATTTCCTCGCCAAACTCGGTATAAACATCCAAACTTACCTGCCCTAAAGCGTGCCTTTTGCGTAAGATTTTAAACTCATCCTCCGCAGCATGTAATTGTAAGGAAAGCCCTTTTTTCTCGCTCGTGTTGGTTTCTGTTAGGTTTTCCCAAGTGTAGCCTAATTGCGCCTTTAAAGGTTCTAAATAGGCAGAATTTACTTCGTATTGGGATAATAGTTCCTGAAACTTTGAGTGCATAATCTTGACGCTTCTATTGACGTGTATTCCAATTTTATTGACTTTATAGTAGTAAAGCCCTTTCTTTTTCACAAGGTAACCGGTGAAAGGAACACCAGTTTCGGCATCTTTTACAAATATCCGAAGCGGCAAGTTATCATTTACTTTATTGCATTTAAAACCCTCTGTTTTCTTAAGTTCGTTAACTCTGAAAAATAATTCTTCACTAATAAGTGCAGGATGTTTTCCTTTAGCTAACTCTCCGTTCAGAAGGTTATGCGAAAGATAACCGCAGTAAAAAGGATTCCTAAAAGTATCTGTTAAGGTTTGCTTTGGCATCTTCATTCCATAATTGCCGAGCTTCTCAACAATGTGGTCGTAGGTCATCCCATTAGCTCGCCATTCAAAAGCTTGTCGAACTAATTCCCCTTGCTCATTGATAATGATGGTTTGCTTTTCGGCTCCCTTAACATAACTATAACCTTTGGGAGCAACACCAATCCATTCGCCACGCAGTAATTTTTCTCGCATTCCATCGATGGTTTTTTGCCTGCGCAAGTCATTATCGTACTTACTGAAAATAAACTGTATGTTTTGTTGCAATGCGCCTGCATGTGAATTGGTATCAATGGGTTGCGTAACAGCCATAATGCTAATACCAACTTTCTTTAGTTCACTTGCAATGTAAATGGCGCTATCTCCTGTTCTACTAAATCTGTCCAAACTGTAAACAAGAATATATGTTATTTCTTCTTTACTGGCCTTTACAAATTTCAGCATTCGATTGAACTCTTTACGCTCATCACTTTTTGCACTTTCATAAGTTCCACCAAAGTAACCTTTGATGTTGAGTTTATTTTTAATTGCGTATTCTTCGCAATATTTTTTTTGCCATTCAAGACTTTGGTTTGTGTCCATTTGCTCTTTAGAGCTTACACGAGTGTAAATGACACAATTTAATATCTCTGTAACAATGGTATCCGATTGTTTGCCTTTTGCAAATTTATTAAGCAGCAAGGCGTTGTTGTTCTGTTTCATGATTTTCTTCTTGTTTTAAATGTTTTACACTTTCATTCTTTTCTTTCATGAACAGTTCGTAAAGAAGAATAGACAAGCTTTCTAATGTTTTAATAGCTTGCTCTGCCTCTTCTTCCGTAAAATTTTCAAAGCCCGGATAACTCTTTAGTTCTTCTATGCTCAGTTTTTTATGTTTTTTCATTTTAACCTCCCAGCATGTCAAAGAACTCTTGTAAAACCCATAGAATTCAGGGTTAATGTCTAAGATAATTAAATCTTTCCACACACAAAAGTTCTTTTATTAACAGCCCGAAAAGGCCGTAAATTCTGCTATTTTCTTGTTATTAAATTTGCTTATTCAAAATTTAGTTGACTGAATTTTTCCTTCCTGAAAAACTGGGCAAGTTCATAGCGAACCACTATCAATTCTATCTTATCCTTTTCTTGCATCCTGAATTTTATCTGTTCATTTTTCTTACACTTTAAACACAATGTTTTTAGTTTGTGATTTAATTTTTCTATCTCACTTTTGTAGGGAAATAACTCATTCATGCTTTGGTAGTGAATTGATTTACGAACACAGGTAAAAGCATTGCATAATTCCATAAGGTCAGTAACGGGTGTAAGGTTTGCTTCTGAAAACAACAACAAGCATTCTATTAAGCAACGCAAGCGTTGTCCTATCCAATAACTATGAATGTCTTGGTGGGTTTTAATGCATTTGTTTAAAGCTAATAGTTTGTCATTGTCAACTGTTTCTAACCTAATTTTTTGCAAAAACATACTATCATGATTAATGTACTTTTGTTCTGTTTTAATGAAATTTGGTTTTTCAGTGATACTTTTTTCAGGCTGAATTTTAGTTGTTATTTGATTGCCATTATTTAAAACTTCATTTGAAGAAATTGTTTTTGATTTAACGGTCTTTCTTACCATGTAAGCCATCTGCCTACAGGAGCGAGAACAATAAATCGAATCAATTCTTTGAATTTTGTATATTTTCTTACAATGCAAACACTCCTTTTCCATCTTATTCTTTCCAGTTTAATTCTTCATTTTGCGAATACCTGTATTCGTTATATTCTTCCAGTAAATTGTGAATGTTATCTAATACCTTTTCATGCTTTGACATATCATTGCTTAGGTATAAAGAAATTTCAACAACTCCCCTGTTCCCATAAATCTGTGATATTTCGTGACGTAATCGCTCTTTTACAATTACAGTTAATACATCTAGTAAAATATCTGATGGCACTTTGATAATTTCTTCTTTCGTATTTCTTGGTTTCATAACTATAGTCTTAGATGTGTTGGTCTGTTTGATTTTGAATGTGCAACTGGTTTTCGTTTTATGTTAAACAACTCATTGTCTTCATCCTCATCATCTTCTTGAGTGGTACGGGAAACTCTCCTTGTTTTACGAGGGCTTTGCAATAGTTCTTCTATTTCTTCAATGCGTTCTCCATATTCTTTTATTAATTGCGTTTGCAATTCCATTTTTTCTTGCAAGGGTTTAATAAATAACATGTACTCTGCACCCATAGTGCCAAGTCCTGTAAGCAAGTGCATCACCCATTCGGGGATGTTGGCCGTTGAGTTATTTGGTGTTGTATTTTGATTAGTTTGTTTTGTCGCTTCCATTTGTGTTTTGGTTTAGTGGGTTACTTTCTGAATTGTTTTCAGCTGAATCTTTTTTTGCATACTTTTCTTGCAATTGTTTTAAAGCTGATTCTGTTTCTTCACCAAAGGCTTTTAAAAATTTAATAGCTATTGGCATAAATAAGGCAAGAGCATCTTCAATGAAATTAATGAGAACTTGAATATCATTGACAAGAGGCTTTTGCTCATCTGTATAAGTTACTTGCAGAACCGTATTTTCTTTTTGGTCTTTGCCAAGCTCTTTGTAAGCTATTTTGTGTTCCGTTAAAATTTGAACTACCACCTCGTGTAATGCGCAGTTTGTACTAATCATTGTGGTGTTTGCTGTGTTTGTTTTCGCTGTTTTTTCCATTTTCTGTTGTTTTAAATTGTTACTTGTCGTTTTGATTTTTTAGTTTAACAACACAAAGGTGGGGGCAGATTTTTGGCATGGGCTTAACCTATGGGTATACCCAAATGAATTAACTACATGATAATCAGAGTGAATATTTTAAGAAACTTTTCTTTTAAAACATCAATACTCCATTTCGGGAGTATTATGGGAGGAGTTGAAAACATAAAATGAATAGGGCAACAATTGACGGATAAGAAAAACGAATTGACGCTTCATCTTTTTACAATTGATGACTAACTTAATTCATTGACGTTTTAAAATGAATTTATTGACGGATAAGTTAAACGAATTGACGGTTAACTTTACGGAAATTGACGGATAGAATTATTTTTTACTTGTTTTCTTATCAATTTCAGCTTCTTTTAAGTCTTTATTGATGAGTTCTACAATGTTTTTGAGGTCTAATTTCTCAAAATATGGACGGATGTGTTTTAAATCTTTAATTAATTGTGATGGACTATCAAAATTAGGTAGCTTTTTATATTTTTTGTAGATACTTGAGTTTTGTAGTGAGGTATATTTTTTACCCAGTAGTAAATGTGCTAGTTGAGTTAGTTCACTTACGGAATTACTTCCTCTCGCTTCCATATTAAATCCTGCTTTTAAGAGATAATGTAAAGCGAGTAGTTGTTGCATCTCGGTACTTTCTTTTTCGTTTCCCTCTTTTGAATCATTTTCGGTTGTGAGAAATTGAGGTTCTCGATCTAAATAAAGAAAGTGTAATTCTCCGTTAAGGAAATTACGCATGGATGTTGTGAATTCGTGTATGTCTTGCTCTGTTATATCTTCATTGCTTTCTAATTGATTGTATTCTTCTGCGGTGTAATAATCCTTTATGCTTAAAATGCGTTTAAAATCGAAGTAATTATCAAAGCGTTTATTTGCAAATGGTTTAAACAGTTTACCATACTTTTTTAATAATTCTTGTTGGCGTTCAGCGTAAGTTTTATAAATGTTTTCACTATTGGCTTTAAAATATTCAGCCACTTCTTTAAACATTTGTTGTAAATGTTCAATCAACTCAATCTTTTGCTCGGTGTTATAGTGTGATAGCACTTCTGTAATTTCTTTCAGCGCAACATCTGACAAATACACACCCTTTCCTAGTTTCGATTTTTCTTTCATTATTACGAAAGTAAGAAATAAAACAATTTAAAAACCATCAGTTATCAAATGTATATGCCTGTATTGTATAGCTGTTCAACCTTCTAAAAATCTGATTTTTACAAACAGCAGGGAATTATTTACAACCTAAATTAAATATATAAAGTGAACTTTGTAAAAAAAATCAAGTTATGAAAGAAGTATATATTGTATCGGCATTACGCACGCCAATCGGTAGTTTTGGGGGCTCATTATCAACCATTCCTGCACCAAAATTAGGAAGTATTGCAATAAAAGCGGCAATGAACAAAGCTAATATTGCACCTGACATAGTTGATGAAGTTTATATGGGCTCTGTTTTACAGGCCAACTTGGGTCAGGCCCCTGCGAGACAAGCTGCAAAACTAGCAAATTTGCCTGATTCGGTTAGTTGCACAACAATTAATAAAGTGTGTGCAAGCGGCATGAAGGCAATTTCACTTGGAGCTCAAGCAATTTTACTAGGCGACGCAAAGGTTGTTGTTGCAGGGGGAATGGAAAATATGAGCCAATGTCCATACTATTTAACCAGCCATCGATGGGGATCAAAGTTTGGTAATGGTGAGGTTATTGATGGTATTTTTAAAGATGGCTTAACCGATGCGTATGGTAATGTAACCATGGGATCATGCGCAGAAGATTGTGTGAAGGCGCATAATTTTACCCGGAGTGAACAGGATGAATATGCTATTACTTCTTATTTAAGAACTGCTGAAGCATGGAAAAAGGGCTTATTTAATGAAGAGGTAATTCCTATAGAAATAGAAACTAAAAAAGGTAAGATTACTGTAACAGAAGATGAAGAGTATAAGAATGTAAATTTTGAAAAAATTTCCGCCCTTAAACCTGCATTTAAACCCGAAGGAACAATTACCGCTGCAAATTCAAGTACAATAAATGATGGTGCCGCTGCTTTAGTGCTTATGGACAAAGAAACATTGATTAAAAATAATTTAAAGCCGTTAGCACGAATTGTATCGTATGCTGATGCAGAACAAGCTCCAGAAAAATTTACAACATCGCCTTCTTTAGCACTGCCAAAGGCTCTAAAAAAAGCTAATTTACAAATAACAGAAATTGATTTTTTTGAAATTAACGAAGCTTTTTCGGTAGTAGCAATGGCTAATACAAAAATTTTGAATTTAGATAAATCTAAAGTAAACGTTAATGGTGGGGCGGTTTCAATGGGGCACCCATTGGGCTGTAGTGGCGCCCGAATAATTGTATCACTGATTAATATTTTAAAACAAAACAATGCCAGATATGGAGCGGCAGCTATCTGTAATGGAGGAGGAGGTGCTTCAGCAATGATAATAGAAAATTTGTAATAAAAGAGGTAATATTTACAACATCTATTCTTTCTAAAAATTGTAGTTTGAACTCAAAAAAAAAATGAATAAAATTACGCTCGCTGAATTGCAAAGAATGGGTTATGATACTGAGTTAACTTTGCAACAAGATTGCTTATACTGTGTATTTACCGATGCAATTTTTCCTTTAAACTCTTTTACAGTGGATAAGGAATATGTAGTTGAAATTAATGGTAAAATAGCCAAGGTTAAAGCTGTAACATCTAAAGAGTTTAATTTAAAAGGGTATTGCGTTTCATAGAGATGAAAAAAATTAACGAAAATATTATAAATAAAAACGGAGTTAAGTTAAGTACCACTTTATTTTTACCACACAAGTTGGAGATTACTGAATATGCGTTATTCGTTAATTGTTTTACTTGTTCTAAAAATTTGCATTCAACAAAATATATAGCAGAACAATTAGTTAATCAGGGATTTGGAGTGTTAAGTTTTGATTTCACAGGATTAGGTGATAGTGATGGGGAATTTAAAGATAGCTACTTTTCAAACAATGTTTCTGATGTAGAAGATATTTGCACATTTATGTCAAATAATTATAAAGCTCCCTCATTAATTATCGGACATTCTTTAGGTGGACTGATATCAATAGTTGCCGCATCTAAAATACCTGATATAAAATCTGTAGTAACAATTGGTTCGCCATCTACTTTAGCACATGTTACAAAACATTTCTCGCATGGCATTAAAGAAGTAAAAGAAAAAGGTGAGATTACAATAAACATTGGTGGGCGCCCATTTAAAATAAACACAGACTTTGTAAATGATTTTCTTACTAAAGATATTCGAACCATCATAAGTGAGTTAAACAAACCTATTTTAATTTTACACTCTCCAACCGATAAAATTGTAGAAATAGAAAATGCGGAACAACTTTTTGCAAATTCTAAATTTCCTAAAAGTTTTATTTCTCTGGACAATTCTGACCATCTACTATTAAATGATAACGACGCAAAATATGTTGGTAATGTTATCATAAACTGGGCAAAAAGAAATATTCCGCAGAGTGTTGTTTCTAAAGCAGAGGATGAGGGCTCTGAAATTATCGCACGTCTGGATTTATTGAACAATAATTTTACAACACTAGTTGAAACTAAAAAGCATAGTTTTATAATTGACGAGCCAGGGAAATTAGGCGGAGATGCTCTTGGACCTGCTCCTTACGACTATGTATTAGGTGCTTTAGCGGCTTGTACTGCAATGACAATAAAAGTTTATGCCGAAAGAAGTGGATGGAAACTTACTGAAGTAATAGTATACGCCAGTCATAAAAAAAATTATAATAATGATATGGAGAAAGCAGGACACCTTGAATCTATTACTAAACGCATACACATATCAGGGAGTTTGAGAGAAGATCAAAGGGAGAGGCTTATTCATGTAGCTTCCACTTGTCCTGTTCATAAAACACTAGAATCAACAATTAAAATAGAAACAGAAACCATAAACAATTAATAAAATGAAAAAAGCAATTTGGAAAGGAGCTGTATTAGCTCAAAGCGACAAAACAGTGGTAATTGAAGGAAATCATTATTTTCCACCCGACTCAATTAACAAAGAATTTTTTAAAGATAGTGCAACTCACACTACTTGCCCATGGAAAGGCTTGGCATCATACTATGATGTTGTTGTTGATGGAGTTACAAATAAAGATGCTGCATGGTATTACCCGCAACCAAGAGAATTAGCTAAGGGAATTGAAAATCATGTAGCCTTTTGGAAAGGGGTAGAAGTACAATAAGTTTCATAAAATAAATTTAAATGATATTTAAGGATTACAGCACTTTATCTGAGGCTATTAATGATCTTCAAAAGCAAGGTTATATCGAAGACTTTAATTTAAAAGATGGTTGTATTGAATGCAAAATTGGAAGACAAATATATCCTAATGATTTTACAATCGAAAAAAAATACCTTTTCGATGACGGAGATAGTTCAGTAAATCAAGTAGAATTATTTGTTATCACATCAAAAATGTACGATATGAAAGGTTTATTGGTCAATGCGTACGGAATATACAGTGATACTATTGCAGAAGATTTGTTAAAAAAATTAATAAACACCAAGTAGTAATATATAGGGAATAAATAATGAAGAAATGGATTAAAAATATACCGTTGCTGGTTATCGTTATAAGCATGTTGATTTCAGGTATAGGAGATGTTATGCAAATCGAAGCTGTGAAAAAGGTCTCAATAAATTTAGGATACCCTCTATATTTTTTTAGCGTTTTAGGAATTATGAAATTAATTGGTGTTGTTTTATTAATTATTCCTAAGTTCCCACTTGAGATAAAAATAATGGCATATTCTGGATTCTTTTTTGATTTTTTATTTGCATTTATTTCATTGCTATACAATGGATCTATTATTGCGTTGTGGGTACCATTTATTTTAATTTTTGTTTTAATAACAAGCTTTTATTTTAATGTACTTGAGAGCCCTGAATATAAAAGACTGAAATAAGCTTAACAATTACAAATGGAAAACGAGAATGCGAAAATAGGTTTTGGAGGCGGCTGTCACTGGTGTACGGAGGGAGTTTTTAACTCGCTTATAGGCATAAATAATGTTGAACAGGGGTGGATTTCCTCTAAAACACCACACGATACTCTATCCGAAGCAGTAGTTGTTCATTATAATGAAACTGTAATTGATTTACATTCTTTAATCAGTATTCATTTATACACACACTCTTGTACCTCAAACCATTCCTTCCGTGAGAAGTATCGTTCAGCAATTTATTATTTTAACGAAGAACAAAAAAGAGAAATAGAGAAAGTAATAAGTTTAATTCAGGCAGAGTTTGAGTTACCAATCATTACGAAAGTAATCCCATTTGTATCATTCAAACTAAATAGTGAAAATTACTTAAACTACTTATATACACGTCCGCAAGGCTCATTTTGTGAATCGAGTATTTATCCAAAACTTAAAACATTATTAAGCCGATTTAGTAAGTATGTTAATAAACAAAAACTAATAGACAATAAAATTAATTTATGAATACTAAATTTTGTTTAGGAACAGCGGCAATAGGAAGACCCATATATATCAATGTCCGTCAAAATCATGCTGATAACATATTTAATCTTGATTTATTTAAAGCTGAAGGTATAAAGTTTCTTGAAGAAGCGTATTCACTTGGAATAAAACATTTCGACGCAGCCCCGAGTTATGGAGCAGCCGAACAAATGTTACAAGAGTGGTTAAATGTTAATAAGCACCAGGATGTTGCATTATCAAGTAAATGGGGATACAGCTATGAAGCCAATTTTAAGTCCGATGCTAAAATACATGAAAACAAGGAGCATAGTTTACAAAGGCTTACCACACAATGGGAGGAGACGAAAAAATTATTACCTCATTTAAAATTATACCAAATACATTCTGCCACAATTGAGAGTGCCGTACTTGACAATATAGAAGTGTTGCAAAAACTCAATTTCATACAAAACGAATTTGGAGTAGAAATTGGCGTTACCGTTACCGGCGCAAATCAAAATGAAATAATAAAAAAAGCAATTACTACATCTATAAATGAGAAACAACTTTTTTCAAGTATTCAAGTTACTTACAATGTGTTTGAACAAGGGCTCCTAGAAGTATTGCCATTAATTAAGGAACATAAAATAAAACTTATAATCAAAGAGTCTTTGGCTAATGGGCGTGTGTTTAAAAACGAACAATTTAGTAATAATAAAAAGATGTATGAGTTGATGGATAAGTTATCAGAAAAATACAATGTAAGCAATGATGCTATTGCATTAAGATATGTGATTGATTCTGTATCTCCTGATATGTTATTGCTTGGAGCAATCAACAAAGAGCAATTAATAAGTAATTTAAATTGCAAGAACTTTTCACTAACCTCTGATGAATTAGCTAAAATCAATAGTTTAAAAAACACACCAGAAGCATATTGGACTGAGCGTACTCAATTAACATGGAATTAAGGAAATGATGAATCAGTTGCAAAAAAATATTAAGGCTTGCGAAACTTGTAAACAGTTTTTACCTAATGCACCTAAACCAATATTTCAGTTTAGCGCCAAAAGTAAAATTGTAATTATTGGCCAAGCACCAGGGCAAAAAGTACATGATGCTGGCATTCCGTTTTATGACCAAAGTGGTAAAACCTTGAGAAGATGGCTGGGAGTTAGTGAAGATGAGTTTTACAATCCTGATTTATTTGCGATTACGCCAATGGGCTTTTGCTTTCCGGGCAAAGATAAAACAGGAGATTTACCTCCACGCCCAGAATGTGCTCCACAATGGCATAACCCAATCATGAAACAATTCAAAAATATAGAATTGATTTTACTTATTGGAAAATATGCCCAGGATTATTACTTAGAAAAAAAAGTAAAAAAGAACTTGACAGAAACAGTAAAACAGTACCACGAATATCTACCAATGTACTTACCTTTAGTGCATCCATCGCCATTAAATTTTAGATGGCAGGCAAACAACCCATGGTTTGAAAAAGAAGTGGTGCCAATTATTCAAGAAACAGTTAAACAAATAATAAAAAACAAATATTAAAATGGAAAATTACAAAAAAGCATACATTGCTGGAGGTTGTTTCTGGGGCATGGAAGACCTCTTTAGAGTTAGAAAAGGAATTAAGGATACCGAGGTCGGTTACCAAGGTGGGACAAATGCAAATCCCACATACAAACATCATCCGGGGCACGCCGAATCAGTTGAACTTACATACGACCCCAACGAAACATCTTTTAAAGAGATACTTGATTATTTTTTTAGAATTCATAACCCAACTACGGTTGATAGACAAGGTAACGACAGAGGTTCGAGTTACCGTTCGGCAATATTTTTTCAAAATGAAGAAGAGAAAAAAATAGCAGAAGAAATGATTGCTTTGGTTGATGCTACGGGGAAATGGAAAGATAAGATTGTAACTACTCTTGAGCCATATTCAACTTTTTGGCCAGCCGAACCAGAACATCAGGATTATCTTGTTCGTCATCCAAACGGATATACTTGTCATTCTGAACGTTTTGGCACGTTTCTTTAATTAATTATGATACTATGAATTCTATAGCTTCACTAAACCAGGTAAGTCATTACTTCCATTCCAAAAAAGTATTGGATAATATTTCTATTAGTTTTACGGAACACAAAGTTTCTGCCTTACTTGGTTTTAGTGGCTCTGGAAAATCAACCATCTTAAAGATGGTTAACGGAATGATACAGCCCGATGAAGGCAATATCTCCGTATTTGGAAATGCTTTTGATTACAAACATTCAGAAACAACCCGGCTAAAAATTGGATATGCTGTACAATCCGTAGGGTTATTCCCTCATTTAACAGTGGGTCAAAACATTTCAATACTAGGCGACATTACCCAGCAACCAAAAGAAGAAATTACCAAACGGATTGAAACGTTAATAGATATTGTTCGCTTACCTAAAAATTATCTTAACAAATTTCCTTCTGAACTTTCAGGAGGTGAACAGCAACGTGTTGGGCTATGCAGAGCTTTTTTTCTAAAACCACCTTTAATTTTAATGGATGAACCTTTTGCTAGCCTTGATTACAAAACACGCGCTGGTATATATGAGCACTTGATCTCTATTCAAAAAATCGAAAACAGTTCAATAATCATTGTAACCCATCAGCTTGAAGAGGCCATACACCTTTGTGATGATTTTTACTGGATACAAAATGGAAGCGTTTATAAACAGGGAAATAAAGATTCATTAAAGAATCTACAGTATGAATTTAAAGAGCAATTCATATAAAATGCGATACTTACTATTACTATCAATTATTTTAAGCTCAATCAGCTCACTTGCACAACAAACAATACGTGTAGGTGCAAAGCATTTTAATGAGGGATATATACTGAGTGAAATAATTTCTCAGTTGCTTGAGAACGAAGGAATACCAGTAGAACGAAAATTTAATTTAGGTGGAACTACCATTGCATTTGAGGCTTTAAAAAATGGAGATATAGATATTTACCCGGAGTACACAGGAACAATTGCGAATGAAATTCTTAACGAAAAGAAAGCATTAACTCACGCAGAGCTGCAACAAGCCATACAACTTAATTTTAATTTACAAATTTCTAAACCTTACGGATTCAATAACACATACGCTTTAGTTGTACCACTGTATTTGGCAGATAAATTTCAACTTAAAAACATATCTGATTTAGCAAAGCACCCCGACGTATCTGCTGGACTTAGTCACGAATTTATTAATAGAAAAGATGGCTGGCAAAGTCTTGCAGCATACTATCATTTACAAAATCAAATAAAGGGTATAGAGCACAGTTTAGCTTATACTGCCATAACCAATAACGAAATTGATTTCACAGACGCCTATTCAACTGATGGTGAAATTCCTAAAATGAATTTATTTGTTTTAACTGACGACAAAGGTTTTTTTCCAAAATACGAAGCCGTTTCTTTTTATTCAAATAAACTACCGCCAGAAGCTAGAGCAGCGATTAAAAAAATGGAAAGCACTATTACCGAAACTGAAATGCAAAAGATGAATGCAGAAGTTTTGTATAATAAAAAGGATTTTTACACTGTTGCAAGGTCGTTTCTATTATCAAAGCACTTAATTCAAGCAGATAAAAAGGGAATACAGAACAGTTCAAACAATCTTCTTTCGCATATATGGCAACATTTATTGCTAACTTTTTTATCGCTTCTGGTATCACTATTTATTGCATTACCATTGGGCATATTTTTGCATTCGAGAGTATTAGTCTCTAAGCCAATTTTATTTGCTACAAGTATTTTACAAACAATCCCTTCAATTGCCTTACTGGCTTTATTTATTCCTGTAATGGGTATAGGAAAATTACCCGCAATTGTTGCACTATCGCTCTATGCAATTTTACCAATACTAAGAAACACAATAACCGGTTTGCAAAATATAAATAGTGAATTATTATTTGTAGCCAAGGCTATAGGCTTAAATGAAAAACAAATTCTGTACAAGGTAAAATTACCTCTGGCTTTTCCTGCAATTATTTCGGGTGTAAGAATTGCAGCTGTAATAAATGTAGGCACAGCTACACTAGCTGCTTTTATAGGGGCTGGCGGCTTAGGTGAGTATATTGTTACAGGCTTAGCATTAAATAACACTTCACTCATTTTAAAAGGGGCAATACCTTCAGCAATATTAGCAATTGCTATTGAACTTGGTTTTGATTTAATAGAAAAAAGAAAAAAAACCTACAAAACCGAATAATTTGGAAGATACATTACAATATAATAAAATTATAGAATTTGATAAATACAAAGCACTTGTAATTTATCCAAAAAAATATAATGCATGTGCGCAGTATCCTGTATTTATAGGGTTTTCAGGAGGAAATCAAAACATTAATAATATTGATTTCTTTAACGAGGTTTATTTCAATAGCACATATTTAGAAAAATACATTAAAGTTTTACCAGTAACAGATAATACATTTAGTTATTTGGAGTTAACTCCTCAAGAAATAAAGGATTTCGTAGAAGCAATTAAAACTAAGCTTAATGCATTAGGTACTGGCTGGATTGCAGCGGGAACATCTAATGGAGGATTGGTGGCGTTTAATTTTATCAGTTCAAATCCAAAACTTTTTTCGGGCGTATTGGTGATGCCGGGTGGAATAGGTGAAAACACAGCAACCGAAGAGTGGAAGCATCTTGTAATTATACTTGCTCATGGAGTAAAGGATTCCGTTGATTGGAAAAGCCATGCAGAGCAAACAAAAGAAAAACTTAAAAATCAGGTTAACTATTTAGCTCATATCGAATTGGCAGGAGCTGCACATATCATTAAAAGGGGCTACAGTTTAAACCATTTATACAAACAATTTTTTACTGAAATAATAAAATCATGATGAACTCTATAAAAAACAAGTTTTTAGATGTTAGACAACATAGTGAAACAATTTGTAGCTTGCTGATAACGGAAGATTACTCGGTGCAACCAACCGATTTTGTTTCACCCCCAAAATGGCATTTAGCCCACGTTACATGGTTTTGGGAGGAATTTATTTTAAAACCATATCACAAAAACTACAAAGTGTTTAACGATGATTATGCGTACCTCTTTAACAGTTATTATAATAATGTTGGGAAACGTGTATTACGCCCAACACGCGGTTTAATAACACGCCCATCGGTAGAAGAAATTTACCAATACCGTAAATACGTAACCGAACAAATGCTCGGATTTTTAAACACTGACACCACACCTGAAGTGAAAGAAATAATTGAAATAGGCCTTAACCATGAAGAACAACATCAGGAACTTCTCATATACGACATTAAATACATTTTAGGTCACCAACCTTTTTTTCCTGCATATAACAAGCAATTTGAACAAGCAACAATAAATACAGAAAACAAGTTAGTTCAAATAGCATCGGGTCTCTATGAGATTGGTCACAAAGGCAAGGGTTTTTGTTTCGATAATGAACTAGGTCTTCATAAGGTTTATCTCGAAGCTTATCAAATAAACTCCAACCCAATAACCAATAAAGAATATTTGGAATTTATTAATGATGGAGGATATACAAATTTTAATTACTGGCACGATGAATCCTGGCATTGGATTAACAACAATAAAATAAAAGCACCATTGTATTGGCATTACTTTGATGAGCAGTGGTTTGAGTATGATTTGGGTGGATTGCTAAGTTTAAACCTAAATTCTCCAGTTAAACACATTAGCTACTACGAAGCATTTGCATTTGCACAATGGAAAAACATGCGTTTACCTACTGAATTTGAATGGGAAGTAGCTGCACCACAACTTAACATAGGACATAATTGGGAATGGACAAATAGCGCTTATTTGCAATACCCGGGATATAAAAAAGCACCAGGTGCTTTGGGTGAATACAATGGTAAGTTTATGGTTAATCAAATGGTACTGAGAGGTCATTCAAACGCCACACCAAAAAATCACAGCAGATTAACGTACAGAAACTTTTTTCATGCCAACATGCGCTGGCAATTTTCAGGAATTAGATTAGTAAAATAAAACCCAAAACTACAGTACATATTTATTATGAAACAATTTGATGCAATAATCATCGGCTCAGGCCAAGCAGGAACTCCGCTAACTTTTAGTTTAGCATCCAAAGGGAAAAAAGTATTATTTGTAGAAAAAAAACAAGTAGGTGGCACCTGCTTAAACGTTGGTTGTACACCAACAAAAACTTATGTTGCATCTGCCCGCAGAATGTGGGATATTAAGCACAGTGAAGAACTAGGAATTGAATTAAACGGAACCTTTAAGGCCAATCTTACTAAAGTAAAAGAAAGAAAAGACCTACTCATTAAAAAATCTATAGAAGGTATAAGAAACGGCTTAGCTAAAAACGAAACAATTACATTTATTGAAGGTACGGCAAACTTTAAATCTAACAATGTTATTACGGTTAATGAAGTTGATTATACTGCGCCACAAATTTTTATAAATGTTGGCGGACGTCCGTTAGTACCGGTAGAATACACCAACATTCCGCATTTAACAAGCGATACAATACTTGAGTTGACTGATTTACCCGAACATCTAATTATCATCGGAGGTAGTTATATTGGTTTGGAATTTGGACAAATGTTTAGCCGTTTTGGAAGTAAAGTAACAATAATTGAACGGGGCGAAACAATTATAAACAGAGAAGATTCAGAAGTAAGTGAAAGTATTTTAAATTTCATGAAAGGGGATGGCGTTGATTTTGTGTTGAATGCTAAAACAATTGAACCCGCTTATAATGGCAATAAAATTATTATTACCACAAACGGCAATACAAAAGTAGAGGGGACTCATTTACTATTGGCTATTGGAAGGATTCCAAACACGGATACACTTCAACTACAAAACACAACTATTGCAGTTACTGAAAGAGGAATTATTACAGTTGACGATAATTGCCAAACCAATGTGGAAGGTGTTTTTGCTATGGGCGATTGTAACGGAAAAGGGGCATTTACACATACAGCATACAACGATTATCAGGTTGTAGAAAATTATTTATTTGGTGATCAATCCCGACATATATCAGATAGAATAATGACGTATGGATTGTTTGTGGATCCTCCATTGGGCCGCGTTGGATTAACTAAAAAGGAGGCTGTTACTAAAGGTTATAAAGTTTTAGAAGGTAAACGCGAAATGAAAATAATCAGCAGAGCCAAAGAAAAGGGAGAAACAAATGGTTTTATGAGCATTCTAATAAATGCGGAAAGCGGACACATTATTGGTGCCTGTGTACTTGGAGTTGGAGGCGATGAAATAATAACAAGCATACTAAATATAATGAATGCCAAACTTCCCTACACCGTTATCAGAGATTCGGTAGTGCTTCATCCTACTGTTAGTGAGCTTATACCAACAACTTTAGAAAACCTTAGCCCTATAAATTAATTATGAAATAGCAATGATTCCGACATGCAAACACAAATGAAGTATCAGTGCTATACCATACGACAAATAAAAAACAATAGAATCTACGTATGAAGTTAAATAAAGAAATATGGATTGCGGCTGGCTTACGTACTCCATTTGCAAAAAACGATAAAGAATTACAAGATGTATCAGCACTTAATCTATCATCGGCTGTAATTGATAAAATGTACGAAACTGAGAAAATAAATCCTCATTATGTGGTATGGGGAACGGTTGTACCTAATTTAACCTATAGCAATATCGCTCGCGAAGTAGTAATGGACTCAAAGTTAAATCAAAACACGATTGCTTTTTCAACAGTGTTAGCATGTAGTAGTTCCTTATTAGCAACTATCGAAATCGCCTCGATGCTAGATGAACACGAAACAGCGATTGCAGGCGGAGTAGAGAGCATGAGTAATGTGCAGGTAGGATTAACTAACAAATTCTCGAAATGGCTACGGAAATTTTACGCAGCAAAAAAGTTTTTTGATAAACTCGAAATGTTGCCCGGTATATTTTCCTTTAGTATTCAGTCTCCTGCTCGCAAAAACAGAACAACAGGCAAAAGCATGGGCGAACATGCTGAAATTACCGGCCAACGGCTTGGAATATTAAAATCTGAACAAGATAAATTAGCAGTTAAAAGCCATCACAATTACTACAATGCAAAGGATAGAGGATTTTATAATGATTTAATTTTCCCTGTATTTGGATTAAATGATGATGCCATTCCAAGAAGAAAAACAAGCGTGGAGTCTATACAACATTTAAAATCTGTTTTTGATTTTTCCGATAAAGGGACTATAACAGCAGGAAATTCGTCGCTATTTACCGACGGAGCGGCAGCTGTTTGGGTAGCAGGAAAAGAAGCTATTTCTAAAATTAAAACACCATACAAAGCTCGGTTAGTTGATTGGGAAATGGCTGCCGTAAATATTGAAGAGGAAGGCATCTTGATGTCACCGGCATTTGCTATTCCAAAACTTTTAGAAAGACATCAACTAAAATATGATGATATAGATATTTGGGAAATACATGAAGCATTTGCCTCGCAGGTATTGGCAACCATTTACCGGCTAGAAGAAAAAGCTCATTTAATTAAGGCAGGAACGACGTTTGATTTCGGAAAATTTCCAATGCGTAAACTAAACATAAACGGAAGTAGCATTGCTATTGGTCACCCATTTGGCGCAACGGGTGCACGTATATTGAGCCAAACAACAAAAGCATTACATGAACTTGGGAAAGGTAAAAAAGCCATTATTAGCGTGTGCGCTGATGGTGGGCTTGGGGCAGTGGCATTAATAGAAAACTAAAAAAACAAAAACGAAAAAGCATGTTCAATAAATTTAAACAGGATGTATTAAAAGGATTATGTAAATCTCCAGGTAAAACATTGCCCTCAAAATATTTTTACAATAAAAAAGGTGATGAATTATTTGTGAAGATAATGGCTCTGCCTGAGTACTATTTAACACGTGCTGAAATGGATGTTTTTAAAAATAAAACGCAGGAAATAATTACTGCTTTGAGATTGGAAAAAAAATCTAAGTACGATATTGTAGAATTGGGTGCAGGCGATGGAACAAAAACAATTCATTTGTTAAGGGAATTACAAAAACAAAATTTTGATTTTGACTATCTGCCCGTAGATATATCAAACGATGCGCTAACCGGATTATCTAAATACCTGGAAAACGAGTTGCCTGAATTAAAAGTTAAACCAAGTCATACAGATTATTTTAAAGCATTGAAGGAATTAAAACAAGATGGACGACAGAAAATAATTTTATTTCTGGGCTCTAACATTGGTAATTTATTGGATGATCAGGCCACAGAGTTTATCTACCAACTTGGTGCAAATTTAAATAAAGGAGATAAAATAATATTGGGCGTTGATTTAAAAAAGCCGAAGGAAATTGTTTTGCCGGCATACAACGATTCACAGAAAGTAACAGCTGAATTTAACCTGAATTTATTAGATCGAATAAATGAGGAACTCGGAGCAAATTTTGTAAGAGAAAATTTCGAACATTATCCTATCTATGACGAAGAGGTTGGAATAGCGAAAAGTTACATCCGAAGTAAAAAAATACAATCAGTTACTATTGATGACCAACGTTTTGATTTTGAAGAAGGTGAGTTAATTCATACCGAAGTGTCAAGAAAATATGATGATGCTATTATTAAAAATATTTTATCTAAAACGGATATAACGTGGGAAGATAAAATTATGGACAGTAATAAATTATTTGCTGATTACATTTTACACAGAAATTAACAATGCATAAACTAGGAATATTAGGTTTAGGCTCTAAATCTACACTGTTTTACATAGATGAATTAAATTACCAGTATAATAAATTACATGGTGGTTACAGTACCTGCCCTTTTGTGTTGGTTAATACTGACTTTAATGCTATCAATCCATTCCTGCCAAATAATTTTTTTAAGTTAAAACACTTTGCTAAATCATATCTCGATTATTTTGAATCGTTGGATATTGAGTGTTTACTTATCCCAAATATTACACTTCACGAAACGATTGACATGTTGATAGCTGAAGAAAGTTATTCTTTTAAAGTTATTCACCCGCTTAAATTAGCTATAGATGAAATAACCAAACAGGGGGTAAAAGAAATAGTAGTGTTTGGAAGCATGTACACAATGACAGAAAAATACATTTCTGGTCATATAGTTTCAAATACAGTTTCCGTACATAATTTAAACAGCAAGAGTATTGAAGCGATAGACAAAATAAGAAAACAGATTTATGTTGGAGATTTTAGCAATGTATTTAAATTAGAACAAATAATTAATGAACTACCTGCAAGTATTACACCTGTTATCGCTTGTACAGAGCTATCTATTGGGTTGAGAAAAACAACTCGTAAAATTGATATGGCTCAATTGCAAATCAGGGATGCGTTAAACCAAATTACTATTTAAAAAATGAGTTTCGAATTAAGTATTTCAATAAATATAATTTTGTTTCTTCTGTCAGGAGGCTTAATTTGGTATTTCAGCAACAAGCTATCTGCAATTGTTGAGTTTTTGACGGATCAATATAAATTAGGAAGTGCTTTTGGCGGAACGCTATTATTATCTCTTGTTGTAAATTTGCCAGAGGTTGTTATTGTAGCAATTGGGGCATACAAAGGAGATACTTCACTAGCTTTGGGAAATATTTTAGGCGGGATAGCTATACAAACTGTATTACTTGCTTTGTTTGACTTTGCATCTCGAAAAGAAAAACTTCCTCTTACAACACTTACCTCAAATGTAAATTCTATAACGCAAGGATTGTTTTTAGCACTAATATTGGGTTTAGTAATTCTTGGGGCACAATTTAAAGATGAATACGTGATGTTTAAAGCTGCTCCTATCGAGATTTTTATCGTTGGTGCATGGGTACTTAGCTTATTTCTAGTTAAAAAATGCGAATTAATGAACTTAATACCCGACCAACCACAAGCAGAATTAAACCATAAAAAATACACTAAAAGAAGTGCTATAACCTACCTCATAGCAAGTGCCATTATTATTCTTTTTTTTGGTGTAATATTGGCTAATACAAGCGAGGGGATAGCCCAACATTTTCATATTTCAGGTGTTATATTTGGCGCAACAATTTTATCTCTAATCACAGCTTTGCCTGAAATATCCGGAGGTTTGGCGTTTGTAAAGCACAAACAATATCAGCCCATTATTAGCGATATATTCGGAGGAAACGCATTTCTGCCTCTATTATTCTTATTAGCAAGTTTAATTAGCAGTAGATCTATTCTAACTGATGCTCTTAAAACTGATTTGTACCTAACATCATTATCAATTATACTCACTTTAATATTTACAATTGGTATGGTAATTAAATCTCCCAAACGATTTTTGTATATGGGCTTAGACTCATGGGCTGCATTAATAATTTATGCTATAGCCATTGTAGGCTTAACATACATTTAAAACAAAACTATAACTAACAGAAAATAACGAAATCAAAAATTAATAACAAAATAAAAAATAAGCAGATGACACAAGGATTTTTTAAAACCCCGAAACCAGTTAACGAACCCGTAAAATCGTATTTACCAGGCAGTGCCGAAAGAATAGAACTAATGGCAACGCTTAACAAGATGAAAGCAGAACAAGTTGATATACCAATGTATATTAATAATAAAGAAGTTCACTCAGGAGAGAAAATTAAAATTACATCGCCCTATAACCATAAACAGTTACTGGGTTATTTTCATAAAGGTGAAAAGGAACACGTTACTATGGCAATTGATGCCGCGCTTGCAGCAAAAGCAAAGTGGTCAAAAATGTCGTGGGAACATAGAGCAAGTATTTTTTTAAAAGCTGCCGATTTAATGGCGGGGCCATATAGAGCTAAATTAAATGCAGCTACAATGCTTGCACAAAGTAAAAACGTTTTTCAAACGGAAATAGACAGCGTTTGTGAATCAGTTGACTTTTTGAGGTTTAATGTTCATTTCATGACAGAAATTTATGCAGAGCAGCCAGAATCAAGTGCAGGTGTTTGGAATAGATTAGAGTGGAGACCCTTAGAAGGCTTTATATATGCCTTAACTCCCTTTAATTTCACATCAATTGCCTCTAATCTTCCAACAAGTTGCGCCATGATGGGTAATGTGGTGGTGTGGAAACCAAGTAACACACAGGTTTATAGCGCAAAAGTATTAATGGAAATATTTATGGAAGCCGGACTTCCTGCCGGTGTGATTAATTTAGTTTACCCATCTGGTCCTGACGCCGCCGAAGTTGTGTTCAACCATTCAGATTTTGCCGGTATTCACTTTACGGGTAGTACCGCGGTTTTTCAAAATATTTGGAAAACAATTGGAAACAATATTCATAAATATAAATCTTATCCACGTATAGTAGGCGAAACAGGAGGAAAAGATTTTATCATGGCTCACTCAAGTGCAAATGTTGATGCTTTTGTTACAGGATTACTAAGAGGTTCCTTTGAATACCAAGGTCAAAAATGTTCCGCTTCATCAAGAGCTTATGTGCCGGCAAGTTTATGGCCTGCTGTAAAGCAAAAATTACAAAGCGATGTTAAGTCGTTTAAGATGGGAAGTCCCGAAGATTTTACCAATTTTATCAATGCAGTAATTGATGAAAAAAGTTTTGATAAGTTGGCATCTTACATTGATAGCGCAAAACAAAACCCCAACGTTGAAATAATAACCGGTGGTAATTATGACAAAACAGTAGGTTATTTTATTGAACCAACAATTATTAAAACAAATGACCCAAAATATGTTACCATGTGCGAAGAATTATTTGGTCCAATTTTAACGCTATTTGTGTATGATGACGATAAGTTTGAAGAAACAGTTGAGCTGGTATCAAATACGTCGATTTACGCACTAACAGGCGCTTTTTTCGCAAAGGACAGAGAAGTGATAGAGTTTGTTATAGAAAAACTGCAACAAGCTGCTGGAAACTTTTATATAAATGACAAAAGTACCGGTGCGGTTGTGGGGCAACAACCTTTTGGAGGAGCGCGAGGCAGTGGAACAAACGACAAGGCAGGTTCAAAAATTAATTTGTTACGTTGGGTTTCTGCTCGAACAATAAAAGAAAACTTTGTACCACCAACTGATTATCGTTACCCATTTATGGCTGAATAAGTATAAAAGATATAACCCAGATGTTTTTTTTAGATTGGTGTAAATAAAAATAATTTAAAATTTAAAGTATGTATATAAACAGGCGTTACGGAATTTCGATGTTGTTCAAATGGACAAAATCAGTAATTATATATTCTCTTATATACTGCTCAATAATTACAATTATTTATGCGATTTTAAAACAGCATTTTAATACATCGTTTTATTTACCTTGGGAACCAATAGGCGTTTTAGGAATTGCAGTTGCATTTTATTTAGGTTTTAAAAATAACGCAAGCTATGAAAGAACCTGGGAAGCTCGCAAAATATGGGGGGATATAGTAAATAATAGCAGAATTTTCGCAACACAATTAGTGGTTTTTACCAAAGGGGAAGATAAAGATAAAATCATACATGAATTAGTAAATAGGCACATTGCTTGGCTAACAGCGCTTCGTTTTCAATTACGATTAGAAAAAGAATGGGAGCATTCAAAAGAACGATTAAACGAAATGTTTACGCCAACAATTTGCCCTATTTACATTAATAAACTTGATGAAGAAATTACTCCTTATATCTCAGATGCGGAATTTGATTCTTACAAAACAAAGTCGAATATCGCAACGCAAATTCTCTTAATGCAAAGTAAAAGAATACAGCAGTTTAAAGAACAACAGGTCTTTGAAGAATTTAGAGATTTAGAAATTGCAACTACAATTAAATCATTTTATGAATGCCAGGGGCAAAGCGAGCGAATCAAAAACTTTCCCTTCCCACGTCAGTACGCTTCTATAGCATGGTGGTTAACAATGGTCTTTTCTGCAATTATTCCTTTTGGTATGATTGATGTTTTCTCAGCTATTTCTTCATACAATCTTTGGTTAACGATTCCCGTTTCTGCAGCTGTTATTTGGATTTTTTATTTAATGGAGTTTATAGGCGATTATTCTGAGAATCCATTTGAAGGAACCTATAATGATGTGCCAATTACTTCAATTTCAAGAACAATTGAAATTGATATGTTAGAAATGATCAATGCTAGTTCCATACCTCGACCAATTGATTCTGATAATGGCGTGTTAATGTAATTTGAGTGATTTACGCTATACACACTTTAATCTAAAGCATTGGTTTATGTGTAATGGATATATTTACAAGTATTAAGGAAGAATGTTCAAACAGAAAAATTGACTGTTGATGTATCTTTGATAAAAAAGTATAATTATGAAAAATCAATTTGCAACATTTGGAGGCGGTTGTTTTTGGGGCATTGAAGAATCCTTACAAAACACAACGGGGGTTATTGACGCTGTATCGGGCTATTCTGGTGGGTTAACAGAAAGTCCTAGTTATAAATCTGTTTGTGGTGGAAACACAGCACATGCGGAAGTTGTTCAGGTGGAGTTTGATCCTGAAAAAATTAGCTACGAAAATTTAGTTAAGAGATTTATGTCTATCCACGATCCCACAGAAAGAAATCCTTCGAATCGCAACCCAATGTCACAGTACCGTTCAATCATTCTTTATCATAGCCATGCGCAAAAGGAAGTTGTTGAAAAAGTAATATCTGAAATGCAAAAATCATCCAGCAGGCAAATAAAAACCGAGGTGCATCCATTAGTAAAATTTCATAAAGCAGAGGACTACCATCAAGATTATTATGGAGCCTGCCGAAAAGCCGAATAATTAAAAAACGGAGCAACTTATTAGCTCCGTTTTTATTTTAAGCTGTTGTATAAAAACTCCCAGGACTGTTGCATAGGCAAAGTATAAGCCTTTGGATGACTAAGTTCCGGAAGCAATTTATTATTTAGCCAATATTTCTGTTTTGGACTAAGATATTTTTCAGGATTTTCCTTATAAGGGATGGCATAGTTAATAATTGTTTTTTGTGCGTAGCTTAAAGGTAAAAATCTATAATTTGTTTTCTTTAGATAATACTGTGGGTCTTTATCAATTCTAAAATTTGAACTAGGCTCAATTAAAAAAAATCCCTGTTCCATTGCAAAACGGTCGAGTTCTTCTCTTGAAATAAGCTGGTTATTATATTGCACGTCCACAACTTCTCTACTACCAATAAAACCAGGCATTGTGGCATACACAGCAGGGTGTTGCGCAAACGTTGTTTCGCCCGACCAAAAACAAGGTGTTTCATAAACGGCCTTTGTAGTTTTGCCATATCCCAGCATAATATCTTTTTTAAATAGGTTAAAATAAAGAGGCACCTCTTTATTAATAACAGCTAAAACCTCATTGATTTTATTGTAGAGCGAAAAAGGATCGTAATTATTTGCTAGCTTATTTACTATGGATTTTCCTTCGCTATCAATAAAATAAGTTACAGGATTATTCCAAGATGGTTCGTTAAATCGCTTAAGTATTTCTGCATCCATGCCTGGCTTATTATTGTATATAGCCAAGGGAATAAATTCGTTTTCGATTATCTCGACCATTAAGGGGTGACTTAACACCTCTCTTCCATAGTTTACACAAGTAGAACATCCCGGTATTTCTTGAAAAAACAATAGTATTGGTTTTTCTTGCTTTTTACTCAATACAAGTGCATCATCGTAATCTCTGTACCAAGACACTTTTCCTAACTCAACACTTTGATTATATGGATTTGTTTTTATTGCACTCATAAACTCTATTATTCATTAATGTTTTTACTCGCTTATTTTTATATTTAAATCGTTTATTCGTTTGATTAATTCTGTTTTATCAATAATATCAATTGAAATGTCATCCTTTTTGAACTTAGCCTTTTTTGCATCTTTTGATACTTTTGAAGTAGTAATGATTAAGCCTTTATTGGTATGCGGATTTTTTTCTGATCGTAAATTCTCAAGGTCTATTTTTGTAATCTCTTCCTTACCTTGTATAACATGTATTAAAAACTGGTACGATATTATCCCTAGTTCTATGACACCAATATATTTGATAATATTTTTGCTATCCCTGTTTATTTTTGAAACAGTTTGAAAACCAAGTTTTTCTAGTAAGGTATGGTAAACCGTTTCTTTTTCCTTTAATGGTATGTTTTCAAAAACACTTAGATCGACCATTTATTGTAAACCTTATTGTTAAACATGACAGCCTAATATTTATTCAAGTAATTGCTTTAAATGCAAATCAATTCTTAATAGAGCACGATTAGGATCTGACCCAAAAATAGATTCAACAACAATTCCATCCTTATCAGCAATTATCCAATGTGGGGTTCCGCCGGCTTCGTATGTATAAAATGTTTCGGCAAAACCAAAATCCTTGTAATAGGGAAACCGAATAAAATGCTCATCTCTTGCCGCTCTTAATTCTTCAATCGTTTTTTCTGGCCCTTCAAAATGGGTATGAATTCCAACTACATTGATTTTGCCACTATTTTCATAAACCAATCTGTTAGCATACGGTATTGCTCTTCCTATACATCCGGGACATTGTAATGAAAATAATAATACAATAAGCGGCTTTCCTCTGAAATCAGAAACCTGAGGCAGGGCACCTTCTTCTATATTTTCAATACTCCATAATGGAAGTGGCTTATTAATTTCGAATTGTGTTTCCATTTTTATTTACTAATATGCTCTATTGCTATTATTCTCAAAATAATTTATTAACGCTTGGTTTACCACTCTGTTACCACCGCAGGTTGGATAATTGCCAGTGAAATACCAATCACCTGAATTATTCGGGCACGATTTATTTAACCCTTCTGGTGACTGATATATAATCTCAAAATCTGCGCGTAAATTTTCGGGCTTAAGCATCTTTGTTATTTTTAGTGTTACATCATCGTACGTAAGCTCATCATATATCTCTTGTAAAATATTCTTTTGGTCTGCATCTGGCTTTTTTATTTCACCAAGTACCTTTTCATATTTATTAGTTAAAAAATTAACACCCTTTTTTTCTTTTACAAGTTCTATTGACGCCTCAAAAGCAATAAAGCTATTAAGTACCGACATATCTATACCGTAACAATCCGGATAACGTATTTGCGGAGCTGATGAAACAATGATTATTTTTTTTGGATTTAATCTATCAAGAATGTTTAAAATACTGTGCTTTAAAGTTGTTCCGCGTACTATACTATCATCCACTACCACTAGCGTGTCTGTGTTATTTACGGTTTTGTATGTAATGTCATACACCTGATTAACCATTTCGTTTCTATTACTGTCATCTGTAATAAAGGTGCGCTGTTTTACGTCCTTAATAATAACTTTACGAATACGAGGCCGTTTAGAAATTATTTGTTGAATTAAACCTGTGTTTTCTGTGGTTCCCAGTTTTTTTATCTGATTTACTTTTAAAACATCTAATTCGGAATTAATACCGTCTATTAAGCCTTCAAATGCTGCTTCTGCGGTATTGGGAATATAACTAAACACAGTATTTTCTAAATCGCAATTTACCGCTGTTAAAACCTTGTTTACAAGATTTGCTCCCAGCGCCCTGCGTTCTTCGTATATATCAGCATCATTACCTCTACTAAAATATATCCGCTCAAACGAACATGGTTTTATGGTTGCACTTAAATTGATTTGCTGTTGGCTAAAATCGCCATTAGATTTGATAATGGCCGCATGACCAGGACTAAGCTCCTGAATACTATCATACTCTTTATTAAATACAGTTTGTATTACTGGCCGCTCGCTTGCTATAACAATTATTTCATCATCCTTATAAAAATAAGCGGGGCGTATTCCATTAGGGTCTCTCATCACAAAGGCGTCTCCATTGCCTATCATACCGCCCATTACATAGCCGCCATCCCAGTTTTTACTACTTTCCTTCAATATTTCAATAATATCAATATTTTTTCTTACGGCTTCGTTTATCTCTTCCTCTGATGAAAGTTCCTTTTGTTTAAATTGTTCTGTGAGTGCTAGTGTTTGTTTGTCTAAAAAATACCCTATTGTTTCCATTAAGGTAATTGTATCAGCTTGATTGTTGTAATTACAACCGGCATTTGCAAGAAAATATTTTAAATCGCTAACATTCGTTAGATTAAAATTTCCGGCTAATACCAAATCACACGAACTTGATTTACCTGGGCGATTAAACGGGTGACAATTCTCAAAATTATTTTCGCCAAAGGTTCCATATCTCAAATGCCCAAGCAAAACCTCGCCCATAAATGGCAAATTATTTTTTTGCCAGTTAATGTTATTGTATCGTTCGGGTTGTTCATTTTTTGCTGTTTGATAAGTTTGATTTATTTGGGAGAAGATATCATCAACGGCTTTGTGTTGGGCTGATCGTAATCTATCAATATGCTGAAAGACGTAAGGCATATCCAATTTTACAGTTGCTATCCCTGCTCCATCTTGCCCGCGATTAATGAGTTTTTGCATGAGTTGATTCATTTTTAAAAGACCATATCGGCTAGTACCGTATTTATCTTTATAAAACGATAGGGGTTTTAGTAAACGTATGAACGCTAACCCACACTCATGCTTAATTTTATCACTCATTATCTTTTTGTTTGCACTTAATAAGTTTAATTAAAATAGGCTTTCAGTACAAGAATTTCATCATAAAGCACTGGCGGATATGAGCCATGGTTTACACTACAAATTTCACATTGAGTAAGCTTAATGTTTTTGATACTTTCTATTTCAGAATCGGGGAAGACACCAAAAAGCAGTTCGTGATAAATTAATTGTTTATAAAAAGATTTATCCATGTCGGATATATCAGATGCTTGAACCTTTTCTAGAAACAGTTTCGCGCTTTTTAATATGCTTAAAATCTCTTTAACACCATCCTGCTTTAAAATCAATTCATCATCATGCAAATCAATTTTCATATCTTCAATATCCTGTAAGAAACATTTAATGGCTCTTCTTCCATACAGTATAGTTCCGGAATTAATTTGTTCTTTTAACTTTAACTCATAGGTGAAATTCTTAATACTATTTTCAAAAAATGTAAAAAGCTGCTGTACTTGATCAAGCTCATGCTTAATAGATTCTTGCTTTTCGTTTTCGTTAATTTGCTGTTGAGCTATTGTGTTTGCATTAATTTGAGCCTTTAAAGCCAGATAGATTAATATAGAGCCAATTAATCCTGAAATAGGTGATGTAATACCACCTATTGTATCTCCAACTGTTCCAAACTCTCCAATGTGCTTTATATTGAAAAATTCAATTAAAAAGGGAACTATAAACATTAATACAGTCCCGGTTATTAAAATCCATTTTGCTGTTTTACCAACCATAGTTATTGTGGTTCTAATTTCTCCGACGTATTTGCTATGGCAGCCGGTTTAATATCCCAATCGCCATTCAATAAACGATGAATATAGCATCTGTCTGCTTGCTTTATTAATTCTTCTTTTTGTTCGTTGGTTAAATCTCCTTCAATAGTTAGCCTAACATTTACAGAAGTTTTTAGACCATTGTCACCTCTTATAACTTCCTGTTCAAGCGAAGCACTCACATCACGAATATCCCAGTTGTTTTTACGTGCTATAAAACGAACGGTAGCTACTTTACACATTGCTAATCCGCTAAGAACTAATTCTGTTGGTGAAAGCCCTAAATCTGTTCCTTTACTGGAAATAGGCTCATCGGCAATTATACTATGTTTCCCATTTGTTATGATACTTTGATAACCTTCAGGTAGATTTTTTACACTAATTTTAGTTGCCATGTTTATTACTTTTTATGTCGTTCAAAAATCTCCCCTACCGAAACATCATAGGATTCAAAAATTTCTTCTTTGCCACGTTGTTTGTACTTTTTATGTTCAGGATGTTCATCCCATTTGATAAAAGAATCTTTATCCCTAAAATAAACTACAAGCATATTGTGTCCGTTTTCTCCGGAAAAAACTTCATGCCCCTCGTATCCGTCAATCATAGAAACATATTTTCGGGCATGTGCATAGAGTTTCTCAAATTCTTCTCTATATTTTTCGTTTACTTTAAATTTAAAAGCACCAACTATCATAATACTATTTTTTATTCGTGAATTTTTTTTAGGGCAACGGCATTTATACAATAACGTAAACCACTTGGCATAGGCCCATCTTGAAACACATGACCTAAATGTGCATCACAGGTATTACAAGTGGTTTCTACACGATACATACCATGACTTGTGTCTTTAAAATAAGCTACGGCGTTATCTTTTATTGGTTGCGTAAACGAAGGCCAACCTGTTCCACTATCAAATTTTTCACCACTATCAAATAATTCAGTTCCGCAACAAATACATTCGTATTTACCCGGTTCAAATAAAGTACACATATCGGAACTATGCGCTCGCTCAGTACCTTTTAAACGAGTTACACGATACTGTTCTTCTGTTAAAAGTTCTTTCCATTCAGCCTCTGTTTTTATAACTTTTTTATCAGGCGCAGGATTGCTATGATTAGCGATTTTTATAACATCTATCCACTTTAACATAATTATATTTTTTTTAATTAATAAAATAACCTGAAAGATTGTATTCTGTTGACGAAACCGCTTTCAGCGTTTTTGTTTGATTGTTTTCAGTAAATGGGTGCTCAGCCTCAATTTTAAAACTAGAGAGTAAGTATTCTCTATCTTGTGCAGAACAATACAAACAGTCGTCATTTAGGGTAAAATCCGTGCTGTATCCTTTTGATTTTACTAAGTCTATTGCTTCATTTTTTGTCATCATAGTTTATTAAATTTTGAAATTGTTTTTTTCTTATATGTATCAAGTTAAATCCGTACGCTATAAGGAAGCCAATAGCAATAAATAGACATAACGTTCCAATTATCAAGAACAAATCGGGTAAAAAGTGCATAGCTAAAAATGCTGAGAAAATACCTGAAACAACATATAAAGCACAGGAAAGGTAAAGAAAAAAGGTTGCCAATGCAAGTTTACCTAATTGCGTTATCTTCAAAGCAGCAATATTTTTTGAAAACGCAGTACAATCAGAGGTAATTATTTCTCTAATTTCTTCACTTACTGCAATCATTTGATTTGTTGTAGAAACGATCAAAACGCCTATGCCGGGAATAATTGTTATGGGTAAATACCATTCCATTATAAAAATTTAGTATCGTTTTATTGTTAGTTTCTCATCTTTAATTATACTGGTAACAAGCCACACATATTCCTGTTTTTCCTTATCCCAACCTAATGCTTTGTAGCCAAAACCAAAGGGGCAAGTGGGAAAATCAGGAAAATCTATTCTGAACTCAAACTTGTTAGGGTTTTCGTCAAACTCCTTTTTATAAACCTTTCTTAAGCCGTATTTCGTTGGCGATTGCTCATTTGTAACATAAACTTGCAACGGTGTTTTTAGTTTTTGACTAAAAATTTCATCGTTGTAATAATAAGAACCAAGTAAATCAATTATTAAGCCCTTGCTGTTTTTTGTTTTATCAGAATATGTAAATAATAACTGAGTATCGGTAGCATTTTCTGTTATTTCAAATTTATAGCCGTTTTCTAATTCGATTAGTTTCTGGTCAATAAAACCTGAATCTTCAACCGAGTACATTTTACCATCAACAATTTGAATGCTGTCAGTGTATCCTTTTTGTCTTAACTGGTTAACTACTGCTAGTAAATCGTTTTCATTTAAACTCATTGGACGTATTTTTTTTGACTATTTCAAATATTCTTCTGTTACTAATCTTTTATCTCTTAAAACCGAGGTTACAAGCCAAACATATTTGTTATTAGCAGTATCCCAACCTAAGGCTTCGAAACTATTGCCAAAGGGACATGGCGGGAAGTCTGGAAATCCTTTTCTAAAAACATAACGCTCGGGGTTTTGGTTAAACGCAGCTTTGTTTATTTTTTTTAGCCCGAATTTTAATTGCTCGTCTTTATCTTCAATAATGGTATGTGAGTGGTTTACGCTAAATTTTTCTTGAACAGAACTTGAGTCAATATGTTTAACATTATTTAGAGAATCAAACAAAAGCCCTTTTATTGTTTTATCCTTGCTTGTAATAGCAAATAAACGTTGAGCATCTTCATTATTATCATCGCTTACAATTTTATAGGACGAATCAATATCAAATTCGTCCATTTTTAATCCTCTGTTTAGCGAAGTAACATACAAAAGATTACATTTTATTTTAAACTCTTCAGTATAACCGTTATCAATTAAATTGGCAACTACAATTACTAGATTATCTTTTTCCATCTTAATTACTTACTATTTAAAAATTCTTTACTACTATTTTCAATAAATGCGTATGCACTTTGCAAAAACAATTCTGTTGTATCAAAACTATTAACAGGCAATATGGCTCCCTTCCATCCAGAGGTTAGCCATTCACCATGTTCTAAAGGGTTGTTCGCAACAATCTGTTTGCCATCTTTGTAAAAACTATTGTAAAAATACGGTACATTGCAAACTGCTTCGTCTGCTGGTGCGTACCCAGCATATTGAGTTATATCATTTTTTAAATTGCAAACAATACCTGTATCGAAGTTATACGGCCAAACTCTTGGCATTTCCGCTATAACTTTATTATTGACGATATAACTTGTGAGTACATTATTAGCCTCTGTTCTTATATTACTAAACTCGCTAATAAATGATTTATCTAACTTAATAATTTTACCATTAACGTCATTTAAATTCGGATACCTAAATTCAATATGTTTCAAAATTTCATCGCCATCTAAGCCCAACTTACATAAAATTTGAACAGCTCTATTTTGCACATAAGACATAGAATTTCCTTTAAGCAGTATCATGTGTTCATGTGAATCAGATCCTTCAATTTCAAAATGAATATGTAAATGACCTGGATGATAGGATACATTTAATGTTTTACCGTCTGGTAATATGATTGACCGAACAACAAGATGCTTATTGGTATTGCACCACAAAAAATTGGTATGGCTATCATCTACAACCGGAGGGATATAAGCTTTTGCTATAGCGCCTAATATTCGAGCAATATTACCCACAGCTCTTTCCGTTGTAATAAACTCTTCAATAATAGCCTTTGTTACAATCATATATGGGATACTATTTTAGTGACATCAATAGCACTATGCGTTACCGTGTATATAACTTTTTTATCCTTAAGTAAAATTATTTGTGGCGATTGATGTAAAACTTTTAATTCGTCTGCAATATAATTTGATACACTACGATGAGCCAATAAATCCAGATAATTAACATCAGCTTTTTGAGCAAGTATATCTGCACCCGCCCAAAGTCTTTCGTAAGCATACGAACTAACTCCACAGGACGTGCTATGTTTGAAAATTACTTGAGGTTTTACAACCGACTCATCTATTATTTTAGACACATCTGATTTACTGGTAATATCAAACCAATCTTTACTATTTTTTTTCATTTGGTGATAATTTCATTCAATTTATCAATTAAGGCCTGAGAGGTTTGCATACCAACTGCTTTAGCTTCAATTTTCCCTTTTTTTACAAAAAATAGCGCTGGGATGCTTCTTACTCCAAACTCTCCTGCAAGTTCAGGGTTTTGATCTACGTTAATTTTTGCAACTGATGCTTTGCCTTGCATTTGTTCGGCCACTTTTTCTAAAGTAGGATGTAAGGCTTGGCATGGCCCGCACCAATCGGCATAAAAGTCAAGCAATAATACTTCGTTATTGAGTATAGCTTCGCCAAAATTTGTGTTATTTAGATTTAATATCATAATAATTTGAAATAATTCGTTAATTAATTGCTTCTATTGAATATTTCTTTCCATTAAAAAGGAATTCATCGCCTAATTTTTTACCTTTTAAGCATTCGTATATTGGGGCTGTTGTTGATACGCCAATAAATTTCCGTCCTTCAATCTCGAATTGAGGTTCTGAAATTCCAATAATCATGCAACGTCCAGCCACACTCACAATAGCACCTGGCTCAACAACAATGCTTGGGGCAAAACTAAGGGAGTTAATTAATTTCAAGTGATGTTCATGTTCATGAATTACTGTGTCAATTTTTTTTGCTACATCTAAGCTTTGATTTAAATGCGAGTGGTCGTCTGGGTCATTCACTTCGCCTCTTTTAGGCGTGCTGTCATTTAAAAAATTTTCATAATCCTTAATGGTAAGATCAATGTGTTGTTGCTCGTGTTTAAGTAATGCTTGTTTTATTTTTTGCTTATCCATATTTATTTGTTTAAAGGTTAGTTAAAATATTATTTAATGTCAAATCCATCTAAGCCACCGAGGTCGTAAACACCAGTTTGACCAATTTTGTCTTTTGTGGCATTAACATTGTATTGTGATTTATATTTAATACCCTCGTTAGTGATATCAAACCGATTAATTGAAAAAGAAGTTAATGAACCCAAGAAATAAACAAATTTATTGTCAGGAGTAACATAAATATCCTTACTATCTTCAAGTGGCGTATTATCTCCTCTTTTTTCAAAATTGATGTTTTTTGTTACCATTCCTGCATCATCTATCTCATAAGAACCTAATACGTTAGTGGCAAAGCTACACACATATAATCTTTTGTTATCAGGAGAAACCGCTGTCCAACAAGCTTCATCTACCTTTCCATCTATACCGGTTACAAAGGTTTTAATTTTCGTAAGCTTGCTACCTTCATCTTTCAAAATCATTAACCCTTGATCTATTTTTTCCGGAATTAGATTAAAGTTAGAAACATACAACATGTCACTATTTTTACTCCAGTTAAATCCAACAGAGCCAACTATGCCGTCTTCTTCGAAGTATCTCGGATTTGAAATTTTACCACCATCAAAATTGTAAATATAGGTTCGACTAGGGCGAGTTTCTTTTAAAATAGGCTTTGCTGTGAGGAAGTGTGGAACTCCCCAAAGTGTAACTGCTATTTTTTTACCATCAGGACTGAATTTTACATCACACGGTCCTCCGTTTTGGCGGTTGTATTCACCTATCAAACCTTGATATGCCAGCTCTCCGGTATTTGTGTTTAATTTAAAGAGTTGAACATTACGTTCTTTATCTGTTGGATCAGGTTTTGTTAAGTCTTGTTTAAAAAATGCATCATCCGGTAATCTTTGCATTTTATCTCCATCATAAATAACTGTTGGCGTGTTCCATTGGTTTCCTACGGCTACCCAAAATTCAGATTCAGACCCACTCACTGGACTCCATCCGATTGTTACAGGCCTTGTTCCATGAGATGGAGTGTTTCCTACAAAGTGTAAGTCGCCTGTTTTTTTATTTACATGAAATACGGCAGTTGAGTTGTCTCCTGTATTACAGGTAAGCAGGCAGTTTCCAACAATTTTCGTAGCTCCTTGTGCATCGTAATCTCCGTGAGCTGGCGCAGAATGATCTGAACCTCCTTTTGCCCCTGTATCATAAATTTTCTCATCGCCAAGTGAACCATCGGCATATCTACTTAACTGAACTACTATATTATTTCCCTCGCCATTTGTTGTGGTGTAAACAAATCCTAATGGCTGCTTTTCTGTTTCAACTTTCGGCTGTTCTTGTTTCTGATTATTCGACGAATTATCACATGAACTTATTAATATCGAGGCACTTAGTAATACAAATAACTTCTGATACATATTGTTGCTTTATTTAATTTGTTAAAAATAGTTTTATTATGAATGATAAAGGTTGTGCAAAAGGCTCTTTTTGTTGTAAATATTTCCTTTTTTATGAGCTACAACTGAGTTGTGAGCAACCTACTTTCTCCTTGGCCCAATCAGGTCGTAATGCATACCATTTTTCGTATTCTTTTTGTTCGTCATATGGGTATTTCAAAGCTTCGAAGAGTTCATTCAAAACAGTATAATCTCCTTTGTCTGCCGCATCAATAGCTAATTGAGCCATGTAATTTCTCAATACATATTTTGGGTTTACTTTTTTCATTTTTAACTTCCGAAACGGATCGTTTTCGTCCACTAAAATTTCGGTATACTTACTTAACCATTGCTCCCAGCTTTCATTATATTGGTCGAAATTACTGGAGTAGCTTGACTTTTTAATTTTTTCAATAAACTGTAATTTTTCTTTGATACAAAAATTTGATAATTCTCTAAAAAACATTGTATAGTCAATCTCACTTTCTTCTAAAAGTTGTTTTAATTCCTTCACTAAAGTTTTACTTGAAGCTGTTATGTCATTTATTCCAAGTTTACGATGCATCATTTCTAAATGCCTTTTGGCGTATTCTGGTTGATATTTAGCCAAAATATGCTCCATAGCCTTAATATCATTAATTAAAGGGAATAAAGCATTACCTAATTGGACTATATTCCAAAAAGCAATGTTTGATTGGTTCCCAAACCGGTATCTTTTTCTTTCGGCATCCGTTGTATTCGGAGTCCAATTCGGGTCATAGTTTTCTAACCAACCGTAAGGACCATAATCTATTGTTAATCCTAAAATCGACATATTATCAGTATTCATAACCCCATGAACAAAGCCAACTCTTTGCCATTCAATAACCATATCAAGTGTTTTGAACATTACGGTTTCATAAAACTTGAGATAAGAATCTATACCACTTTCTAAATTAATTTCAGGGTAAAACTGTTTTATAGTGTAATCAACTAACTCCTGAAGCACATTTGTATTTCGTTGTGCAGCCAATATTTCAAAATTTCCGAATCTAATGAAACTAGGTGCAACACGAGTTACAATTGCTCCTTTTTCAAAAGCAGCATTACCATCATATAAGACGTCTCTTAAAACCATGTCGCCCGTTAATGCAATTGATAATGCTCGGGTAGTTGGAACGTGTAAGTGATGCATCGCCTCACTACATAAATATTCTCTAATAGATGATCTTAAAACAGCTAAACCATCGGCATTTCGGGAATACGGGGTTTTACCAGCCCCTTTTAATTGAACTGCCCATTGTTTATTGTTGTTGGAAATTTCAAATAAATTAATTGCTCTGCCGTCTCCTAATTGACCTGCCCAATTTCCAAATTGGTGGCCGCCATAACACATTGCATAAGGTTTAGTGTTATGATAAATTGATTTCCCAGAAACTACATTCAAAAATTCATTGGTTGTAAGTTCTTGTTTGTCGATTCCTAACTCTTCTGCTACTACTTCGGACGCGTGAATTAAAGATGGTTGTTTTGGCACATTTGGTTTTACGTATGAAAAACAAGCGTCTGGAACTTGTCTGGTATAATTTTCTTCTACTTTATCGTGCGGCAACAAAGTGAAAGTATTATTAATGTTTAATTTCATGTTAGTTATTTTTAAAATTTAACTGTATTGTTCCATTTAGTTGATCGCGAGGCAACATTTGCGATATAACTACAGGTAGCTATCGCTTGGATATTATTTTGTTTTAAATAATCTAATGTTTTCTCAACGAGTTCCTTTCCTATGCCTTTTCCTCTGTGTTGAATAGGCACCTCGCTGTGCCATAGTATATAGGTATTGTTTCTTACTTGATAGTTGATAAAAGAATTAATACCATCTTTAGTTAAAACAAAGCTTTGTAGTTCTGGTTTATGCTCAAATTTTGATTCCATAATTAAATCCTTTCTAAAATTTCAAGTAAATGTTTAGCTTTTTCGTGTTCGCCCGCTTGATCTACTGCGTAAATGATGTTATTTAGAACTCTTTTAATAATATCCGCATTATCTGCTGGAAGTGTTAATCTATCATTTTCAGAAAAATTAAATGACTTTAACAATTTATCAAAATCAGAAGGCTGTATAACCGCCCCTTCATAAAAAGGGCTAATGTAAAATAACACATTACTCATCAATTCCTTTTTCTCTGCTGTCTTTACATCTATTAATGGGTTAATGTACGCCAACACAAAATGTCCAGGGGAATTAATACCTATAAGAGGAATATTAAATTCTTTCGCTGCGATTAAGTATATAATGCACAGCATTACTGGGTTACCAACTTTATCCTCTACAACTTTGTTTATAAAAGAATTGTTTAGTCCTGAATAATTTTTAATATTACCCTTAAATTGAAAATCACTTAAAATGACTTTATTAAGCACTTTAATCGTTTCAATTCTTGTTGGTTCAGCACTCTTTAATTCTTCTTTAATCTTACGCAATATTTCGTCTATTCTTATTCTGACATCTTCATCGGAAATTTCGGGATAGGCATATCGTGCAAGAATAATACAAGCATTTATTAAATCTTTTGATTCGGTATTTTTCCAATTTGTGATTTCGTATAAGAGATGATTATATTTTATCTGTTCTAATAAATCATCAATTCGTTCTTTGGCAATAATATCTTTAGAAAGCAGTAAGGCCTCATTTAAAATCGGTAAAGCAGAGTAACCTTCTTCTAAAATTTTATTGTGAACATGATTAAAGATTTCTTTATCCTCTTCGTCAATTAAACTTATTAGAGCTCTTAACTCTGCTTCATTTAGTTTATTGGTATTCATTAATTTCTCCTTTTTTTTATAAAGGCGTAACTAATTAATTTTAATAACGCCTTATTAATTTAATTTACGATATTTCAATTTTTCTATTTGTTTCTGGGGCGTTTAATTCTTTTTTAGGAATTTCAACTTTCAATATTCCGTTATCATACTTCGCATTAATTTTATCCTGCTGTATATTGTCAGGTAAATGGAATCCACGTTTAAAGCTCGAAAATGAATATTCTCTTCTTGTTATTTTACCTTCGTTATCATTTTCAGATTTTTCACTTTTTGCTTCAGATGATATATATAAGATATCTCCATCAATATTGAGTTGAATATCTTCCTTTTTAATACCTGGCACAGCTAATTCTACACTGTAGCTATCTTTACTCTCTGTTATGTTTGCCGCAGGTATTATTGTTCCAGTTTCAACTTTCCGATTAAAAAACTCTTTTGTGAATAGATCATCAAAAAAAGTGTCTATTGAAGGGAAGAATAAATTTTTACTGTTTGATTTTATTATATTGCTCATAATCATATTGTTTTATGTATTAGCTTACTCTATGTATTAGCCCTTTTCAGCATCCGGGGTTATTATGTTATTTATTTTTCTTTGTACTCTATTAACATGTCTTTCCTCACGACATTTTTTTGCATAAGCGAGTTCTTCTTGGGTTAATTTTCTTTTTGGCTTTATGTCACATGAACCACCAAGCGGGCATCTATTTTTCAATCCAACATACGTTAAGCCGGCACCAATGAGTGCCATCAATAAAATGCCATGTACTAGGCCATTTAACAAAATAGCAAAACCAAGTGGAGTATAAACCAATCTAAAAAAACCTATTTTATCTATTAACTTTTCCATGACATTAATTATTTTAATTTGTTTTTAAATATTTTTTCGAATTTTTCTATTTTAGGTTGTATTACCATTTGACAATACGCTTTTTCTTTATTGTTTTTATAGTAGTCCTGATGGTAATCTTCTGCTTTGTAAAAAGCTTTAAATGGTATTGCTTGCGTTACAATTTTACCTTCATAAACATGAGTATTTAACTTTTTTATTGTGCTTTCTGCTATTTTTTTTTGTTCATCGTTTCTATAAAATATTACTGAACGGTATTGCGTTCCATGATCTGCCCCTTGTTGATTTGGAGTTGTAGGATCATGTGAGGTAAAGAATACTTCCAATATTTCAAGCAAGCTTGTCTGTGTTTTATCAAATACAATTTGTGTTACTTCTGCATGACCTGTATTGCCAGTACAAACATCGCTATAGCTTGGGTTTACTGTTTTACCACCACTGTAACCACTTACTACTTCTTTTACACCTTTTAAATTTTCATAAATTGCTTCTACACACCAAAAACAGCCCCCACCTAATGTAATTGTGTCTATCTTATTTGTAGTTTCCTCCTTTTTAGCAGTTGGAACAAACTCAAGAGACAGAGAGTTTACACAATATCTTTGACCGGTCTGAGTTGGCCCATCATCGAATAAATGCCCGAGGTGTCCGCCGCATTTTGCACAAGTAATTTCAGTTCTTGTCATACCATGACTATTATCTACAGATTTTATTATTTTCCCTCCTGCTATTTCTTTGTCAAAACTTGGCCATCCACAATGTGAGTCAAATTTCATATCATCGGTAAATAATTCATTTCCGCAACCTGCACATTTATAAACTCCTTTCTCTTTGTTAAGTAACAATTTTCCACTGAAGGGAGCTTCCGTACCTTTTTCTCTTAGGACATAATATTGTTCTTCGGAAAGTTTTGTTTTCCACTCAGTATCAGAGCTGTTTTGTGTTGATATCTCTTTATTTATGTTTTTAATCTCCTTGTTTTTTTCCTGTGCACAAGAAGTCAGCATTAATAAGCTGAATATGAATATGATGTTTATGGTTTTCATGGTTATTAGATTTTATACTTTTTTTATTTCGTAGTAGCACAAAATTATGCTACTACGGTGGTTTTATATGGTGGTGCTGTAAAAGCACTCGTTATTTTATCTGACTTAAAAATTTAATGGCTCCATCAGTATTCAGATGATAATCGTTAAAAATTACATTATCATTCTCATCTATAAATATAAACCATGGTGTACCGCCAGTTTTATAATTTCGCATAACACTCGAAATGCCTCCAGTATTCTTATTACCGTTATCCTGCCCAAATGGTATTTTTAAATCATATTTCTTTTGAGTTTCTTTTAATTTTTCAAATGTGTTTGCATTTTTTCCTTCAAATACTGTTTGTATAGCCACAAAAGCAACTTTATCGTTGTCTTTTAAGGCACTTACCATTTTCTGTAATGAAGGTAGCCCTATAGAATGACAACCCGGACACCAGCTTTGGAAGCAGTACACGACTTTAAATTTGCCTTTATAATCAGATAATTTTATTTCTTCCGTTGTATTCCCGTTCGCATCAATCCAAGTTGGAACATTCCACTCCGGAGCTGTTTGTCCCTCTATACCGTATGTATAATTTGTTTCTGTATTCATTTTTTCCTCCGTTTCTGAATTAAAGTTTTGTTTATTTGTTTGAGTACATGCTTGCATACTAATTAATACCAAGCACACGATAGTTATCTTTTTCATTTACTGACCCTCCTTAATTTTTTTAGGGTACATCATCTTTAACTTTTTGAGTTTTGGATCTATTACAGCCAAACAATAACCAGTATGTGGGTTCTTCATGTAGTAATTTTGATGATAATCTTCAGCTTTATAAAATGTATCTAATTGTTTAAGTTCTGTTACAATGCTATTATTAAACAAAGGATTTAGTTCATTTAGAACACGCTCTGCAATTGCTTTTTGCATATCATCGTGATATAAAATAATTGAACGATATTGTGTACCGTAATCTGCCCCTTGTCGATTTAAAGTTGTTGGATCGTGACTATTTAAAAATATTACCAACAAATCCTCATACTTAACAATATTTTCGTCGTATGTAATTCGAACAACTTCTGCGTGCCCCGTTTTACCATTGCTCACATCTCTATAAGTGGGATTAGAAGTTTTTCCACCTGCGTAGCCAGAAAATACATTTTCAACACCTTTTATATTTTGAAAAAGCGATTCTACACACCAAAAACATCCACCACCAAATGTTGCTTCTTTTAAATTCATATTTTTCATTCTAATTGTCTTTTAATCTTTATCAAAGTTATACTTGATGAGAAGCTTTTTTTTTAATCTAACTTCCCCTGTTATTGTAAATAATTCCTTGTTATTTTTCTTTCAGTAAGGAGAGAGAATTAATACAATACCGCAATTTGCTTGGTGCAGGCCCGTCAGGAAAAACATGCCCTAAATGTGAATCACAAACATTACATTGAACTTCCACTCTTTCCATACCCCAAGAGTTATCCAGAATGTATTTGATACTGTTTTCTTGGTAAGGCTGTGTAAAACTTGGCCAGCCAGTGCCTGAATCAAATTTTTCACTATTGTCAAATAACAATTCATTACAGCAAGTACATTTGTATAGTCCAGGCTCTTGTTTACTACATAAAGCACCCGAAAATCTTGGTTCTGTGCCATGCTCTCTTGTTACATAATATTGGTCATTTGTTAATAGTTTCTTCCACTCAGTATTTGGTTTCTCAACTCTTTTAGAGGGTGTAGGGTTTCCGTTCTTTGAGAACTCGATTATTTTTTTCCAGTTTAACATGTTGCTTAATTTTTAATGATTTTACAATACAAATCTATCTCGAAAGAGATTGAAACTCTTAATCTGAATTACATCAATATTTGTAAATATTTCCTTTCATAAAAAATGTATATTTGCAGAAAAACATCTTTAATGAAGTACATTGGAAAAAGAAAAGAAATAATATTTGTAAACACACTATTGCCAGAAAGGCTTTATATGTTTAAGGAAGACTTACGGACAGGCCTTAGCATTATATGGAATATTGGAGATAGAGCCGAATTTTTTATTGATAATCAGAAAATCACATTAAATAAAAACTGTATAATTTTTATTACTGAATTTCATAAGATTACGAAATTCAATTTTGAAAAACTTAACGTGATTCAATTTAATAGAGATTTCCATTGTGTAGAAAAGCATGATGAAGATATCGGCTGTAAAGGGCTTTTGTTTTTTGGATCTTCGTCTATCCCTAAAATAATTTTGCCAAAAAATTCTATCCAATATTTTAACACAATGTGGGATATGTTGTATATGGAGATTGAAGAGTTTGATACATATACCTTAGAGATGTTGAAATCACTACTAACCAGATTTTTAATTTTATGTACAAGGATTTACAAAAAAGAAAATTTCACAAAGGAAAACACAGAACTTGGGATTGGCATTATTAGAGAGTTTAACTTTTTAGTAGAGAAAAACTTTAAGCATTTAACACAAGTAAAAGATTACGCAAGGCTATTAAACAAAACTCCTAAAAGTTTAGCTAACCTTTTTAAAATGTATATAGACAAAAGCCCTATTCAGATTATTAACGAAAGAAGACTAATAGAAGCTAAAAGATTATTGTTGTATACTGACCAACAAATTAAAAACATCTCAGACACGCTTCAATTTAATGATGTTCAGGCTTTTAGCAATTTTTTCAAGAAAAATACGGGGTTTTCCCCAAATGAGTTTAAAACAAAGAAGCAATTAAGGCAATAATTGCTTCCGCACATTTTTTCACTCTACTGAAAATAACTTCCTAAAGAATATTTATATGTTATTGCTCTAAATTAGATTATATTTATCCGTCAATATTGACGCATAAAAATGACAATAAGTATATAAAACAGGCATAAAGAACCAAGAGTTAAAAAGGATAAAATTTTACGCTAACTGTTTGATTTCCAGAAAAGATTTTAATTTTCTAATTCGGTTAAAATCCTCCAAAAAGTTCGATAATTTCAACCTATAGGGTACAACTCCAAAAAATGGCAACGTTTTTTGGAGTTTTCTTTTT
>FRDC01001664.1_pt1 | contig 42660 bp, 58 predicted proteins | sample 1106171 | NCBI WGS metagenome assembly FRDC01 (sample SAMEA3930566, study PRJEB13176) | freshwater metagenome | biome: Drinking water system; feature: drinking water; material: water | place: Singapore | collected 2014-12-20 | reverse complement strand
TTGAGCAATCCCGGCAAGTTGTACGCAAGCCGTCTTTTTTGGAACGGTCAACGCTAAATGCATCGACGGGCTTTTCCGTTTTGCATTTACTGCAAATTTTCGAGCCCGTCGCTTGCATTTGCGTTACTCCTTGTCGTCTTGGCTGGCCGGCTTGACGCCTTGGGCGTTTTGGGCCATGGGCTCAAAGCCGGTCGCTTCGTCTTTCAGTTCGGCGGCAACGGCGGCCAGGTCGGAAGCGTTCGCGGCCTCAAAGATGGCGCCGGAGCGGAGGGCCGGGAATTCCGCGTGAACGGTCTTCCAAGTTTCCCAAAACTCGCCGTCGACTTCGGTGGTGCCGTATTCGGCGCCGATAATCAAGGAACTGTTTTTGCCCTTGAGTTCGACTTTTTTGCTGGGGTCCAGCGGGTGGTCGAGAACGATACCATGCGGAAGCTTGCAACCGATGGTAACGGAAGTGCCGCCGACGGCGACGTTGGTGGCTACCTTGGGGGCGGCCTTGTTTTTCGGGGCTGTTGCCATGTTCGTAACTCTCCTATTGCGTTTGGAAAATCCCGGGAGCCGAAGCCCCCGGGTTGTTGCGTCGCTGGCTTAGATGCCCAGCATTTGGGCAATCAGGAACGGCCGGAAAATCACGGTGCCCCAGGTGCCTTGCGACTTCTTCTGCTTGAAGCTGGAAGCGCCCACAACGATGGGATGCGCCCGCATTTTCTCGGTGAAGCCACAAGACGCGGTGCGCTGGCCTTCCAGTTCGTCCACGATCAGTTGGACCAGTTCGCCGGAGCCGGTGGAATACTCCGGCGCGGTCTTAACGGTCAGGTTGGGGAAATTCTTTTTCAGAATGTCCGCAACGTTGACGTTAAAGTCCGTGGTCTTGGTGAAATAGACCTCAGACAGCGGCGAAAGCGCCAAAGTCATTTTGGTATCCAGTTCGACCAGGCCGTTGGCTTGGGTTTGCAACTGCTTGTAAAGCTTCTGCACGTCGGCGTTGATTTCCTGCGCCGTGGCATTTGCCCAACTGGTGCCGCCGGCCGTCTTGGTGGTCGGGCTGATGGCCGCGGACAGGCTGGGGTCGTTGAGAAGGCCATAGTTTTGCAGGCCGGACACGCCGAAGAAGTACGTTTTGTTTTGGTACTTGTTCAAGGTCAGCGCCGACGCAATGTTCATGCGGTTGGCCCAGTCGATACGGGCCAGGCCGGCGCGTTCCAGTTCGCGTTCACCCCATTGGGTCATGACTTGGTAATGGAAGCTTTGGCGTTGCGGGAAGTTGCTGTTCACCCCGGCGTTACCGCTTTCGCTGTAATCGCCATAGGCGGACGTAACGCCCGTGGATTCCACGACCGGGAACATAGCCGTTTCGGTGGTCCAATCGCCCTTTTTGACTTCGTCGCCAACGATTTCGGCCGCCTTCATTGGCGATACCAAAACCTCAATCAGCTTGGGGTCGACGTAGGTCGAAAGGAAGGCCGGAATACCGGAGTTGGACACGGTAACAAGGGCCGGTTGCGCGTCGCACGCGAAGCCGTCTTGCGCGTAACGGAGGGCCATAGCCGCCCCGTCCGCTTGGAAGTCCGGGTTGACGCCCATGAAATGGATGCCAGCGCGGCCCATGAGTGCTTGGAGAATGGGATTCATGTTGTTGGCTCCTTACAGGGACATGACCGCCAGTTCACCGACGCCAGCGGGCCGGGAAATGGTGAAGTCGGTTTCGATAAAGCCGGACACGGTGGCGCCAGCGGCGGCCGGTTGCATGGTGCCGTCGGCCAGCTTGGCAAATGCCTTTTCGCCCTTTTCCGCACTCGCCACGGTGACGGCGGCATAGTAGTCGCCGGTACGCATGAGGGTAACGGGGAAGCCGACCGGAATCAGGTTGCCGCTTTCGGCCAGGTAGGTCGAAATAAGTGCCTGTTGTTCGCGGTGGATAAAGCCGTCGGGTTTGCCGGTGCCGGTATTCAGCACGGTAACGCCGTCGGACTGAATCCAAGCGAAACGGCCAACGGTAACGCCCGCGGCGCCGGCAACAAAGCCGCTTTCCGGGGACACGACCGCGGCGCGGGGGTTTGCCGAAGCAAAGTCGCCAGCAACGGCCGGGGCCTGTTGGGCGTTGACTTGAGTTTGAAAGCCCATGGTATGTACCTCCTGTTAGGCGTTACGGAAACGTGCGGCGCCCGGGAATTTCGCGGCCAGGCCGGCGGAATCTTGGGCAACATGCACGGGAGCCGTGGACGCCTTGTTGGCGGCGGCAACCTTGAACAGTGCGCGAAGGGCCGGGGCACCTTCCACACCAGCGCGGTCGACCTTCATGTGGTCGAGGGCGAAGCCGTAGATTTCGGCGGCCGAATCCATGGCAACATCGCCAACGATATGGCGCACTTCTCGGGCGGCTTCGTTGGCTTCGCGGAGTTCCTTACGCAAGCCGTCCATGGCCGCGGTAACTTCCTCCTTCTTCATGCCGCCTTCACCTTCCGGCTTTTCGTCGGCGGCGGGGGTAGCCAGAAGGCCGCAAGCCTCTTCCAGCGTGGCGTCGTCAACCTTGCCGACCAGAAGCTTGCGAAGCTTGTCGGCGGGCGATTCGTCAGCGGCGGCGGCCGGGGTTTCGACCGGCTTCGGGTCTTGTTCCACGTCCAACAGGGCGTCGATGACGTTGTCGAGTTGTTGCGGGTCCAGGTCGGAGTCGAGGGCCAGCAACTTGGCCTTAACGTCCTTCCGGTCGAAGTTCTTGCGGTTGGCATTGCCTACCAGCGCCGGCAAGGCGGAATCCGCCGCAAGCACGGGAGAGGCCGCGCACAATGCCGCAAAGAGGGCTTTGCCCAGCTTGCTCATTTTCATGGCGGTTTCCTTGAAGTTAAAGGGATTTCGGTCGGCAACTACAACGTCGGACCCGGCGCGGCCGACCTCAACTAACGCCAGGTGATTACCTTGGATTTCCGTCATGCGTCCGTCGTAGGGTTGCCCTTCAAATTCGCCGGGCTCCATAACGGGTACATAACGGTAAGCGCAAGACAATTCGCGTACTTTATCGGTTTCTATGCCCGCAATGGCGGTTGCGTCCCAAACACAAAGGTCGGCGTCGAGGTACGGAGCCGTAAAAACAACTTCGGAACCGATGGCGCCGACGACCAAATCTGGCCGCGGGGCTTCAACGGTTACGGGCACATGCTCCGAAAGAACGGGGAGGCGTGCGAACGTGGGGGCGGCCCGCTCCAATTCCACGGGGTCACGGAGCAAACGGTAAACCTTATCCGGCTGCAGGCCAAGGGCTTCATAGCCCGGAATTTCCTTACCGTAGTATGGGTTGACCGTGGCTTTGGAAATGTGGGAGCGGTCGACGTGAAGACGCCCGTCGGCGTCAATTCGCCGGGCGCTTCGGTCAAAGGCTAGTTTCATGGTTGCCATAATGTTGGATTATGCGGCTAATTCGTTCGTGTACGCAAGGTTACTTCAAATTGGCAAAACCGGGCGGCTAGTACAGCGGCAATTTATTTCCTCTCCCGGTTGGATATGCTCCCCGGAAATTAGGCAACCTTCCGCGATTTTATACCGCTTGCCGTTGGCCGCCACATGGTCCGGTCGTGGATTCTTCCCCGCGTGGCTATGTTGCCAAATTGCTTCCGTTATGCCAAGTTCCATTTGCCTGGCACGGTTGACGACGGCGTTCGCCTTGTTCGATTGGTCCCGGGCTATCAATTCGGCCCGATGGCTGGCCGCGGGGTAAAGCTGCTTTAGTTCCTTGACCATGGTCGCCAAGTCACGGCCGGCGCTGTAGGAACGCATTACCGTTCCCTCTACCTGTTGCAAGTATTTTTCCGGAATGCTCCGAATCAAGCCGACGTTTTCCTCAAGGCTGGCGTTAAAGGCGTCCCGAACGGCCGGCGTCATTTTGAAGTCGACCGCCCAACCGGCTTCCTTGAGGGCTTGGCGGAACGCGGAGTCGCTGGCCTTAAACATGCCCTTTAGGTAGGCTTCGGCCAGCTTGGGGGCGTAATCGTTGAAGCGGTCAGTCCACCGGCGGGCCAGTTCGTCCAATACCTTTTTGATTTTGGCCGACGGGCTGGCGTCTTGCGCCTGTTCAACCAAGGCGGCCATGCGGGGCGGGTCTTTGCGATAGGCCGCGGTTAGCCAGTATTCGACCGACGCGTGCATTTCCGCAATGAGCCGCTGCAGGGCCTTACGGTATTTGGCTTCAATGCCGCGATTGGCCGGGACAGCCCGGCACGTCTTTTCCCCAACCTTCACGCCGGGGACTTCGGCCGCCGTCGGCTTGGTCCCCTTCCGCATTCTGGCGGCGGCTTTCTCCGTGGCCGACTTCGCGTCTTGGGCCAATACGGAAATTGTCCGCGTGCGGGATGCGTTCGTTACGTGAAAAAGTTTCATTGGGCACCGGCCGCGGTCGCGTGGTCTTCAAGTCCCGGCGGCGGCGCTTCGCCCGGGGCGGGCTCCGGATTCGGCGGGACCAGTTCGACGGAAGTGTCCAGCCCCATAAATCCGCTGTTCGGGTCTTTCGCCAAACGCTCCCGGACTTCGGACGGGTCGACCACACCAGCCGCGATATAGGCGCAATCCGCCTGGCTATCCTGCAGCCTAATGTCGCTTTCTTCCTTGGGCGTCATTTGGTACAGCGGCACGAAGGTAAAGCCGATATCCGGGTCAATTTCCCCGAACAAGGAGAGTTGCACGGCTTTTAGGATAACTTCCAGCGGTTCCCGCCAATAGGCTTCCTGTTGGGCTGATATCCAATCGTAAAAAATGCGGATTTCGCCGTCGCTGGAAGCGTTCAAGCCGCTGGGGGAAATGCCGGTAAGGATGATGGCCGGCATACGGGACACGCTGCACATATGCTCTTGGCTTTGGGCTTGGAGTTCATGCAGGCCGGAAAGCGGGGTATTGATTTGTACCAATTCCTCCCGGTCCTTGTCCAAGAGCATTAAGCCCTTGTTGCTCCGCGTGGCCGTGAAGAGTTCGGCCCGTGCGAACAGGTCCGACCCGTCGTCGTCCCCCTGCAGCACTTGGTCCATTGCCGTGGCAAGCGCCGTGATTGAAAAATTGTTAAGCAGGTCCGACACGCTTTGGCGGGTCCGGAGCCAGTTGTCGACGTAGGGCTCCGCAAGCTGGGAAAGGGACATGCCGGCGAAGTTGAAAGCCGGTTTCAGAATGTCCGGAAGCGGGCGGGTTACGACGGTCATGAGGCGGGACGCGTGGACCTCTTGGCCCAACATGAACCACGAAGACGGCTTGTAAAAGTCAGGGGCCGCGGGGTCCAAGGCGTTGTAAGCGGACGGCGTGGTCCACACGGCTTCAACAGGTACGACCCGCTCCAAACTTCCTTTTTTGACCGTGCGGGGGTCAAGGATAAGCGGGGTTTTCCGGTCGGCGCCTTTTATCTCCAAGAAGATTTGCGCCCGGCCAAAATAGCAATCCTGTTCCGCGGCTTTCTGGATTACCCCGCGCACATTGAGGCGCTTAAATTCTTCCTCGATGGCTTTAATTTTTTCGGCGCTATCGTCGTCGTCGTCTTGCTTGCTGGTGAATTCCAGCCATTCCCGGGTAACTTCGGTCGCCATGCCCGACGCCATTTGCCGGAATTCCGCACGGGTAGCCAGTTGGGCCAGGTACGAAAAGCCAGGGAAGCCGCCGCCGGGGAACGTTTGGGCCGCAAACGAATATTGCCCGGAGTCATTCGCCATAACGGGGGCGGTCACACCAGCCGGGACAACACCGGGCGCCAGTTCCGGAGGCTTCACCGGGAAGGCGTAGGACTTGACGGTCGACGCCCCTTCCTTGGCCTTGTTCGCCGCACGGCGCAAGCCGGCACCCTTCTTGGGGGCGGCCGGTTTCTCTTGGTTGCGCCGGATGCGTGGCGCTTGCTTTTTCGCTTCGGGCATGGTTGACGCTCCGGGTAAATTGTCGGTCATTGTACAGCCCCCCGGCCGCTATGCGCGACCCATGGCTTTGTTAAGGGCCTCTTGGGTAATCTTCAACTTGTTGAACAACGGGAACAGGCGGCGCAACGCTTGGGTCGTGGCATCGACTTGGTCGTCATTGGCGCCGGCCGGGAAGGCGGTAAGTTCCCCGACCAGTTCCTTGACCTTGCCGTCGCCGCGGAATAGATGGTCGCTCCAATCCGGGTGCGGAAGCCACACGTTACCCGCTTCCCAATAGCTGGTTACGGCGTGCGCCCGCGCAAGCTTCGACCCGTCCGGCTCAATCGGGATGATGCCCGAAACGGAGCCCTTGAGGGTGTCGATAACCGCGGGGCCGTTGGCCTTGTCTTCTATCAGGATTTCCCGGACCTTGGGCCATTCGTTCTTTAGCTTGATGACTTCCCCGACGGTCTTGGTAAAGGACATGCGGGCGCGAACCTGTCCCAGCAAGTAGGCATTGGCGCCAGCCTTCCCCCATACCTGGCCGACGACAAAGTCCGTGCCGTCCGTGTCCTTAAAGGTGCAATCCCAGGAAGCCAAGACCTTGTCGAATTTGGCCGGCAAGTCCTTGGGGAAGTAGTAGCGCAAGCCGCTTTCCTTGAAGACGTTGCCGCCCAGCGCCCGCGGGCATTGCTGGTACATGGCCGCCCACCAGTAGTCGCTAAACAGGCTTTTGACTTCTTGCAGGAATGCCAGGCTTTTAAGTTCCGGGACCAGCGGGCCGCGGGGCAAGTTCGGGTTGTAGCCAACTTCCCCGGGCTCATTGATGGCCGGGAAGCGCAAGACGGTAAGCCGCGGGTCGCCCTTGAAGTGGTTGCAAATCCGGGCCGGCAAGTCGTCTTCCGCCCATGACGTTGCCATGATGATTTGCCCGGAGTTTTCGGACAGCCGGGTCGTGAATACGGTTTGATACCAGTTCCAATGCCCTTCCTTGACCGTGGGCGACAACGCTTCCTTTTCGTTCTTTACCGGGTCGTCAATGATGCCGATATCAACGGGCCGCCCGGTCAGGCCGGCGCCCACACCGACGCCAAGATAGCCGCCAGCGCCGCCGGGTGCCGTAAATTCCCCCGTCCGGTTGATATCGTACCGGCGTTTTTCCGGGGGCTGGGGGAATAGCCGACGGTGCTTTTCGTCCGCCAGGTTACGGCGCACGTCTTGAGCCATGGCGTTTGCCAGTTCGTCCGAATAGGACGCGGCGCCGACCCGCCAATCAGGGAAGCGCCCCAGGATATAGGCGGGAAGCTTCCGGCTAACAATCTCCGACTTGCCGTGCTGGGGCGGGGCCTGCAGCACAAGGATTGGTCGGCGGCCCGCCTGCATATCGTCAATGAACAGGTCGAGGGCCGCGCAAACGGCCGCACTAAAGCCGCTTTGTTTGTACTTCGGGGACGTGTAGCCGATATAGGCGGCCAGTTGCCGCCGGGCCTCCCGCCGCCGCAATAGTTCCGCCGCGGCTTCCTTTCGGCCTATCACTCCGCGGCCTCTTCTTCGTCCGCCTTGAGAATGGCGGCAAGCTGGTCGTCGGTCAAATCGTCCGCGGTGATATGGGCCAGGGGCACGGGGCCGCCGTTGGGTCCGCTGATTTCCTTGCGGTCGACCATCATCCCCAGGTAACGGGCGATATTGGTCAACGCCGCGTCTTGGTCCCGGGTCAGCATCTTTAAGCCTTCCTTGGTCTTCTGCACGCCAGCGTAAAGCCGACGGGCGGAACCACGAAGCCGCCGGGTGTCTTCCATGTGGACCACTTCAACGCCATGGCCGCCACACTCCGGGCAATCCGGGTGCGGCTCCGCATTCATGTCGTAACCAAAGCCGCCCATGCCGTCGGGGGCGGGCTTGCCCGCGTCAATGGCTTTATTCACGGCGTCCGTGTACTCGCCTTCGGTCCACTGGTACTGGTGCCCGTAACCATGGCAATGCCGACAGCAAACCCGGCGAAGCTGCATTAACTCGTTGACGTCGGCCGTTGCAATTTGCCGCCATTGCTTCAAGACCCAAGCGGCGTCGATTTCGGCCAGGGCTGCAAGCTGTTCTTTGCGGTCTTCGATTGCTTCCGCAATTTCAGGAATTTTAAGGAGTTCATGCGCCTGCTGGCCCGCCGAATTCTTGGCGTAGCCGGCCCTTATCGCGGCTTGCGTCGCGTTAAAGTCTTTGCAGTATTCCTGCACGAATCGGGCTTGTTTATCGTTCATAGTGTCCTAATTCTAGCCTTTGGCGGCCACAAGTAGCAACCACAATGAAGCGCGACGCTGGGTGGCTTGGCCCGCTTCTTCCATTACCCCTTTGTACCCCTTCCTAAATTTTACGGGGTGGGTAACGTAACTCCTTGATTTTATTACTGTATACTCTATATTACCCCGTTACCCCGTTATAAAATAGTGATACTATGTAGCAACGTCTTAAAGATAGATTAAGAGTCTTAACTATAATGTAGACGCTCTAGGAAAGGCTAGTATACGGAAAAACCGCGGCGGGGTGCCATTTTGAGGTAAATTTACACCTTTACCGCGGCGGCATGTAGACGTATAATGCGGCAAGTTTCTAAAAATTGGAGTCGTCTACATGGAAAAGATTACACGCAAGGAAGCCGCGCAACAGGGCCTTAAAACTTATTTTACAGGCGAAGCTTGCAAGCATGGGCACGTAAGTTACCGCTACGTTAAGAGCGGCGCATGCTCCGATTGTGTCAAAACGTCCAATGGTGCCGGGGTGTACCCGAATGCCGCGGAACGTCAGGCGGCCAAGGAGCAAATGCTTACGGTGAAGGTCCGCGGCTTCATGGAAGACCGGGAAGCTTTGGCGGCGGCGGCTTATGGGCTGGCGTTAATGCGGTGCCCGGTGTTGCTGCAGGGGGACGTGGACCCGCGCACGCTTCCCCAAGGTAAGGAACCGTCGGGAACGGCCCTTTTCAATCTTCGGTGTTTTCATGAAGACGTCGACGCCCTCCGTCAAATCGCAAACGGCATGCTATCGGTCCATAAATTTGATGTGGAAGCCGCCCGTAATGCCGCCTTCAAAGAGGCCGCCAAATGGGCGTAATCAGCGTGCAAGAGCAATTGGCCCTATTCGTGGGGTTGGTCTATCTCCCGGCCTGTAATCGCGTCAGGATGCCCGACGGCACGCTGCTAGACCAAAAGCGTTTTAATGTCCAATTCCCGGGGCGCTATGCGATTGGGCACGATACCCGGTTTTCCGTCAAAGCTTGGAACGCCTTTACGCAAAACCAGGCTTACCATTGCCCTATTGGTTAAAGGTGCGTGTCGAATCCGGTTTGTTCGGTGAAGAGGGCGACCAAGCGGTCCCCGTAAATCATTTCAAAGGCGCCGCGTTCGGTAACGTCAATACCCCGGATGCTGTAGAAAGTGACACGGTACAGGTCGCCAGCCAGGCGAATGCAAACGCGGTTGGCTTTGTTCGTGGCGCCGCGGGGCAATGCGAATTGCAGGCCGTCCCCCAGGTCGCAAAGCTGCTTGGCGCCGGTCATGGCAAGGAAGCGATTGCCGCCAAGTTGGGCAAGGATGGTTTGGGCGATGGTGGTAGACATTTGGCTGGCTCCGTTCGTTGAGTTGATGGAGCCAGTATAGATAAATAATTTATCTATGTCAACAAGAAAAAGCCCGCACAAGGCGGGCCTATAAATTGCGCTAGGTTGGTCAGGATTCCGCGGGGGCGTCCTCTTCGACCACAGTAGCGGGCCAAGCGTTGAAATGCGCTTCTACTAGCATCAGGGCGGCCCGATATTCAATCGCATGGACATTGTCGCCATGTTCCCCTTGGAGTTTGTCCCGGAACTCTTCCACGGTGCCAAAGAAGCAACCGGCACGAAGGTAGACGCCCTTTTCCGTCAGGAATGCGGCCAAAACGTCTTGCCGCGAACCAATTGGACCGACCGCAAAATACGGACGGTCGCCCGTCAGTTTACCCGCGTCCCCAAGGTTCGCGCCGTAAAGGTCCGCGCCGCGAAGGTCCGCGCCGCGAAGGTCCGCGCCGTAAAGGTCCGCGCCGCGAAGGTTCGCGCCGTAAAGGTCCGCGCCGCGAAGGTCCGCTTTCGCGTTTATCGCAGCGGCCAACGTAATTGCGACGCTGTTGTCTTCGCATTCGTGGCTAAAAAGCACTTCAAGCGAAAAGCGGCTTTTAATTTCAATTTTCATGGTGTACCTCTCCAGGTGAAAGAAGGATGCTACGGGTTATACTGTAGATAAATTATTTATCGGTGTCGACGGGTTTCTTCAAGCCCTGCAGCAATTCGGCCAACAGTTCCCGCACTTCCTTGGACAGCTTGGCGAAACCCGGGTCGGCCTGCACTTTGGTCAACGCCGTGTACATGGGCTCCACTTGCTTCTTTACGGCCTTCTTGAAGTCCGCGTCGGGCATATGCTTTGCGGTCACACGTCCGCCGGATTTGACCATAGCGGCCAGCAACACGTCGGCGGCCTTGTCCCCATGCTTCTTGATGGCGTCAATAGCCGTCGTGGCCGAAATGACCGATTCCATAACCATGCGGCGCACGGCCAGCGGAGCGGACGCCAGGGACAGGAGCCCGTCGACGTATTGGGCGGTCGAGTAGCCCAGGCGGCGGGCAATCTCTTTGGACTCCCAACCGAAGCCGGCCAGGCGCTTGCACACGACGGCTTGTTCGTAGGTGGTCAGGGGTTCCCCTTCGTTGCCCACAACAAGGTCGACGGTAAGGTCTTCCATGCTGGTGCCGCGGGGCTTGATAACCACGGGCACCGTCGGCACGTCCGCGCCTTCTTCGATAGCCAGCAAAACGCCTTCATGCCGGCGATGCCCGCCCGTAACGTAAATGACTTCCTCCCCGTCTTCCAGGGCCACGAAGCCGGTCAACGGCTTGTCCGGGTAGAAACCGTTTGCCTTGATGCTGTCCGCAATCCAGCGCACGCGGGCGGCGTAGGCGTCGTTTTTAATCCGGGCATTGAAGCCGTCGAGCGTGCGGAGTTGGTCCGGCGCCACTTTCCACAGGTCCGAACTTGCGGCGCCGACGGCCTTCATGGCGGCTTTGGTGTTGCCGGGGGTCAATTCGCGGGTAAAGTCTTCCATTCGTTCACCTCTCCAAGTGATGGTTAAAAAGCAAATTCCGCTTGCATCTTAGGTAAATTATTTACCGATGTCAACGGGGGAAAGCAACGGTTGTATTCTTCCAGGCAATCCGGGCAAATCGGCTGGCCGCTCTTGGTTTCGTGCGGCTTCGACCGGATGATTTTAGGCTGCAGGCAAAAGCCGCAAGTCATATGGGTATGGGGTTGACGCTGTTGCATCGTGCGGCCTCCTATGCGTGCGCCAGGGCGGCCAGGGGGAACGGCACGCGGGCATGGTTGTTGGCTTGTTCGTAGGCTTTGGCGGCCTCCGCGGCGCCTTGAATGTGGCGGGCCTGGCTGTCCTTATGGACGAACAACCGCGGCTTGCCGCTGTCCGGCAATACCAGATTGTTGACCCGGCCTTCCACTAGCGCGGGGTGGTAGGTGTACCCCATGTCTTGCAACATTTCCTTGCGCTTGGAGTGCGTAACGCGGCGGGCGACGCCCAGCTTTTCCAAGAGGCGGTCGAGTTGAATAGACGATACCCAGCCGCCACAGAAGCCCGGGAGCCCTTGGGCAATGGCCTCTTGTATCTCTTGCTCAACGCCCCCGGCGCTGGCGGCGATTGCGGCGGCCGTGGCGGTAGTCACGGGGGCACGCTGGCAACCCGTAGCGGGGTTGAATTCGTCGGGGATGGGGTAGGTATGCAGCAATTCCGAAACGATGGCGTAACCGTCTTCCCGGAGCCAATCGTACAGCTTGGGGAAGTAGTCCCCGGACATGCCGTCGCGGGTCAAGTCTTCGGCCTGCTGTTGGGCGCAAAACAACATGCAAATGCGGCGGTCGTTCTTGGTCTTCCGCACGGCGTCCTTATGGTTGCTGTTCAACATGAAATTGCCGCACACGTCCGCGGAGATTTGGTCGACGCCTTTGCCTTCAATCTCAAGGCCGTCGCCGCCGGTAATCATCGGCTTTAGTTCCTCAAAGACTTCCGCCCGGCTGTCCGGCAGGTAGATATCTTCCACACCGTAAAAGACTTTCCCCAGCATCCAGGAATTGAATTGTGCGGCCAGCTTGGAAGCCTTCGGCCAATGCACGTACCGGCGGCCCACGGTCTCCGCAACGCAACGGGTGAACAGGGTTTTGCCGTTGCCTTCGACGCCCTGCAGCAAGGGTGCCCATTGGAACTTTACGCCCTTGTGCTGTACGCATGCGGCCATGTAGCAAAGGAGAATGAGGCGGTCGCGTTCGTCCGGCAAGACCTTTGCCAAGTGCGTAAGGAACGGCGTTGCGTCCCCAACCTTGCGGGCCACTTCAACGGGCCAATAGGTGTTGACGAAGGTTTGGCCGCCCCGCTGAATGAGGGCGCCCGGGGGCATGTCCGGACGGAAGCAAGGGGCGTTTGCCCGCGGGCATCGGTACGCCTGGCTTTGCGTGAAGGCTTCCCAGGCGTCGCGGGTGGTCTTTTCGTTCGCCGTGTCCATGGTGAAGGTGTACCCACCATAGGCAACTTTGAATTGCTCCGGCTTGAGCATGACGCCGCCGGGGACCAAGACCCGGTGCAAATCCTGTATATACACGCACCCCGCGAAAAGGCGCAATTGCTCTTCATTGTTTGCGAAGGTCGAGCCCGTAACCATGGTCGGCTTTGGGGGCTCATTGGTGGCGCTGGGGGCCGGGCTATCGGGTGCCCCCGCCAGCGGTTCCGGGGCCTTGTCGGTCAATACCTCAAATTGACGGGCAACCGCCCCCAGGATGGTGCGGGGTAAGTAGTCTTCCCGCTCCCATTTGTCCCGGACCAAAGCCGACTTGCCCATGAGCCTTTGCATACGCTCACAGTCCTTGCCGGTCCAGAAGGCCAAATGTTGGGCCAGGGCGGCGTCGGCGCTGCTGGCGTCATAGGCCCGCACGGGGTCCGGGTAGCAACGCTGCAGGGCTTCAAGGTTGCCCGTCCACAGGTCCGCGAAGCTGGCCCGGTCGCCGAATGCGGAAGCCGTGGATTGTGACCGCAACGCCCGGCGGATAAGTTCGTCGTCGTCGGCTGGCCCGCGCCATTCCGCGCAAGGCCCTTCCGTCCAACCCTGTTCCAAGGATTGCACGGCGTCCGGCGGAAAGTAGTTGGCAACCAGGCTGGGGAGTAGGTGCGTAAAGTCCGCGGCGGCATTCCCGCTGGCGCTGGTGCCGGTCAGGGCAACGAAGCGGCCGGCGTGGTAGAACTCCAAGCCGTAAGCCTCATTCTTGCAACCGTGCAGGGGCGGCCGTCCGGTTCCGAAGATATGCAGGCCCCGGCCGCTTTGGCTTACCTCAATGGCGGCCCCGGCGAACGCTCCGCAAAGTGACTTTGCCAGCGGGGACCAATCGGAACCGTCGGGCAATAGGCAACCGTCCAAGTCGAGGAACCAGAAGGGGTCGGCTTCCGTAAAGACGAAGCCCACACCGTAGGCGCCCCATTGGGCAAAGTGGGCAGCGGCGGCAATCGCGGTTGCGTGGTCCGTCCAGAAGGCAGGGTCGTGCGCGGAAACTACCTTGCCCGTGCGGAAGTCCGCCGGGAATTTGTCCGTTTTACCTGGCCGCGTGCGGCTGGGCTGGGCGACGTAGACAATGAACTGACGATACGCCCCCATTGCCCCTAATGCTGGTGGCAACTCTCGCATAGGTCAGCCCGCCAGCGTTGCAAGTGCGCGGGCCTTCAACTCCGGGTCGGCTTTCTTCGCGGAAGCATCGCCGGACGCCAAGCCTTGGGCGATAACGACCAAGTTCTCGGCGCCGATGGCGGCCCGCATAATGGAACGACGGAAAGTAATCATGGTGCCAAAGTATTTTGATACCAGCCCTTCGGCGCAATTGGCTTCCTTGGCGACGGCGTCCCGAGTCAGCTTGGACCAGCCCCCCGGGCGTCCCGCGACCTTGATGGCGGCATTAAGGATTTCTTGCTTACGCCCGGCGGGCTGCAGGCGTTTGGGTTTGCTCATGGTCGCCTACTCGGTAAAAGTTCGGGTAATGGTAAGGCTTAATGACGGTAGCGTCAACGGTTGCGGTGCTTACTTTCGTCCCCATCGTTCCAAACTTCCCACCAGCTATTGGTCCACGACGCAAGACTTCGGCAAAAACTAACTTCATGTCGACCGCAAATTTTACAGGTGCGGTCGTATGGGTTGCGGTACTCCCAAGAATGCCGCCAAAACAACCGGCGTAACCAGTTCATAGCGTCCCCTCTCCGGTACAGAATGCAGCGTCGCCGCCGCCGGCTGTTACCAGTTGTGCCCAGGCCAATTGCGCGGGCTCCCGGTCGGCGCCGGTATAGTGCCAGCCGACGGCCTTCACTTCACGGCTTACGAATTGGGCGACGATGGTGCCAACGTGCCGGGGCTCAATCAGCAACGGGCGCCAGCCTATCAGGTCGGCGGACTTCATGACCTCGTTAAGCTGCTTGGAGTCATTCGCCAGGCCGTAGCGCACGGGAACGCCCCGGGAATCAACCAGGGTGCCGACGTTGTTGCGGAACAGGCGTACACCCTTGCGGGCGGCTTCTAAGCGCACGGCGGCTTGTACCGCGGCCTCCGACGTCCCCTTCACTTCGGGCGGTAGATCGTGGCCACCTTGCATGCCAAACAGTGAGGCCAGTTCTTGGACGGCTTGAAGGCTTACCCCGTGGCGGGCGGCCCATTGGTAGACGGCGGGGCTCATAGCGCACCAGCATGAATAATGGTTAAGCCCAAGCGTTCCGCGACGTGCATTTCCAAGGTCGCCCCCTTGGAATTCTCCCAGCCTGGCAAAAGGTAAATGGCTTCGCATTTGACCAATTCGGCAAGGTCTTTCCGCATGTACCACGACCAAGGGCGAATAATGTCGACGGCGTCCGCGTTGATTTCGGCCGGGTTGAATACCGTGTGCCCTTTTGCGCGAAGTTGCTTTGCGGCGGCATTGAACGCCGGGAAATTGTGGTCGACTATTCCCGTCATGGGGCCGGCTATGTAAATGGAATTTTCTTGTATCACGGAAACCCCTTATTGTTGCGTTGAAAAATAGGCCGCGGCGTCCACGGTCCCGTCAATACCGTACTTGGCTAGTTCAGCGGTCACACGCTCCGCAAGTTCCGCCGCCTCTTTGGCGTTGAGGGTTTGGGCGTTCGCAACGTCGACCCCGAAGCGATGATAAAACCGGCGGTAACTCTCCGATTCCCCGCGGCCTTGGGCACTCTCCAAGCCCGCCCACCAGGCAATGCAATTACGTAGCGCATGCTGCCCTTGTTGCCGTTCCCAATGCCGGCGGCGGACAGCGCCCGCAACCTCCGGGGCGGCGCCGTAGGGAATGACCGGGTCGCCGTCAATGCGGGCAATTTCCCCGCGCAAGGCGGCCAGGGTTTCCGCGTCTAGTTCCGTCAGGTCGCCGTCGACAAACTCCGGGGCGCTTCGGGTTGGCGGGGGCGGGTAGTGGCCGCAATACGGACAGCACTTAAAAACCCGTTCGTATGGCTGTACGCAATCGGCATTGAGGCAAACCCGCATTGGGATGGCGTCCGACTTCTTACCGCTCCGGCGTTCTCTCCGGTCTAGGGACCATTCCCGCCGGGCGTCCGGGAGCCCGTGCCGGATTACGTTGTTGACGTGGTCAATGATGATTGCGACGGGCTTTTCGCTGGCCGCGATTGCTGCCCGGCGCTGTTCGTCCGTCAAGTGGGCATGCACGGCCGCGGCCTCCTTGGACAGCATGAGGCGCAACGCCCGGCCAAATTGCTGGCAATAGAGGGCGAACGATTCCGTCGGCCGTGCAAAGCTTACGACCTCAATCGCCGGAAGGTCGAAGCCTTCCCCGAACAAATCCACATTGACAAGCTGTAGGATTTCCCGGGCCTTGAAGCGCCGGAGGATTTGGGAGCGGAGGGCGTCCGGGGTTTTGGCGCTTACCACTTCGACCGGGACGCCAGCGGCACGGAACGCGGCGGCAATTTCCGTCGCGGCTTCAACGTCGACGGCAAAGGTCACGCCAAGCTTGCCGCGGGCCAACTTGAGATAGTGGGCCACTACGTCCCCGGTAATGTGGGATTTGTGGACGGCCTTGCGTAGCTGGTCCGCGTTGAAGTCCCCGGTCGCCTGGCTCAAAGCAACTTGCGAAAGGTCAAGGTCGGAAGGCGGGGCAAAAATGCGGTAATCCGTCAAATACCCCATGTTGATAATGTCCCGCATGGACGGCGCCAAGACCATGACGTCGACCAGCCCGTCCGCATGCCGCCCCAGGCCCTTGCCGTCAGCACGTAGCGGCGTCGCGGTAGGGAAGAGCCAGCGGGCTTGCGGGAACATGCCGGCCGCCTGGCCCCACTTGTTGGCCTTTAGAACGTGGTGCGCTTCGTCTTGCACGCCAAACCGGACTTGCTTAAACCAATCGTCGGCGGCGTCCATGCGTATGATGGTATCCACCCCACCGACGCCGGTCTTCGCGTTCGGGTCAAAGAACGAATAGCCCAATTCCGCAACCTGTAGGGCCGTAATGACCCGTATCAAGTTCGACCCCTTCTTGGCGCCGACCAGGCGATGGCGTACCCCGTTACGGGCCAGGGCAATGGAAATTTGGCTTACCAGTTCTTGGCGGTGCGCTATGGCGATGCTGGCGCCGGGTTCGTCAAAAAGTAGCTTGGACAATAGGACGGTTTTACCGGAGCCCGTAGCCGCCACAGGCATTACGTTTACGGCGCCAGCATGCCAAGCTTGGTAAATGTCTCGCTCCAAGGCGGCTTGAAAGGGTCGGAGGGCTACAGGCATACGGCGCCCATTAAGCGACGGTTGGCGCATTCGGTCGACGCCGGGCATTTCTCAAAGCCCAGGAAGCCGAAGCCTTCCAGCTTGGCGGAAATGCCGAAGGAGCCCGACCCGGCGAACAGGTCCAAGAGCGTGCCGCCGGGCGGGCAAATGAGGCGGGCCAGATATCGACCAAGGGCCACGGGCTTTACGGTCGGGTGCTTGTTGTCCGCCCCCTTTTCCCGCTTGCTGGCCTTGGCGCAATAGTAGAACAAGGCGGCTTCCAAGTCGTCTTGTGCCCATTGGCATTGCTGATAGAACCGGGCGGCGCTTCCAGCATCCCCGCGGGGCTCCGCACTGGCGACACGTTCCCGGAAGTTTCCAACCTGGCCGGAACTAGCCGGGCTCCCCTCCGTGCCACGTACCGCCGCCTTTGCCCCCGTGGCATCCGGGAACATTGCCAGCACTTCCGGCGACCCGTCGTGAATGAAGTTTGCCGGCCAACGGCCTTCCTCCCCCAGCACGCGGGCGGCCGGGTTTGCGCGGGTTGTATTCATGCCCCAGCCGTCCGCCCCGTCATGCTGGCTTACGCTCATGGTCCGAAGCTGGGAGGCGTCCGCGACCGGGTCAATGGCAATGCGGCAACCGTCGACATTAATTCCACCGACGCCCCAGGCCATGACGTTGGCGGCCACGGTATCCGCCGCCATGGGCTTGCGAGCAACGCAAATGGGTTCATGCGCCGGCTTAAGCCCGGTGCCCCAGCCTTCCCAAAGTTGGGCAATCAGCGTCGCCGGGGCGGTAATGTCGAACGATTCCCCGAAGCCGTACCCTTCGTCGCGTCCGGTTGCCGCCCGGTATTGCTGGCCCACGACTTGGCGTTCGGCGCCGTGCAGTTTGTCCAGGGCCTTGGAAATGTCCAAAGACTTGGGGAAGCCGGAGCCGTAGACCCACATAATGGAATCCCGTACCTCAAAGCCGGCATCTTCAATGGCGCACGTCATACGGTGATAGGTGCGCGACCCGGAGAACGCCAGCATGTGGCCGCCAGGCTTCAAGACGCGCAACGCTTCGCGCCACATGGCAACATCGTAAGCAATCCCCGAACGGTCCCAGGCATGGCCCATAAACCCTAATTCGTATGGTGGATCAGTCAACACGGCATCAATTGAGTTATCAGGCAACAACGCCAACCCATGGCGGCAATCGAGATTCAAAACGGTCATTACAGCATCCCCTTTAATGCAGTCTCAAAGCTAAAATCTTCAAATTGTTTACCGCCAGTTCCCGGTGGACGAATGTGTACAGTTATTTATCTCTATACGGTGTTGACGGTAGCGTCATTATCGGTAAGAATACGCCTACGGTCAATATCCGCCGTGCAACTTTTCTAGGAGAGTATCCACCATGAGTATTCAAATCAGCGTCGACCCCGCCGGCCTGTCGCAAGAGCAACGCGAAGCCGTCGCCGGCTTTATTCTCGCCTTCCCGGGTAAGGCTTGCGCGGGGACGTGCGGCCATGCCGTTGCGGAGATTCACGTCGTTGAGGGTCCGACGACCGCCCCGGTTGTCCCCGCCGTCAATGAACTGGAAGCCTTGCAGCACGACCACGAAAGCACGATGCCGGAAGCCGCCTTTGGCAAGCCGGATACCGGAGCCCAGGAAGCCGCGGCGGCGTTTGGCGGTGCCGCCCCTTTGGCCGTTTCCACCCCCGCAATTGCGGCGCCCTCTACCGTTGCCCCGCCGCCCCCGGTGAATACTGCCCCGATTACGACGACGCCTGGCGTTGCCTCTTCGGCCGCGGGTGCCTCTTCGGCCGGCGTTGAATTGGATTCCAAGGGCTTGCCGTGGGATGGCCGCATTCATGCTGAAAGCAAGGGCAAGATTGCCGACGGCACTTGGCGGAAAAAGCGCCAAATCGACCCGGCGCTGGTTGCCCAGGTTGAAGCCGAATTGCGCCAAGTCATGGGAGCCGCCCCCGCCGCCCCTTTGGCCCAAGGCGTTGCACCTGTCCCGACGCCTGTTTCCGTTGCGGCCTCTACCATTGCACAATCTGTACCGACTGGCGCTGTCCCCCAGCCGGTAGCGCCCCCGCCCGCTCCCGTCCCTGTAGCTGGTGCGGCACCTACCATGCCGGCGGCCCCGAATGTTGCCCCCGCGGGTGAAGTGCCCCAGGATGCCCGGCAACAGTTCGTCGGCCTTGTTGGGCGTGCGTCCGCCGCTATCCAAGCGGGTAAGGTGTCCCAAGCCGAAGTCAACCAAATTTGCGCCGACTCCGGTATCCCGGCCCTTCCGTTGCTGGCAAACCGGCTGGATTTGGTTGCCACGGTTGCGTCGCGTATCGACGCCCTCATTGCGGCACGCGGCCAATGAGCGGCGCCCATTCAATCCTTCCGCCCTCCGGGGCGGGGGCTTGGAAATTGTGCGGCCTTTGGGTCGCCATGAACCAGGCTTACCCGCAAGCGGACACGCCGGAAACCTTGGAAGGCAACGCGGCCCATTGGGTCTTTGCGGAAATGCTGGCCGGGCGCCCGGTGTCCGAAGGCATGCAAGCCCCTAATGGCGTCTTCATTACCGACGAAATGATCGAAGGCGCGGAACTTGTGGTCGACACGGTTCGCGCCAAGATTCCGGCCGGTACGGTGTTGCACGTTGAAGAGCCCGTCGCAATCCCGCGGATTCACGCGCAATGCTGGGGAACGCCGGATATTTGGGCCTTCTATGGCGCAACGCTGGAAGTTATCGACTACAAGTTCGGGCACCGCTTTGTCGATGAATACGAAAACGACCAAGGCGTGGCGTACACCGCGGGCATCATTGACCACTTGGCGGACGTGCTGGGGAAAGGTGCCGGCCTTCTTGACCAGGCCATAAAAGTTAATTTTACGGTCGTGCAACCGCGTTGCTTCTACAAAGGCGCCCCGGTTCGCACTTGGTCGGTTATGGCTTCGGACCTTCGCGCCCACATTAACCAGCTTGCGAACGCGGCCGGGGTTGCCCTGGCGCCAAACCCTCCGGCCGTTACCAATCCGGAATGTATGGATTGCCCGGGGCGCCATGCGTGCCCGGCCCTGCAGCAAGCCGCGTACCGCGACGCGGAGTTCGCCGTAAAGTCTTCCCCGGTCGAATTACCGCCGGCCGCGGCAAGCCTTGAATTGCGAATGCTGGAACGGTCCCTAGAGCGGCTACAAGCCCGCGTCGACGGGATGCGGGAAGCCGTGGTGACGTACATTCGCCAAGGTCATTCCGTGCCGTTCCATCGTGCGGAACAAGGCTACGGTCGCCAGCAATGGACCATGCCGACGGAACAGGTCTTAGCTATGGGCCAACTCATGGGCGTCGACCTCTCCAAGCCTGGCGTAAAGACGCCGAAGCAAGCAATAAAGTCGGGTGTTGACGAAGCCGTCATTAAGGCTTACAGTGTTACCCCATTGGGGTCGCTAAAGCTTGTTCCCGATAATCCCGCCGACGCCCGCCGGGTGTTTGGTACAACCTACTAGGAGTTTTTCACATGGCACAGAAAGTCAACATTACGTCGCCCGTCGGCCGTATCGTCATGGGTTCGCTGTACGACCCCAGCACTACCGATGCCGAAGGCAAACCGCTGGTCGTCAAGACCGGCCCGAACGCCGGCCAGCCCCGCGTTAACTACTTCTTCGCCCTGGCTATCCCCAAGGGTGCGGAACCGCATTGGGCGCACACGCCTTGGGGGCAACAGATTTGGAACGTCGGCAATCAAGCCTTCCCGAACGCCGCCCAATCCCCGGCCTTCGCTTGGAAGATTGAAGACGGCGACAGTCAAATCCCGAACAAGAAGGGCCGGAAGCCGTGCGATAACGAAGGCTGGCGCGGTCACTGGATTTTGAAATTTTCCAGCGGCTTCGCCCCGAAGGTGTACCAGCAAGAAGGCGCCGGCTATGTTCAAGTCATGCAAAAGGACTTTTGCAAGCCGGGCTATTTTGTGGAAGTTGCCTTTAGCGTCGAGGGCAACGGTAGCCAATCGCAACCGGGCGTCTACCTCAATCATTCCATGGTTTGCTTCCGCGCCTACGGCCAGGAAATTACCTTTGGTCCCGACGTGGCCTCCGCTGGCTTCGGCGCCGCTCCGTTGCCCGCTGGCGCCAGCATGACGCCGCCGGCCGGTGCAATCCCCATGCCCCAGGCTCCCGCCGCCGCTCCGGCCCTCCCGGGTGCCCCCGCGGGCTATGCGCCGCCCCCGGTGCCCGGCATGATGCCCCAGGCACCCGCCGCCGCTCCGGCTGGCTACGCACCGCCTCTGGGCGTGCCGCAAGTGCCCGGCGTTGCTCCGGCCCCTTTGGCGCCCGCTGGTTTTGCGCCGACGCCCTCCGTCCCTGCCCCAGGTGCGCCTGCGCCCATCCCGGTTACTCCTAATCCGGGCTTCGTGCAGGTTCCGCCGCCGGCCGCCGCTCCGGCCCCGATGGCACCCCCGCCCGCTCCGGTCGCCCCCGTGCGCCAGATGACGGCCGCGGCGCAAGGCATCCCCTATGAGTCCTACATTCAACAGGGGTGGACCGACGCCATGCTGGTACAAAACGGGCTGATGCTGGCCTAATCGCAACCGCCTGGCCCTTCGGGGCCGGGCTCCCTTTTGAGGTAATGAAAAATGAAAAAGCGCCTTATTGACGCGATGGTTAACGCTTTCTTGGGCTGGCCGTTGCCCAAGGATTTTGCGCCTGACTGCTATATCAACTTTGACCGGGAGAAAGCCACAGTAACGCCGCATTGCTGGCCGGTTGGCACCAACCTTTTTACCGCGGACCAGGCCCGCCAAATGTTTGAGCATGTGGTCGACAAGGGCATCGGGCTCCCCACTACGGAACAGCCGGCAACTATCTTGTCGAGGTTTGCCACGGTGCCAGCGCCGCCGCCGGCTGGTGGGGCGAACTTGAGCAAACCGGCGACCTACCCTATGACGTTGCCGAAGTTCGCGGCGACGGGCGATTCGGTAAAGCTTTGGTCGTACAAAAATTGTGCCTGATTCATTCCGAAGTTTCGGAGGCGATGGAAGGGCACCGCAAGGGCCTGGCCGACGACAAGCTTCCGCACCGCCTCATGGTTGAAGTCGAACTAGCCGACGCCGTTATCCGCATTGCGGACTTGGCCGGCGCCCTTGGTCTTGACCTTGGTGGGGCTATCGCGGAAAAGCTGGAATACAACCGAAACCGCCCGGACCACAAGCCCGAAAACCGCAACGCCGACGGCGGAAAGAAATACTAGCCGTGCCGGTGGACGACCATCCGGTACACCCGCGGACAATCCAAGGGGCTGGCGCCCAATACGGTTGCCATAGCGACAAGCGCCCCAACGGAATGGCCGCGGGTTATTACGCTGAAACCCGGGTTTACACGCCCGACGGCATGTTTTCTAAAAAGCTGGTTTGGATACCGCACAACATGTCGACGGAATGCAAATACGATACGCCCGGCGACCCGTGTTGCCAGGGCTGCAAGCAGGCAAAAATATGTTGATTGCACCGCCGCCCCCGCCGGCCACAGCATCCCGCCCCGTGGCCTTCTACGATACGGAATGCTTCCCTAATTACTGGCTGTTGAAGTTCCGCCCCCGCGGGGGCCAGGCGTACAGCTTCCGGCTACGGGCGGGGCAAGCGTTCGACCTCGTTACCGCCTCCCGCATTCGGCTGTTGTTTGAAGCCTATTGCGCCGTCAGTTTCAACGGCAATTATTACGACGTCCCGATGATTACCGCGGCCCTTACCGGCTACACCGCGGCCCTTACCGGCTACACCGCGGAGCAATTGAAATGGCTTAACGACCGAATCATCGTGGACAAGGTGAAGCCTTGGGAACTTGGCTTGCCGGAGTGGAAGCCCGCGGACCATATCGACGTAATGGAAGTGGCCCCGGGCGCCGGTTCCCAAAAGCAATATGCCGGCCGCATTCACTGTAAGACAATGCGCGACCTTCCGTATGAGCCGGACCACTATCTAACCGAAGCGGAGATTGTGGAAGTCGACAGCTATTGCGAAAACGACCTTGCCGTGCTGGAAGCCCTCTTTGACGCCCTGCAGCCGATGATTGAACAACGGGAAGCCTTGGGCAAGCGGTACGGCTTGGACCTTCGGAGCAAGTCCGATGCCCAGGTCGCGGAGGCCGTGCTAAAGCGCCGTTGTGAACAGGCCCTCGGGCAACGCATTTTTAAGCCGGAAATTGATTGGAATTTAGCGTTTCGTTACAAGGTGCCGCCCTTTATTTCCTACTCGCTCCCGCAACTACAAAGGGCCTTGGAACTGGTCCGGGAATCCGTCTTTAGGCTGGGGCCGTCCGGCGCCGTGGAAATGCCGCCACAGCTTGAAGGGCTGGAAATTACCGTCAACCGTTCGACCTACAAAATGGGCATTGGCGGCTTGCACAGCCAAGAGAAAAAACTAGTCGCCGTCAGCGGGCCGAATAATCAAATTCGCATGCCGGACGTCGCCAGCTATTACCCAAATCTAATTTTGAATTCCGGGGAGTGGCCCCCGGCGCTGGGGCAATCGTTCCTTGTTGAGTACGGCGCCATTAAGGACGAACGCCTAGCCGCCAAAGCCTTGCAAGGGAAATTGAAGAAGGCCGGCGACACGAAGTCCCACGAATACGCCGAAGCCCGGGTCGGCAACGAAGGCGGCAAGATTATGATTAACGGGACTTTTGGAAAGACCGGGAGCCCGTACAGCGTTCTTTTTGCGCCGACCATGTTGATTCAAACAACCGTAACCGGACAATTGTCCCTTTTGATGCTGATTGAATGGCACGAACTTTACGGAATCCCGGTTATATCGGCCAATACCGACGGCATAGTCATTGACTGCCCGCGGGATAAGCTGCAGGTCAGTGAATACCTTATTGCCGAATGGCAACGCCGCACGGGCTTGGAAATGGAAACGGACGATTACGTCGCCCTCTATGCCCGTGACGTGAACAACTATTTTGCAATCAAGACCCCGGACGACGTGAAGCGGAAAGGGGAGTATGCAAAGGCCGGCTTGGCTGAAAAGAAAAACCCCGACGTCGAGATTTGCGCGGACGCCGTGGCCGAATTCTTGGCAAAGGGCGTGCCCGTGGAATACACCATTGCCGCGTGCCGCGATATAACCAAGTTCGTGACCATTCAGAAGGTCAACGGCGGCGGCGTCAAAATGTGGGGCGAAGGGCCGCGCAAGGGCGCCCGGGTCATGGATATGGTCGGCACGTTGCAGGCCAACGGATGGACCAAGGAGGGCCGGAAGTGGCGCAAGGGCGACAGCTTGACGGACGCGGCCACAGCGTACCAAAGTTGCTTTGCGCCGCAAACGCCGGAATTCTTGGGTAAGGTGGTCCGCTGGTACTATGGCACGCGGAGTCCTGGCCCTATCGTCTACGCCAGCAACGGCAATACGGTAGGCCTTTCCTATGGCGCCCGGCCGTGCATGACGCTACCGGACGAATTCCCGGACGACGTCGACTACGCTTGGTATATCTCCAAGGCCCAAGCCATGCTTAAGGATATTGGATATTACACGTTGACATAGTTAAATAATTTACCTATACTCGCCACATGCTTACACTTTATCCCAGCCTTATGGCAAACATGGAAGACGACCATTTAATACGGTCGTTGGAGTGCGAACCGTCAATCATGCGGACGCCCGTCGAATTGGAACTTATGGCCCGTTGTGAAAGGCTGGCGGATGAATTGGCCGACCGTCCGACGGAAGCTGAAATGGAAAAGCGGTATGAAAGTCCGCTCGAGCAAAGCGAATTTAGGGCGCAATTGATTCAGGAAATAATTGAACTTTGCGACAAACCTGGCAGCAAAAAAGACCTTGTCACCGCCATAAAAATTGCGCTTGAAAATAGCTACGTTGAACTTTAAAGGAGCCCAAACCATGAAAGCTATTCTTTTCATCCTGGCCGCCTACGCCTTCACGGCGTGGAACGATGCCCGAGCCGCTTGCCAGCGTTTCAAGCCCGATGGAACCGTCGAGGAATGCCAGCACATGGCGCCCGGGGCGGCGCCGATTACGCCAGGCCCCAACCAGGCCAGCGCGAACCCTTGCCAGCTTGGCGGGATGTTGGCGCACCGTGCGTACATGGAAGGCACCTATGATGCCCAGCGGCCGGACGCCAGGCGCCTGCATTACATGGTCGACTATTGGGGCGACATGCTAGTCTTGAAGCATGATAGGTCGGTCGCACACCGCGGCGTCGACTACATTGCCGCCAAGATGCAGGGAACCGGAATGCGAATGCCGAACGAAGGTGTCGCCTATGAGGCGGCCCGGGAATTTATCGTTAGGGAGTGCGCCAAATGACTCGCCCGCACGTCGGGAGCGGTTGCAATGCCCCGGAAGGGGAATGCTTGGGATTTTGTCTAAACAAGGGGTACGAAGTGCAATACAAGAACGGAACGAAGCTTACCGACCGGGAATCCGGCGCCGTGTTTGTGGTCAGCGGGTCCAATTCGGAGGAAACCCAATACCAGGGCGCCAGCGGCCGGGGTACGGTGAAAACCTCCGAAGTCGCGGCGCTGTTTGAAGTCGACGGGGAGCCCATGCCTACGGTTGCCGAAGCCTTGTCGGCGCTGGATATTCAGGAGGGGGGCGACCATTACAAGAAACTTGGCGCCTATCAGCCATGGGAAGTCTTGCGCCGCTGGCTTACGCCGGAGGAATTCCGCGGCTACATGAAGGGCACCGCTATTGCCTACCTGGCCCGGGAGCAAGACAAAGGCGGCATGCTGGATATCAAGAAAGCCGGCCACACGCTGCAGGGCCTTGTCGAACTGTTGGGGGCTGAATAATGGCCGCCAAAGAATCCGAAGCAATGAAGAAGGCCCGCAAGCTGGTTACGGAAAAGGGCTTGACCCCCTACGCCGCCGCACAAAAGGTTGGCTTGACCCGTTCCGCCATCTACATGGCCCCTTGGTACAAGGAGTGGAAGAAGGAGCAAAAGAAATGATAGCCGCCGGCCTTGCTCTTTGGATGCTGGCCGGCATTATCGTCGCCCAGCTTTTCCGTATAAACCCGCGGGACGACCGGCCATGAAGCGCCCGCACGAATGCCAGGCCCGCCAATACGGCGACCAGATGATTTGCGCCGCGTGCGGGCTCAATTGGGACACGAACGACCCGGAGCCTCCGGCATGCCGCAAGGTCGACAAACGCACCAAGAAGGCCAAGGAAGCCGCGGCCGGGCTCGACGCTGCCATGGCGCACGCCAAGGCCCGCAAGGGGCTTCCGCACGAACTCCCGGGCGATGTGGCCGTCGACATGGTCAAGGCGTACAAGGCGAACGCCCGGGACGGCCTCAAGGGTCAAATTGCCGGCATGCAAGCCGCTTACCGCTTATTTTTGGACAGGGTGGAACTATGAGCCGTTACCGAATGGCCGCGATTCTGGCGGCGCTGGTGCTGTTGTTTGGGCTCGCTGGTCACATGGATTACGAAGACCAGCAAGCCGAACAGGAACGCTATTGCGAAATGGTCAAGGCTGGCTTTTGGCCGGACTACCAAGGGACATACCGCCGCGAATGCCGGACGCCCACGAACGAGCAACGTTAAGCCCTACGGCGCCCGCGTCGCCTTCTGCAATGAGGCCCGAAATTCCGTCGTCAAATCGTTGTAACGCTTGCTCAAGTTCGGCCCGGTCGAAGCAGGCAAGGCCAACACTTCGGGAACCGGCGGGGGCGGCGGGCACGAAACGGCTACGGGCACGGTCGTCGCGCATGCGCTTAACGTCAGCGCGAAGGCTGGCAATAGTTGTTTCATATTCATGGTCGGAACTCTCCTTTTTCCGTTTGTCTTCGGCCGCTTGGGCGTCCGCCAGCTTCTTGGCGGCTTCCCCTTGGGCCTTGGTTGTGGCAACAAATCCGTCGTACTTGGCTTGCACGGCGTCGAGGCGTAGCCCTTGCACCCACCAGGCGACCCCGGTGCCCGTCGTCAGCCCCAGCACGAAAGCGCCCGCGGCAATCCACAGTAACAAGGCGGGATTGCCGACGATCATGCCGACCAGGCGGTTCATTGCGGCACCTTCCCGGCGGTCAACGTGGTCGTTGTAATGACCCGTAAAATAGCATTGACCACGGGCAAGCCGACGGCAATCAGCGTGTAAAAGTTGCCGGGCAAATAGGGTTGCAAAAGCCCCGTACCGGCTTCCAAGGCCACAAGGGCGGCCACAAGGGCGTTAATTATGATGGTTTTTGACTTGTACCAAGGTTTCACGGGTATGCCCTCCAAGGCAATTGATAATGGGGACCGTCTTTAAACGTCTTCCAGTCGCCGCCCCATTCGATTGGTACGCCCACTTCTTTGGCGGCTTGCTTAACGGCCGCGGCAATCCTGTGATAAAGCGGCCAATCCCAACGGACTTCCCCGCCAACGAACGCCCCCAAGTCGACGGCATGGCCGGTTAGATGGCGGCTTTTTAGTGTCGTGGTGGCACCCGCTGCCAATAGCTGTTGCTGGCGTTGAATGGTCCGCAACCCCTCTAAAACCGTGAAGTCGACGGGAGTGATTTGAATGGCACGTTCCACTACTCGGACTAGATCAGGGTGCACGCCTTCAAGGCGTTGCCGGGAGCGTTCGCCAAGAGAATACTGCACGCTTAATGCCCCTTAGCGATTGAGGAAACGATACCAGCCCAAAGAGCGGCAAGCCCAGCAACGGCAATGGCGCCGATGATTGCCAACATACCCTTATCGGCGGCTCGGCGCATGCTGGCGCCGAAGCGGAGATTTTCCCGGAACTGTTCCACTTCCTTGGGCACGTCGACGTCGACCCCCAGGATGGCAAAAACTTTCTTTACCGCCTCGTCGGCGGCCTCCTTGACGTGTGGGCAGTATTCCGGGGGAAGACTGCACGCTTGTTTTTCTTCGGACATGACTGCATCCCTTATGCGTTAACGTAGTCGTTTTCCGCCAATTCCTTTGCCGGGTCCGGTTCCGGGGCTTTTTGTAAACGTTGAAGTGCCGGAATTACTTGCGAAACTTCCGCAAATGGCTTTTGCGCCAAATAGTTAACGAGAGCAACGCGGAGAGATTCGGGAATAAGGTATTGGGTTTCCATAATTAGCCTCAATAGCATGGGATGTAAAATTGATTTCCAGTGTCGTCTTTGACAGAAAGCCATTTTCTAACCGTGGTATTCGCCCCAGTTGGGCCGACGGCGGTCATGGTGGTGGCGACGCTACCATTTGCAACAAAGGAACTTGCGTTATTGAAACGTAATTTTCCGCTACCTTTAGGGTTAAGCGCAAGGTCGATGTTTGAATCGGAGCCTTGAGCGTTAAGCAAAGCGGCACCGCCGGAAATACTCGCCATACTTTGCAGATAGTTTGCCGCATTGGCAACGACTGCGAACTGGTGAAGTACGTTTCCGGCGTTATTTACGAAATTCGCCGCCCCATCGACAAACTGTAACAAACCCGCTTGCAGCGCGGTAGTCACGTAGCAGTCAATGGCCGCCGTCGGTACGCCCCCAGCGGCGTACCATTGCATTCGATGCCCACGGGCAAAGGCTATAGCAATGCCAGTGCCGGTTACACCGTCGCAACCCGAAATGGAGTCAAGACCAAAAACAATACCCTTATCAAATTTGGCGTGATTGTTCCAAATGTTGATTGCGACGGAGCAATCCGCCTGCCCTGCGCTTGGCAATTCAGCCCCGGCCGCAAGTTGAAGTGCGACCGTTTCGTAGGCGTTTTGGGCGTATGGCGTGATTGGAGAGGAAGCGCCGAAGTTGACGACGTCAATTTCCACACCATATGCCGCCCCTGCAGCATTGCTTCCGCGATAGGCTTCAACATATTGACCATAGGCGTAAATTGACCCGGAAGTGTTGTTATTAACCCCGACCGAAATTTGACCGATAGCATTACCGACCGCCAAATGTAAAGTTTGTGCGGCAGTAACTAAGGTGTTACATGATACAGGGTTATCGTCGGTAAGAATCGCCCCTTGCGCTGTTTGGATAAAACCAAAACTGCGGCCGGTTGCCAATTGATATTGTGTAAGCCAATCAGGTTGCGACGCAGCATTCGTTCCTAGATTTTTTACCGCACCGCCAGCAAACACGCGGTCGGCAAGACGGTCAACCCTGGCCCCATAATCAACATAAAATTGCCCGGTCGGCAAATGATTGAATAAATCCAAGGCCGCTTGAACCGTCGTCGGATTGGCCCCCACTCCGGTCGGAACGAATCCGACAAGCGCCGCCCCTTTTCCAGTTTGTGTACTTGCCAAATCCGCCGCATTAGCTTTAAGCGAAATGGCGGCATTAAGGGCGGCAACGGCGTTGGTAAGCGAAGTCGCGTCGGCTTTTGCGCCAAACGCGGCATTTAGTTCGTCGGCGGTCAGCACTTGACCTTTTACAAAGTTGGTCATTTATCGGTCCACCAAAATAGGAAGGTCGTCGGCATCGGCCGCGACGTCCTTATCTGCAGGGCGATTTGTCACGACTTGGTCGTAATGTTCGCGGTCAATTTCTACGGCATCCGCCGGCCAAGTCCCGGAGTTTTCATAATCACCCCTGAATTCAGGGGCGAAAAATGCGTTTTTTGAAGGTGAATAGAACATGATTAATAGCCCTCCGCTTCCCAATATACATTGCTTGCTTGACGTGCCCCGGCGGTATTCCAGCAATCAATATTGAAACTGGAAAGGCCGGCACCGTTGACCGTAGCAAATTGGGCATTTGTAACCGAAGGTGTGCAACGAATCCCGGTGCATGCCGTTGGGAAAGAAGTCGGCAAAGTCACGGCGGTCGTCGCCCCTGCGCTTGTCAAGACAACGCCAAATTGTCGAATAATTCCGGTTGGCAATTTTTGATAGCCATTTGAACCAACTGAATACGCGAAAGAATCGCCATACGCAAGGCTAATCGTGCCATGCACACGCCACGCCGTCCCGCCCTTAACAATAAGCGCATAGTCGCCCCGTTTGATTACCAGGGACGATACTGCGCTGGAACCAACAACAAGAGCGACACCGTCGGTTGCGTTCGGGGCAATGGTCCAGGTTGAACTATAAGCCTCGCATTTAATCAAGAACGCGGCACCGTTCGGAAGAGTTGAAAGCAACGGCAAAACTAAGTTTGCGGTAATTAACGACCCGGAAAGTACGATTTCTTTGCCAGCATCAGCCGCGGTAAGCGTTGATGTCCCAGCGGTCGTAAATGCCGTGAATGCTTGGTAATTGCCTAATGCAAGTTGCAGGGCCGCCATAGTGGCAAGTTTGGTCGTTGCGTCAAATTGCGGTGGGGTTTCGCTTTCATTGACCGCACTATAAACGTTCGTCCCGTTGCCCCAAACAATACGAGTGCGGCCAGGCGTTACAACAATCCCGGTCCCCGTGGCCGTCTTGACGGTCACTGTAAATGCGCCAGCGCAGTTGTTAATGACCGTCCATTCCCCGGCGAGATTCGGGAAAATCAAATTCAGGTTTGCCGTAAGGGTGCCTGAAAGCACAATGATTGGCTTGCCGTATTGCAGCGGCGTAAGGGTCACGTTTGCCGACGTCATCGTAACCGCCGCGACCCCGTTCGTTAAATCCGGAACCCATCCGGCAATTTGCGCTTGGTTGACCGTGACCGACTCCGGGTCGACCGTATTGCCGTCAATGGTGTTAAGCCAGTAGCCGGCGCCGTCGGAACGCAAGACGCGGGCGCCCTTTGGGTATCCCGCAATATTGGAGTCGGTCGCAAAAGTGCCGTCGTACACGTAGCCGCCGCCAGCATTGGCCCAGCGTAGGGTCGCGGAAAGTGCGTACAAAATCCCGTTCATGTCCAAGCCAGAAGGCGGCACGCCCCCTGCGGCAATCGGGGTTCGTGTCAGAGGTGGGAAGCCGTCCGTAAGCGACGCCGCCCCGGCGGTTATGCCGATTTGGGACGCGACCGGAATGGTGTTTTTTGCACCAGCGTTGGCAAAAGGCAAAGTTAGTTTGCCAGGAGCGTTAGACAATTGCATTTATGGCCCTTTGTGGGATAAAAATGCCTTCCCCGAAGGGAGCGGCGGACGCCCCGGCCTCAGAGAACCCGAACAGAGGCAAGGCACTTTGAAATAGTATAACGCTAACCCCGGACGGTCGGGGCAAAACGTCGGTTTGCTTGATGATGGCGATTTCAAACGGCGTTAGGTCGAACTCAAATACGTAACGCATGCCCATGGAACCCAAGTCATTAACATAGCACCGATTGTCTGAGCTAACATAAGATGATGCGTGACCATCAAGCGTCGATTGGTCCAAAACAAACGAATCTAAGCCAACATTTCCGAATGTCCAATATGTTCTCGGAATGGAAAATAAATTTCTAAGAAGTTGATTTATTGACTTCGCATTAGCCCTTGAAATGTTGGCTAAAGCTTTAACGTAAATCAATGAACGATAGGCGTCGTCGCTAAGTTCATACGTTTGTGAAGCTGGCGCGGTTCCGTCATAAAAAGGGGCTTCATTAAAAGGATAAGAACCCGGCAAAGCGTCCTTAAACCCAAAATATACAGAAGCATCAGGAATTGAAATTTCACGGGAAATATTTACAATTCGCCCCCAAATGTCTAATCCAAAACCTTGGGCCGTATCCACATTCCACACGAAATTAAAGAAGGCGTCGAAGTCCGCCCGCGGGTCCAAATAAGTATTCATATTTTGGATAAGCTGCACCAGCGTCGGACTATTCGCATATTGGCTGATAATCGTTTTTTCGACGTTAATCATAACTTACACCAGCGTTACGGATATATCGGACGCACTCAAAGTCGAGTGCTGGTCGATGCCGACGTCAACTTTGGTTAGCGTTGGCGCGGTTGTTCCAATGAGAATGGAAACGACAGCCGCATGGGTTGAAACCGAAGATACCGGAGCGTAGTAACGACTTGCAAATATCGACGCCCCTATGCGTTCCCTAGAAGTACCGTCGGAACCATTAAAACGTGCGATTATCGCGGACTTTACCAAGTCAACAATATTTGACGGAAGAGAAACGTCGTTGACAATGCTTACCGCAAATTTGATTGGGAGACTTGCCGGCCTATTAAATTTTACGGTATAGATTGGCGCGGGGTAGTTATATCCGGATTCGTCCGTAATTGTTACGGAAGTATTGCCGTTATAATCGCATCCGACGTCTTTTTTGCTCCAAATCGCCTGAGCGATATCTGCGTCAACGCCACCGACCGCGGCGACGTACAGCGAATGGGGAAGCATTGAATAATTAGTAACCCCTTTATTTACGCTGGCGCCGCTTGGATTGTCCGTTACATAAACGTCAATCACATTATTGACGTTAAAAACGGCCGCATAAATGGCACCATTCGTACCGCCGGCATTGATGGCGACGGAATTTTTACGACGGTACTCAAAATCCGCCCGGCTTTCGACAACTGAACCTAGCGTACCGTCGGCGGCGTTCGTGATTGCGTCCCAGCCCGGGACCGCTTGGTACACTTGGGTAAGCGTGCCGGCGGCGCAAGGAATCGGGCCGGTTTCTGAATTTTGAAATTCGGCATCTACTGTACCGCTAGACCCGATGGTCGCGTCGCCGGTCAAATAATAGGTATTTCCGCTGGTATCTTGCGCCAAGGTGCCGCCAGGCACAACCGTTCCCGATAAGCCCGTAAGCGTGGCCGTAACTACGGTCGATGTGGCAGGCTTGCGGGTCAGGAAGTAAATACGCCCTATGACGTCTTGAAAGCGGTCAGCGGAATATTGCGGGTCAACTTGGTTCACGAACAAGGCGAATTCGTTATTTTTGTCCCCGATTACCGCGGCCTGGCTGGAAGCAAGTTGCCCTTGCGGCGTTTCAAGCGCCGGATTGAGCCCGCCCCCAAAGGCGGCGTTAATGTCCGCCTGTACGCCGGCCAATACGTCCGTTTCCGCGGGAATGACCAGCCCAGCGGGCGTAAACTGAATTTTTGGAACGCTAGAAGGTGACGCCATTAGCGGCCCCCGTTTCGTCAATGAATTGAATTTGCCCGGTAATTTCGCGGGCGTCGAATGCTGAAATTATACATTGCGCTGACACGACGCCGGGCACGGTTAATGCCGCTTTCTCAATGTAGCCAGTCAGCAAGGACAGCGGCGGAAGCTGGCCTAGTACGTCTTCAAAGTACGGAATACCCTTGGTCGTCGCGTACCACAGTTCCCCAAGGAACAGGCGCACGGCGCTTGCAACGTCTTGGGCCAGGGCGTAAGGGGGCGTCGCCATGGCGATATTGCCGGCGCTGTCTATGACCAAATCCCAGGCCGATTGATCTAGTAGAAGCGTGTTGTATTGCGTCATACTGGCACCCCTGTTTGCCCACCGCCGGTTGTAACGCCGCCGTGCTTGTGATTATGAACGCTAGTGCCTTGTGCTGTCACGTCGCCGTCGACCGTCATGGTGCCGGTAAAGTGCGCGGCGCCCCCGCCGGTTTGCTGCACGGTCCCATTTAGCACGCTGTTACCGTTGACCGTAAAAGTTGGCGTTGTGACCGTGGTCGACGTGCTGGCGTTGATTTCCACGGTTTGGGCTTCAATCAGCACGTCGGGGGCGTCAAGCTTCACTTGGGTCGGGGAATGAATCCGGATGCCCGCGGCGCTGAACTGGATATATTGCGTAGGCGTCCCGTTGAGCATGCCGCCCAAGTACATGCCGTCGGCAAAGCTGTATTGGCGATGGCTACCCGGGTTGCCCTGCTTGCGAGTGGCTTTCACTTGGGAGATATCGCGGGAGGCGAAGACGGCGACCCCAATGTCCCCTTTTTGTGGGTCGATGATTACCCCATTGGCGCCGCCCTGCAGCCGGAAATATGGCAAGTTGTAAATGGTGACGTGCGGCGTCGGGTTGCCCTGGCCGTCAAGCTGGTTGACCAGCGGCGTGACGTCGACAAAGCCCACGGGGGACAGGCCGCCGGAATTCGTGCAAGACTCAATGCGGACAAGCGTCGCCGTTTGCATCTTGGCAAGCGCCTGTTGCACCATAAAGGCCAAGTTGTTGAACTCGCCCCAGGTGCTTTGCGGCTTCTGTTGGCCGCTGGTTACGCCGTTAGCGTCCGGTGACGGCGAGGCCATTTTGATTCCCTCTCACTTGCGAAAACCAGGCGCCGCCCGGCTTTTCGGATTCAAGACGATGGCCGACGGAGGTTACAACCCATTCCCCGGCGGCTTGCTGTACGTCCGTTTCCAATTTGATGGACCCGCCGAACGTGATAGCGGGATTAAAGAGAGTTTGGAAGTTGACGCCCACACCGTCAAAGGTCGGATAGCCTACCAGGCCCGAAGCCTTGGAGATAAGCGGAATAATGACCTTCCGCGGCACGTTGGGCGGCGTAATTGCCAAAATCTTGTCGTCAAGGTACAGGTCGCACCCGGCGGCCCGCGCAAGGTCTTTGGCCTGCTCCATGCCGGTATTGGGGAGATAGACGTCGACCAGTTGCGTGGTAACGCCGTTATTCTCGAAAGTGTAGCCAAGGTCGCGGGCAATTTGCGCCATGACGGAAGGCACGTCGACCCGACCCTTGAAACTCCGCGGCGGGATTGGCTTAAGAGCGTTGAAGAAGGCCGCTTGCGCCTGAATGTGCAGGAACACGTCGGGCATGCTTTGATAGTCAGCCCAGGCGTTGACGATATTGCCGGCGAATACCAGCGTTTCCACGGGGCCGTCGATGGCGAACACTTCAACGGTATTGGGAATGAGCGTGCCGGGCTTCCATTGCAGCGTCGTAATGCTGTTCATGTCCGCTTGCTTCACGCCGTAGATTTTGGCCCGTAGCGTGCCCATCATCATGCCGCCGGCTTTGTCGATATCCGCGGAGGCGCGGAAGCCCTGCAGCGTGATTGTGTCATTGTTGGACGACCCAAACTTACCCGTCCCCAAGGTAATGACGAAGCGGAGGGCCTTTTTATAGTCAAATGAGGGCATATTCTTCCGCCGTCAGATAGACCAGGGCGAAGCGGTCCCCCAAGCCGTCATAGCTGGGGTCGGCGCTACCTTGGGAGTCGATAAAAAGCAAGTTTCCGGAAAAGCCGGCATACTCCCGCGAAATGAGCGGCACAGCGTCCCGGGCGATAGTGCCAACCGAAATGTCGACCCCATCCGCGTTGATATCCACGAAGACGCCTTGCGGCTTCTGGTACACCAAGATTTGGCAATTCTGGCCGCCCAAAACAACTTTGGTCGATTGGGACGGGACCGGCTGTAACGGTACGGTTTGCATTATTTCACCAGCCCTTGGAGATAGTTGCCGGCCTTTTCAGCCAGGCCCGGCAATTTGTTGGCAATGCTCTTGAGGGTCGACGGCTGGGGCGTTTGCGGTTGCACCTTGCCATTATCGGCTTGCGGGGTTGCGCTGGCCTCCTTGGGCTGGTCGACTTGTCCCTTGTTCGATTGGGTATAGAGGGCCGAAACCTGGCGGACTTCCTTAAGGGTAATTTCCACAATCAGCAAGGTCGCGCCCTTGGAATTGTGGCGGGCGTAGTTGTACCGTTCGACCGTGTAGTTGATATAGGTCACTTCCGGGGTTACTACGCTGTACAGGTCCGTCGACTTGCAAGCCTTGTCGATGGCTTGCAAGAAGGTGCGGCGGTTCTTTTCGCTCCCCTGCATGCAAAGGACCACTTGCGGCGACGCCGGGGTTTCGACCTTGTTGTAGCTGGCGAACGCCCCGCCCTCAATCGGGAAGTCGCTTACGCGGGTTTCCTTGGAGTAATCCACGGACCCGGTCGACAACGTAGAGCCCAGGCCGGCGGCTTCCAGGGCGTTGCCAATCAGCCCGGTGAACTTGGACGGGTCGCCAAGCGGCTTGCCCTTGCTGTCCCAAATGCCCCAGCGGGTTTGCACTTGGAAAATGCGCCATAGCATCCCCTGTACCAACCCCAAGCCGGCCTTTAGCAACGGCGGGAAGTTTGGCGACCGGGGAAGCGCCGGCACGCCTGGCAACTTCGGTACGTTGGGGAAAGGGATAAGCGCCATATCAGGTCAACCCGTAATTTGCTTGAGAGGTAAAGAGGTAATCCAGGGACTTGCCCATATCCTTGGCAATTCCGTTGGCGTCCGTGGCGGCCGTGTATACCTTGACCTCCCCAATGTGGGTTTCAACGCTCTTGGACGTGGCGCCAGGGGCCGCGGCGGCGTTTGCTTGGGCAACCTGCACCGCACCAGCTCCGACGGCCGCCTGAGAGGCGCCAGGCACGCCCCCAAGCATTGCAAGGGCCATTTGTCCCCGCTTGGCCGCTTCACCCTCCCGGTCGGCCGGGCGTTCGTAGTGCTTGGACACGATGGCCGCGGCTTCGTCCGCCCGCGTCGCACCTTTAAGCAAGTTTCCGGCTTTGCGTTCGTTACCTTGGGTCAATTCATATTGCATGAAGGCCATTTGCTCTTCAATTGACGACCCTTGAATCGGTTTGCCAAAGACCTTTTGGAAGACGGCTTGCCGGTCGGGGTGCCATTGGGCGATGCCATATGCCTTGCCGTTGTCGCCCACGGCGTCCGCCCTAAAGGCGCTTTCCCGCTTGATGTTGGCGGCCAAGCCTGCAGCCTGCTCCCGCGACCAGCCTTGGGCCTGAAAATAGGCCATTGCGGCTTGCTCTTCCTTGGCGCCGCCGGCCGGGCTCTTGCCGGTGGAATTGACAGTGCCGGAGGGGGCGGCGGCCGGAGCCGGGGAACCGGGGGCGCCCGGGGGTGCTGGGGCTTCGTCGGCGCCATACTTCTTGCCATTGCCGCTCAAGAATTCCCCGGCGGCAAACTTGGCCCGCTTCCAATCGCGTTCAAACACGGCGGACAGCACGTCGGCCGCGGCAATTGCGCGGTACACCATGTCGCCCAACAAGTCCTTAAGCCATTTGATACCCTGGCCGGCGGCCTTAAATCCGGGCTCCCATTTGCTCCAATCAATGAAGCTGTCGCCACCGCGTTTCCACGTTTGGTAATCTTGCCACAGGGCGGCGATTGCGGCGGCCAGCGCCAGCACGGCGACCACGGTCAAGTTAATGGGAATCGTGGCCGCGGCGATGCCCGCCAGGCCGACGGCAATGATGGTAAGGAACGTTTGCACGAACTCCTTATTTTCCCGAATCCAGGCGCCGAAGTCCGCAAAAATGGCAAACATTTTTTCCAGCGCCGGAGTAGCCGCCGACAACAATTCGCGGCCGAACGCTTCAAAGCTTTGGCGGCTGGAAACCATGGCGTTACGCAAGCGGCTGGCCTCTTCGGCTTGCTGCTTGGTTACGGCCCCGTACTCCTTTTGCCGGGCAATCATCAATTCAACTTCCGACCGCCCCTTAAGCAAAAGTTGCATGGTGCCTTGGTCAATGCCCATCATGCGGCCCATGTTGTTGGCCGTGGTCCGGTCCATCTTGCTAAAGCGGTCGGACAGGTCTAGCAACAGGTCATTGACGGGGCGGGCTTTGCCTTGCGTATCGGCCAGGCTCATGCCAAGCGCGGAGAAATACGGAATAAGGGAGGATTGCCCGGTAAGCTGCAATTCAGTTTGCGATTTACTGAGCATGTCCATAGTGCCTTGCAGGCCCTCCGCGGACCCGCCGGCCAGTTCGGCGGCGTTGGACCATGCGGAAATGCTGTTTGCACTTTGGTCGAGATTTTGCGCGAAGCGGTCAAGCGCCGCGTTTGCTTCTATCTGGTTTTCAATGAACCGCTTTACGGCCATTGTCCCGCCGATGATGGCAAGGAATTTGGCGGCGCTTTTGGCTACATTCTCAAAGCCGTCGGCGCCGTCCTTTCCGGACTTCTTGAGTTTCGACCCGGTCTTTTCCGCTTCGGCGCCGGTATCCTTGAGGCCCTTGTCGACCTTGGACTTCTTGGCCTCAAACTCCGAAGAGTCAAGGCCAAGTTTTACCAGTAAGCTGTCGATAATTGTAGCCATGTGGATTATTCCCGGTTCGCCAAGGCGTTATTGTAGTCGTCTATCGTTACTACCTCTAGCATATCGTAGACGTCTTGGACCCCATAGACCGTATCCAATTCATGCAACGTTGCCATGCGTTTGGACAGTAGCGTCGCTATGGGGGCCGAAATGTTCACGTATTCCGCGAACCCTTTTTGCTGGCCGCCGCCGGCCGGGAGCCTTCGGAGATTGAGTGGACGACGGCCTTCAAAAAACCCGTATGCAACTTCCACACTTCGGCCCGTAGCTTGATACGTGTCGTAATCTCTTCTATGTCTTCTTCAATGAGATTGCGGATAACGTGCGGCTTCGTGGGGTCCGGCATGATTTGAACGCACGACCACATTTCGGCTAGGAGCGGTTCCGCGACCTCCCATTTCAGGCCGACAAGGGCCTTAATGCCCATTTCAGCCATTGCGGCCATGCCCATGCGGTCAAAGCCTGGCGGGACTTCCACACCGCCAGCCATGAGGGCCAGAAGCGCCCGCATTGCCCAGGATTCCGCCCGGCTGGCGGGCATTTCCGTAAGTACAAAAACCTTGCCTTGGTCCCGACCTTCGTCGGTAACGGTGTAATTCGCTGTATTGCGTGCCATGGTGATACCTCTCCGTATCGTGAACCTCTCCTTGGTGATAGGTGCCCCGGGCGTGCGTCGGGAGAGGGCAACGCGGCTTTATGGGCCTGCCCGGGGCTAACTGGTTACAGCAAGGAGCGGTTGACCGACTCCCAGGTAATGACGTAGTCGACCGGCTGCAAGACCTTTTGCGCGTCCGGAATCTGCTTGGCGTTCGTCAGAATGCCACGGGTCAGCGTGAAAGATTCGCCGGTCGAAGGCAACGAAATGGAGCCCGAGATATAGAACACTTCGCGGGCCGTCTTCATTGCCTGAATGACGGCGGTAAAAATGTCCTTGCTGGGGCTGTCCGCCTGCAGCGTGATGGTTTGCTTAACCGGGTTGGGCACAAAGCCCGCGGTCATGCGCCCGTCGACGCCCATTTGCACTTCGGCCAAGTCGACCGCTTCCGTGGTGAAAGCCTTGTCGCTGGCGTAGCCCTTGAGTTGGACGGGGGCCGGGAAGAGGCCCGCGACCACAAGGGTAAACACGCTGTTTGCGCTGGTAATAGTGGAATTGTCCATTTTGATGGCCTCCCCGGTTACATGATGTCAATGGATGCGACGGTAATCTTCTGCACGGCGCCGCCGTCCGTGTACCAGAAGTTAATTACCGGCGTGCCACGGTTGCCGCGAACTTGGGCGCCCGGGTCAAGGATTTGCAGGTAATAGCCTTGCTGTTCGATCGTGGTCGAAACGTCCAGGCCGGCGGCTTGGTTAACCTGCGCCTTTTGGGAAGCCGACATGCTGATGCCCGCACGGATGGCGCCGAAATTCAGGGCCGCCGTAATCGGGTCAATCATGGCCGCACGAATCAGGCTATAGCCGCTTTCGTTGTACGGAATCGACTTGACCTGAGTAAGCAGGGTCATAAGCGCAAGTTGGAATTGGCTGTTCAAGTAGACTTGGTCCACGAAGGTGTCCAGCCACTTCCATTTGCCGGTCATTTGGCCGTTATACAGGAAGTTGAAATTGTCATTGGCCGTCGCGTAGGCACCATAGAAGCTATAGCCGTTCGCCAGGAGGTTGGCGGCAATTTGCTGGTCGGTGACGGTAGCCGTAAAGCCCGGTTGGGACTTGAAGGCGGCCGTAATGCGGCCATTGGTGCGGCTAAAGTCGATGGACGCCACGGAACCCAGCACGAAGGCTGCAAGTTCCTTGGTGTTGTAGACCGGCACGACGCCGTCGTAAGCCGCGGTTTTCGCCAGGTAGCCGAAGTTCGTAGTCGAACCGTTGACGATGGCTTGCGCGTCCGTGTCCCACACGATATAGGCATACCGCTGGTTTTGGTTGTTGGTCCAAACGGCAAAGGCGGTTTTGTCCGCGGTCACGGGCTCCCAAACGGTCATGAAGTCGACCCAATTTTGGGTTTTGCTCTTCACCATGTCCATTGCCGTGGCCGGCGTATCGACGTCGTCGCCTTGGGACAGAATGGCGCCGGTTACGCTGGTCAGCTTGAGGCCGGCGGCGATAGTGCCCGTCGCTTCCACGATGGTCGAGGCGGCGCCGGTAGTGCTGGAAGTGAAAATAAATACGCTCTTCACAGCGTCCCAGGCGACCGTAAAGTTCGGGGTCGTGAAAGCCGCTTGAATGATGGTGGCCGCGTTGCTGAAACTGGTCGCCGCGGAAAGGTTGATAGATGCCGCGGTTTTGGCCGTGCCGTTGAAGGTCACAGTAAGCGAACCGGAAAGGGCTTGCAGTTGCGCCAGGGTCATGCCGGACAGGGAACCGGATTGGAGCCAGGCGGCGCGGGCGGTATCCACGAAGGGGGCGAAAATCAGCGTTCCCGGCTTGATGGTCGAGTTATCGAAGCCATGGAAGTAAATTTGCGCTAGGGCGTATTCCGTCGACGCCGGGCCGAAAAATGCGCTTACGGCATCGGCGCTGGCGAAGGTTTGCACGCCGTTGGTCGGCAGATAAGCCGACTTGGACAGGATGACGCCGTTAAGGGCCAGCGGATTACCGCCGGAACCAACGACGCCGGGGTTGACGACAACAATGTCACTGGCCGGGATAGTCATTTGTTCACCTCGTTAAATAAGTGGTAATCCGCAATTACGGTGCCACAACGTCCGCCGGCAATACCTTATTTGGAGTCAGCACGTCGGCAAAGTCTTGGGGGACCGTAACAATTGGATTGTATTGCAAAGATGCCGTCAACGTCCATCGGCTTTCATACTGCTGTTCCCCCGTGGTAAGCGGGGATTGAATACCGTCGGACGTGTACAGCGGCTTAATGTTCGCCGGGAAATGCGCGAATCCCCAATGCGAACGAAAGGCAGTTTTTACGGTCTTGCAAAACTCGCCCGCTTGCGCTCCGTAAAAGTCAATTTGAACGTCGATGCGGGTCGGTCCCGAAATGGTCGCTGTGCCGATAGCCGGAATAGGGTCGGTCGGCGGCTGGTATTCCGTGGCCGGCACGCTCAAGTCGACTTGCAGCATTTCAGTAAGCACGACGCCCGGGTTGGACGGCATGGCGACCCGGTTGACTTGGGCGCGGACGATTTGGGCGCCAGGTACGAACGGCGCCAGGAAGTCCGCCAGGGCGTCAATTACTTGGTCGACGGTAATGCTTGACGTGTACATTATGCCCCCGGCATTTGTAGAACAATGGCCGCCTTGGTCCAAGTGGGCCAGCCCTCAAGGACTTTGACAACAAGCCAAGTTTCGGCGCCGATTTCAACCAAGTCGCCGCCGGTTCCGTCCGGCCGCACAACGCCCGCCAGCACTCCGCGCAAGTAGATGGCCCGCACGGTGCCTTGAATGTTGAGGCCGTCAAGCTGCTTGATATCGTTGGCGTCGAGGGCTTGAATTTGGGCCGGGCCGGTCACAGGGTCCGCATACCCGGGAACTTGCTTGCGGCCGGCGCCAATGGTGTAACCCGTCGACCGGCGAACCGTAACGGTTTTGTTCGGGTTGACGGTGCTACTCACACCATTGGCGATGCCGCGCAAGTCCATGGCTTACTTCTTCGCCTTGGTTTCGGGGGCGGCCGGGGCCGTGGCTTCCAGATAGGCGCCGACGCCTGCAGCCAAGTTCGCCAGTTCGTCCCGCGGCATTTCGATACACGACGGCACTTGGGCGCCGTTGCTCCGAAGGGTCACGGTAACGCGGTCGTCGGCTTCCTCATTGACGGAGATATAGCCGGGCACTTGGGCGCCGTTGGTGTACGCAAAAATGTTTTTCCTCATGATTTGTCGACCTCATAGGTTACGGAATTGAGCATGTGCGAAGTGTCAATAAGGGGCTTCGCAAACCCCTTTGCTTCTATGGTACTCGGTGCCAGCGGCGGCGACTGGAATTCGTTTATGGATTGCTGCAAAGCGCCTTTGATATCTTCGCCCATGAGGGCCAAGACCTTGTCGCCGTCATAATCGGTAGCCTTCGCCAGCTTCGCCATTTTGCCCGGCCATGTGGGCGACTCCTTGGCAATCATTTGACGGAAGAAGGGGCGGGGCATTTGGAAATAGTTACCTTCTTCGCTTTGAACGCCCTTGCCAAACTCGTTCCAGAAGGCCACAGCGGCGACCGGCGTTCCGTCCGGGTACGTTGCGCCAGCCATGAACCCGACCGAAACTTCCCCGCCGCCCATCTTGCGGGCGATATCTTCCAGGGCCTTCATGACCCCGTCGGCGCCGCTCAATACCTTGTCGGGCATGGGATATACCGCATGCCGCGCAAGCTGCTTGTCGCTTGCCAGAAGGCGGCCCCGTATTGGGATTGCTGGAACCAGGCGCCGGAGCCAGGGGTCGGCGGTACGCCCTCAAAGGCGGCCGATACGGAGCCCTCCGACGCTTGGGAAACACGGCCAACGGGCCGCGGCATGCCGTCAGCACTCAACAGGCCGCCAATATAGGCGACGTGGGCCGTCAGCATGTTAAGAAGAGTGGCCCGGCGGGTCAGGTTTTGAACCGGGCTATTGTCCGTGTTGGACAAATAAAGGCCCGCTTCGTCAAAGCATGCGGCCACCGTCAGGTCGGCTACGGCTGCAAATTCGGGATATCTAGCCTTGAACGCTGCAGGATCAAAAGTAACAATCGCCATATCAAAGCCCTTTCGGCATGTCAGGCCAGTAAAGATTACGTTTCGCCCGATTATCAGATTTAGGGATTATTTGTAAATTTGATTCGCAATGTAACCCACAAACGTAACGGCTTCGCAATGGTACAGCGTGGTCGACCTCATGGTCTACGCCCGTTTGCACGCTAATTTCCCGCGCTCTTTCGTAAATCAAAGCAATTGCCGAAGGATTCGCCCAAACGGGAGTCGCTTTAAGTTTGATGGCGTCACGAAGAGCTACGCGGGCGTTATGGGCTCCGCGGTTTTCTTCAAGATACGTGCGGAAATATCCAGGATTACTTTCGCGCCAACGTTTACGACGTGCACGTTCGTTCTCCGCGTCTGTTTGATACCGCCGAAGGTGATGTTTAGCGTCGTTTGCCTTTTTGCGCTCTGGATTATCAGCGGACCATTTGGCGACCGTAGCTC